>Ga0208113_1001692_pt1 | contig 10368 bp, 11 predicted proteins | sample Knorr_S7_td_NADW_FD_185598 | JGI IMG/M metagenome (GOLD analysis project Ga0208113, IMG submission 185598) | Marine microbial communities from Southern Atlantic Ocean transect - Knorr_S7_td_NADW_ad_2505m_LV_A (SPAdes) (version 2) | ecosystem: Environmental > Aquatic > Marine > Oceanic | place...
TTTTTTTAATTAACTAAAAAAAAGATAAGGAACTTAAGCAAATCATTAAGCCGAGTTCCTTAACGTTTTCTTTTCGTAGCTTTTTTCTTAGCTCCGCCGCCTTTACGTTTAGGAGCTGCGCGTTTCTTTCCACCGCCTCCTCCTGTACGTTTAGGAGCTGCGCGTTTCTTTGCAGCTGTACGTTTAGGAGCTGCGCGTTTCTTTGCAGCTGTACGTTTAGGAGCTGCGCGTTTCTTTCCACCGCCTCCTCCTGTACGTTTAGGAGCTGCGCGTTTCTTTGCAGCTGTACGTTTAGGAGCTGCTTTCTTCTTTGCAGCTGTACGTTTAGGAGCTGCGCGTTTCTTTGCAGCTGTACGTTTAGGAGCTGCGCGTTTCTTTTTTGTTGCCAAAATAATTCACTAATTTTTAAGAGAACTTTTTATATTTAAATAATAGTAAGTTACTTGTTAAAAAAAATCTTTAAATGAAAGTTCTTCTTAAGATATTGAGCTTATAAGTTTTATTGAGGAGTTATATTTATAAAATATTTAGAATATTTTTTTAATTTTTTTTTAAATAGAAATTTCTTAATAAGATAATTTTATAAAATAATTATTGCGGGGGTCGCCCAGCCCGGTCAACGGCGCGAGGTTCAGGTAGTAGATCTAGAAACACTTCGTCTCTTAGGAGTTCGTGGGTTCAAATCCCATCTCCCGCATTTAAATTTAAAAATTGATTAGATTTTTTTAATAAATGAATGTATTGAACGATTTAGACTCGCTTCAGCTGCTTCCATAAATGCTTCAGTTAAAGTTGGATGAGGATGAACAGTATTTTCAATATCTTCAATTTTTACATTCATTGTAAGTGCAAGACTAGCCTCTCCAATTAAATTCGAAGCGTCAGATCCAACTATATGAACACCAAGAATTTTATTTGAGTTTTGATCAGTAACGACTTTTACAAAACCATCAGTATTTTTACTAGTCAAAGCACGTGCATTAGCAGCAAATTGAAATTTTCCCACTTTTATTTTGATATTTTTCCTTAATGCCTCTTCTTCTGATATGCCTATTGTGGCAATTTCTGGCTCCGTAAAAACTGCATAAGGAATATTGTAATTTTGTGATACTTCTTTTGATTTTGATATAAAATGAGCAACTTTTACTCCTTGGGTTGAAGCTTTATGAGCTAGCCATGGAGGTCCTGTTATGTCTCCGATTGCATATATTCCTGGTATATTACACATCATATTCTTATCTACCTCAACGAATCCGTTATTATCTGTATTAATACCAATTGTTTCTAAACCTAAATTTTTAGTACTTGGTATTCGTCCTATTGAAATTAGAATTTTATCAAATGTCTTTTCAATTTTATTTTTATTTGATTCTATTGTTATTTTTATTTTCGTTGGATATTTTTCAACGTGTAAAATTTTTGAATGGAAAAAAACATCCACATTTAAATTGTTTAAAGATTTTTTTACAACATTTACCAAATCTTTATCTATACCTGGTAATAATGAATCAGTTATTTCTACTATAGTGACTTTTGATCCAATTTTTGCAAATGCAGTTCCTAATTCTAAACCAATTGCACCTCCACCTACAACTAATATATTTCTAGGTATGGTTTTGATTTCTAACATTTCTTTTGACGAAACAATTAATTCTTGATCAAATTGTAAATTCTGTAACTCTTTTGGTTGTGATCCTGTTGCAATAATAATATTATCTGTTGATATTTCTGTTATCTGGTTATTTGATTTAACTTGTATAACGTTTTTAGTTTTAATTTTTGCAGTGCCAAATATTATTGTTACGTTATAATTTTTACAAAGTATTTCTATTCCTTTATTTAATTTTTTTATAATAGAATCTTTCCATGACTGAAATTTTGGAAGATTAATTGAGAGATTGTCACATTCTATACCTTGTTCATTAAAATTTGAAATTTTATCAAATAAATTACTTGCAGATATGATGGTTTTTGATGGAATACATCCATAATTAAGACATTCACCTCCGAGCTTGTGATTTTCTATAAGCACTGTTTTTTTACCTAATTGAGCAAGCTTTAATGCTGCTGAATAACCACCAGGACCTGCCCCGATTATAGCGACATCATATCGAGCCATGTTCATTCTAAATCAGTTAGTTATCCTTTTTTTGTGTATAGGAAATTAAATACGTATATACTAAATACAAAATAAAAATAAATATAAAACTCCAGATTATCATATCAAAACGATTTTGATCCATGCTGTAATTTCTTTCTTCAGGAATTATAATTGAAGAATCATTTTGTAATATAATCTTCTTAAAATATATTTTTCCAGTTAATGGATTCATAAAATTTTCTACAGGTGCAAAATCATCCGTTAACATTGGTACATCATCAATTTTAATTGATTTTTTATAATTATCATCAGCAAAATCTAATATATTAAATGATAAATTATAATCCTGCTTAATTGTTTTATTTTGTAGCCTTATATCTTGTTTATGTGCTACAATTATTACATTTTGTACCATTTGCTCTTGATTTAACGAGAGTGGATATATATACACATTTGGAAAAACACTATCTAATGTTTTATATTCAGCTCTGAATAAGTCTGATGATTCTCCATCTAATGACGTAATGATATTTGCAATAAATACGCCATTATCTGAAAGATGCTCATTGACTATCTCGTGAAATTCTTTAGTCATTAAATGAAATGGCACATATGATTTATCATACGCATCAAGTATGATTATATCATAATTGTTAATTGTACTACTCAGATATCGTCTTCCATCCTGATTAATTATTTGCAATCTTTCGTCTTCAGGTACCAGAAAATAGTCCTTTCCTACTTGAATTACATCTTTATCTATCTCAACTACATCAATTTTTACATTTGGATATGATTTAAGGAAGTCTTTTGGACCCGTAAAACCTCCTCCGCCTATAAATAAAACATTTTTTGGGTTATCGGCAAATACAAAACCTAAATGGAAATACCTTACATATTCGTAAACAATACGGTCAGGATTGTTCAAATCCATAGCACTATGGAAATTACTATCTAAAATTAACGTTCGAATATTATTAATTGAATTATCATGAACTATAAGCTTGTGATAAAATGTATCTTTTTGATAAGTTACTCCTGCAACTGGTAGTATTATCATACTTGAATATATTGAGAAAATAATAAGGAAAATGGCTATGAATTTAAAATAATCAGCTAGTCCAAATATTGATGATAGAATTAGAATTGCACTAATTGTAAATAAGATTGAGTTTACACCAAATATAGGAACTAAAAAAAATGCTGTTGCAAAAGTACCAACAATTCCTCCTGCAGTGGATATTGCATATAGATTTCCTGCTGTACGTCCTATTGTTTTTAGAGATTTAGTACTCAATTTTATAGAAAATGGTGTAATTGCTCCTAGACAAAATGATGGTATTGCTAAGATTGATATAGTTGCAAATAATGGCCCAAATCTTTCTCCAATATTCAATGCTAAAATTATCTGAAAAATTTCAGACGATAAAAATGTAATTACTAGAGTATATGCTCCTGCAATAAATATAAACATAGAAAATATTTTATATGAACAATTATTATCGGCTTTTTTTCCACCATATGCGTAACCTAAACTAAGACCTGTTAATACTACTCCTATTAGACTTCCCCAAACAAATAATGTATTTCCAAAATATGGTGATAATACTCTGCTTCCTAATACTTCTAACACCATTACTGCCGCTCCTGAAATGAACACTTGGAAACGTAATATTATGGTAAAATAATTACTCTTTTCAAATTTTGGTAACATTATGATCACAATGTTATATGTAAAGTTATATGATCTATTTCAGATTATTTTTTACATATTGGGCATTTTTCTACATTATGATTACTTTCTAATTCTTTATGTAGATCATATATTATATTTTGTTTACGAATAAATTGAAGAGTTGTTTCAAACATTTCACTTATTTCTATTTCATTAGTGTTTTTCATTATCATCACTGCAATATCATTAGCAAATGATTCAATACGTTTCGTAATAAGATAAAGTTCGATATTTTCACGACTTCTATTTTTATAATTGCTTATTGTAGCTTGGGTTATACCCAATTTAACTGCAGCTTGTTGTTGAGTTAAACCATATTTTTCAATTAATCTTTTAGCAACAATAGTACGCAAAAACGGTATAATTGCGTTAGCTTCTATTTCGTTATGAAGCAACATAATTTTATTAATTCATTTCTAATATTTATGGAAATCTATAACAAATTAGAAAAAAAGCGTATAAAACTAGAACAATTAAATAACTTTCTATTTTCAACATAACAAGGGGCGCGTCGTCTAGCCAGAGTCGAAAAGAATCCTAGAATGGTTAGGACATCGCCTTGACATGGCGAAGGTCCCCGGTTCAAATCCGGGCGTGCCCACTATTCCTTATAAGATGAAATAATATCTCCAAATTGTTTCAATTTTTGTTTCATATTATTTGATTCATATTTTAATAACCCAATAAAATATTCACAACCAGCTTTTTCAAATTCGTCAATTACATCAATCATGTTGTAGGTTTCTATATCCCTATGATCATAATATGTTAGTATAATGTTATTTTTTGTTATGGATTTTATATAATTTACATATTTAGAATAGCTTGATGATGTAATACCGACAGGTATCCATGCAGTTCCATATTTGACCATAAGTTTTAACATATTTTTACCAATTGTACCAAACCATAACTCAGGGAAAGGTTTTTGAATAGGCTTTGGTTGAAGAATGGCATTTTCACTTTGATAATGTTTTCCGTTAAAATTAACAACATCTTCTGTCCATAATTTTTTCATTAATTCTAACCCCTCTGCCGTTTTTTCAAATCGAATTTTATTATTATCCCATGAACTATATGCGTCAAATTCTGGTTTATGCCAACCAGCTCCTACTCCTAATATTACTCTGCCATTTGATATATTGTCTAATGATGAAACAATTTTTGCTAATAATTGAGGTGGACGAAAAGGAATTGGTGTAACACATGTTCCCAGTTTAATTTTCGTTGTATTTGCTGCTATAAATGACAGTAATGTCCACGCATCAATTGTATTATTACTTTTAACTCCATATTTTTCTGGAAGCATATAATGATCCCAAACAAGCAAAGATGAAAAACCATATTCTTCGATCTGAGGTAAACATTCTAATAATTTTTCTTTCCATTTTTCTCCTATTGTAACAGGTATGGATATGCCAAATTTCATAATATTTCTACCCTAGATTGAATTCAACTTATTCTTTATTAAAATAATTCTGATGATATTCTTCTGCTTTATAATAATTTATTACAGGTTTTATCTCTGTTATAATGCTGTTATTTATTTTTCCTGATTTCTGAAACTCTTGTTTTGATAATTCTGCTGCATCTTTTTGCTGAGAATTAAAATAATATATAACTGATCTATATTGATGACCTATATCTGGACCTTGTCTATTTTTCGTGGTAGGATCGTGATTATTCCAAAACAACTTTAACAATTTATTATATGTGATTATATTTGGGTTAAAGACAATTTCTACTACTTCAGCATGCTCAGTTGTTCCTGAACATATTTGTTGGTATGTAGGATTATCAATATTTCCCCCTGAATAACCTACAGATGTTGATATTACTCCTTTTACTTGGTCAAATGTTTCTTGTACATGCCAAAAACACCCTGCTCCAAAAATTGCTTTTTCCATAAAAATTATTAATTTTATTATTTATTAAGACATTCTGATAAAATTTTGTAATTTTCTATGATACAAGGTAAACTATAAAAGAATTAAATACTCAAAACTGACAATGGCATTTGATCCTATATATGTTCCAGATTCTGATACAGAAACTCCGAAGAAGACAGAGTCAGATTCAAAAGACGCGCCTCCTCGTTTTTCACCAAAGATTATCTTTGTAATAATTGGATTACTTATTGGTGCAGTATTGGGATATGGTTTAAGTCAAGTTTTTGTTACACCTCAACCTCCAATTGAAAATATATCTCCAATAATTGAATCAAATGACGATGAACTAAACGCTTTGAAGAATGAACTTGAAAACACAAATAATGAAATTCGATTATTAGACGCACAATTATCATCATTTCAAGAAACAAAAGACTTGCTTAGTACTACTCAAAAATCATTACAGAATTTACAACAGGAATTAAATGCTAAATCTGAACAAATAGAATCATATATGCGTATTACTGAAACTCTTCGCTCTGACTTGGAAGAAACTAAGGAAGCAGTACTAATTGCCAATGCACGAATTTCTGAATTGGAAAGAGAATTATTTGCAGTTCGTGCAGAACAACCTGCACCTGACCCTGTACCAGCAGCACCTGCAGCCCCAGCAGCACCTGCAGCCCCAGCAGCACCTGCAGCCCCAGCAGCACCCGAACCAGAAATAACTGTGCTTGTAACATTAGGTCAAATTAACCTATATTATGGTATATCCCTTAATCCAGTCCCAGATCCTAGTCCAGTCGGTCAAACTATAAATATAGAAACCAATGTGACAAATATAACTGATGAAACGATTTCAGCTACATGGTTACTAACAATAACTGATAGTAACGGGAACATTGTACACGAAGGTCTTGTGATTTATCCATTAAATCCTAATAATACTGTAAAATTATCAAACAGTTGGACTCCTACTATATCAGGGGAATTTGTTATTGAAGTAGTTATTGTAGACAATTATACAGATAAAAATCCTATTTCCGTAACTCAAACTAAAACAATTACTATCTCTGTATAATTTTATCTATGTTGTATTATTATGAAAATAATCAATAAAACAATTCAAATTCAAACCAAATGCGAAAACGATATAATAGATCTATCTGACATGGTTGAAAAAGAAATTCGTTCGACTGATATTAAAAATGGATCTGTTACAGTATTTACCAAACATTCTACTGCAGCTATAACTACTATAGAATTAAATGCAGGATTAGAAAAAGATTTTCCAGATATGCTGAAACGAATTGCGCCTGACGATCTTTCGTATGAACATGAAAAAAAATGGCATGATGGAAATGGCAAATCCCACGTTAAAGCATCTTTAATTGGCCCTAGCTTAACAATTCCTTTTAACGATCAAAAACTATTACTCGGTACTTGGCAACAGTTGATATTCTTGGAATGTGATATTAAAGGAAGGTCGAGAGATATTGTTTTACAGATATTTGGCGAAAATTAATAATTTGCTTTACTTTTTTAATTTATTTTTTAATTCTTTTGCTGCAAATTCGGGTGATATTTCATTAACAAATATTTTTGTACCGATTTCTAAATACTTTCCGTCATTTATTCTTGGATATATTTCAATACGCCAATGAATTTGTTTTGAGGTTTTCTTTTCTGGCGATGTATAGACAATTAAATTAAATGGTACATTTCCAATTGTTTTTACCATGGTTTTAAGACTTAATTGTAAGACTTCTGATAAATCTGCAATTTGTTTCTGACTAGCACGAAACACACTAACCTCGTGATTTTTTGGACATATCCAGAATTCATAAGGATAAAAAGATGCCCATGGTGTAAAAACTACAAAATTGTTTTTTGTTATAATATGCCGAGGACTATTTTCTTCTTTTTTAATGATATCACACATTGCACATATGCCTTTTTCACGTAATGGTTTCTGTATGAATTTCGATTCAGAGTTAATTATTGGAGGTAGGGTGGGTAGACTTACAATTTGTAAATGCGGATGTTCAAGTTTTGCACCTGCATTACGTCCATGGTTCATAAAAACTGCAACATATGATACATTCTTTTGAGTATATAGCCATCTAGCTTTGTCCTGCACTGTTGTTAGAATATTTATCCACTGTTCCTTGTTGATTTGTGATATGTCCATTGCATGTTTCTGACTCATAACTACAGTGTAATAATATCCTATCGCAGGTTCGCTATAATGTGGATAATCATTATATTTTTTTGGTTCATCAGGACTAACAATACTGTTAGTTGCAAATGCTCTTACCGCCCAATCTTTAACATAATTATCTGGTTCATCAGCACGTTTGGATAGTGTACCTGTTTTACTTACTAATACTAGATCTGCAATTCCTGTAAGATGTTCATTTCCTGGACATAAAGTACAGTCTTCAGTTTTAATCAATCGTTTCATAACTTTTTTTTTAAATTTATTTTTTTTATTCTCAGAAATAAAAACCACGCTATTAGAAAAATAATGTTTACGCATAACAGACAACACAATAATCTCCATTGTTAATTTTTTATTGAATTAAATAATTATAATATCTCCAACATTTTTAAAATTGGTTTTCGTGCTTTTTCAGCTATTTTTTTCGGAACTTTGACTTCATATACTAATTCATTCAAAGATTTGTATATTTTATCTAAATTTATCATTTTCATATATTCACAAACCGCATCTTTTTGTGCTGGATAAAATGTTTTTGTAGGATTTTCTTTTCTCAACGGATATAGTATTCCAGTTTCCGTTGCAACAATGAACTCTTTTGCTGTCGAAGATTTCGCATATTTTATCATTCCGCTTGTAGATAGAATTTTAGTTTTTTTTGCTGATATATTTTTTTCTGCTAAATTATACATTGTATTAGAAACACATCCACATTCAGGATGAATAAGAAAATCAGCATCAGGTTGTCGTTCTCTCAACTCGTTAATTTTTTGCGCAGTTAACTGTACATGAACATGACATTCTCCTGGCCAAATATGCATGCTTCTGCCAGTTATTTTTTCTACATACGCACCCAAAAATAAATCTGGTAAAAACAATATTTCTTTATTTGCTGAAACAGATTCAACAATTTTAACTGCATTTGTCGATGTACAACAAATATCACTTTCAGCTTTCACAGCTGCTGATGTATTGATATATGAAATTACAATTGAATTAGGATGTTTTCTCTTCCACTCTTGTAATTGTTCTCCATTTATCGATGATGCTAATGAACATCCAGCATCTAAATCAGGTAATAGTATTTTTTTTTGTGGCGCAAGTATAGATAATGTTTCTGCCATAAAATGAACTCCACAAAATATAATTAATTTATTATCTAATTTTTTCGTTTCCAATGCTAATTCCAAGGAATCTCCTACAAAATCTGATAAATCTTGAACTTCTGGAATCTGATAATTGTGAGATAATATAGTAGCTGACCGTAATTTTTTCATTTTTTTTATTTCTTCTACTAAATTTATTTTTGGATATATTATTTGAGCCATTTCGTCTACTCTTTTATTATTACAACTATTAATCCTTTATTCGCCTGCTTTATATTTTATGTGAGTTTCTTAATTGGAGATAAATGAACTCTGATTTAACCCGCTTTTTAAAGGAAGATTATGGTCGTGGAGATGTAACTTCAGAATTACTTTTTCCAACTAATTTAAAAACTAAAGCTGTTATAATGACAAGAGAAACCGGAATTATTGCTGGATGCTTAATAATTAATGAATTATTTCAAGAACTTGATCTTATTACTGATTGGTATTTTCAAGATGGAGACAATATTAAAGAAAATGATATAATCGTTTCAATTGAAGGTTCAGCACGGCATATATTAGCTTCAGAAAGGACATCATTAAACATATTAGGTCATATGAGTGGAATAGCTACTAATACTAGGAAAGCTGTAGAAATTGTTAAAAAAATAAATCCATTAATTAATATAGCTGCAACTCGAAAAACTTTACCAGGTCTCCGACAATTAGAAAAAAATTCTGTAATGATTGGTGGTGGTTTACCTCATCGATATGATTTACATGATATGATTATTGTTAAGGACACTCATTTAAAATTAGGAGAAAATATTAATACTATAATTAAATTAATTAAAGAAAAAACCAATTCCAATCAGAAAATTGAAATTGAAACAACAAATATTAAAGATGCAATTAAAGCTGCACAATTGGGTGCTGATATAATTATGCTTGATAATATGACTGTTGACGATGCTCAAAAAACTATTAGCACAATTAAACAGCTGCAGTTATCTCATAAAATTGTTTTTGAAGTATCTGGCGGAATTAATTTTTTGAATTTAAAAAATTATGCTTCAACCAATGCTGATATTATTTCAATGGGATGTCTAACTAATTCAAGTCGATCATTGGATTTCTCTTTAAAGATTATCTAATTATGGTTTATTTTTTGAATTTATTATTCCAATTGATTGTACACGATCTTTTATTATTACTACTAATATAGAACCTAATACTCCAACTGCAAGAAAAGTTCCTATAAACAAATAACCTATTCCCGCGATCAGAGTAGATCCAAGTAAATATGAAAGATATGTTCCTACAATCACAGAAAC
>Ga0208113_1001697_pt1 | contig 10358 bp, 12 predicted proteins | sample Knorr_S7_td_NADW_FD_185598 | JGI IMG/M metagenome (GOLD analysis project Ga0208113, IMG submission 185598) | Marine microbial communities from Southern Atlantic Ocean transect - Knorr_S7_td_NADW_ad_2505m_LV_A (SPAdes) (version 2) | ecosystem: Environmental > Aquatic > Marine > Oceanic | place...
CGATAAACCGGCTTTGTCAGCCATAATTATTTTTCCAATCCTTAGGCATCATTACTCGCCCAGGCCTAATGACCGGTATCGAGTTTTCGCTCAAGGTAAAGCGAATACCTCGACATACTGAAGCAACAAATGAAGAAGAACAGCGCGACAAAAAGGTAGACCTCGCGAGCCAATCCCAACCAGGCAGGATCAGACAATGACGCCCGGCCGACGCCCAGCGGATCGAGCATTCCTATGATCAGCACCAGAGTGGTGTCCTTGTAAAGCCCGATAAATGTATTGACAATTCCGGGGATCGAGATCTTCAGCGCCTGCGGCAGGATAATCAACCAGTGAGCCTTCACGTAGGTTAGGCCAAGCGATTCGGCGGCTTCGTACTGGCCGCTGGGAATTCCCTGCAACCCACCACGAACGACCTCGGCAATATAACCCGCTGAAAACAGCGTCACCATGATCAGCACCCGCATAAGCAGGTCGAAGTCTGTGCCAGGCGGCAGAAAGTAATTGAGCATCGTTGAAGCGATGAACAAAAGGGCGATCAGGGGCACTCCGCGGATAAACTCGACGAACAAGGTGCACATAATTCTCAGAATCGGCATTTTCGACCGGCGTCCGAGGGCGAGGAGAACACCGATCGGAAGTGAGAACGATATGCCAGTGACGCCGATGATCAGCGTCAGCAGGATGCCACCGAATTGGTCGGTTTCAACTGGGCTCAAGCCGAAGCCCCCGACCAGGAGCCAGCCGGTGATGAACGGGAACGCCACCGCATATAAAAGTCCGAATTTTCGGCCCGGCATCTTATCGTAAAGCACCGGCACGATCGCCATTATCAGGAGCACGAACGACAGGTTCACCCGCCAGCGCAAGGGTGCGGGATAGAACCCATAAACAAAAAGTCCCAGCCGATTTTTGATGAAGGCCCAGCAGGCGGCGCTTTCCGGCACCTCCATTTTATCCCAGCATTCCTTGCGTGACTCCGCCGTCCAAATCGAATCCCAGAAGATCCACTCAAATAGCGGCGGTATCACCGACCAAAGGAACCAGATGGCCAGGAGGGTTGTCACTACGTTGAGCGGCGTAGATAGGAGGTTGTGTTTGACCCATCCGAGAACACCAACTTCGGTGCGCGGCGGCAGCAGTTCCGGATGCTGGCCGGTCTCGTAGGTTTGCACAGCGTCAGCCATGGCTTATCTCTCCACCAGAGCCAACTTCTTGTTGTACCAATTCATGAAACCCGAGATCAGCAAAGAGATCATGAGATAGGCCAGGAGGACGATAATCATTGTCTCCATCTCCTTGCCTGTCTGCATCAGGGTGATGCCGCCGATCGTGGCGACGATATCCATGTAGCCGATGGCGATCGCCAGCGACGAGTTCTTGGTCAGGTTCAGATACTGGCTGGTCAGCGGCGGAACTATCACACGAAGCGCCTGCGGGATAATGATAAGCTGCAACGTCCTGTTGGGGCGAAGCCCGAGCGCATAAGCGGCCTCGGTCTGCCCATGGCTGACCGCGAGGATCCCCGAACGGACGATCTCCGCGATAAAGCAGGATGTGTAATAGGAAAGCGCCAGCCACAGCGCGATGAACTCGGGTTTGATCGCCAGCCCGCCCCTGAAATTAAACCCCTTCAGCTCCGGAATGCCCCAAGAAAGCGGCATGCCCGTGGAAAGGAAAGCGGCCACCGTCATCACCACGATCACTCCGGTCGATATCCAGAAAACGGGGTAAACCCGGCCCGTCTCATCCTGGAACTTTTTCGCCCAACGTCTGAAGAAGTAGACAAAAGCAATCGAGATCACGAATGCCGCTACGACGATCCAGGCGCCTGGTTCCCAAACGGGTTGGGGAATAAAGAATCCCCTGTTCGTGAGAAAGAAGGTATCAGCAAAATTTACTGCCTTCTTTGGCACCGGCAAATGGATGACGACCAGCCCGTGGATGAACAGGATGTGCAGAAGGACAGGAACATTGCGCGTGAATTCCAGGAAGCAATAAACGATACGGTTTACCAGCCAGTTCGTGGAGAGCCTGAGGATCCCCATTATGAAACCCATCACTGTCGCGAGAACGATACCGCACGCTGCAACCAGCAGTGTGTTGAGAATTCCTACGACGGCAGCCCGTAGATGAGTGGACCTTGAGCTGTATTCGATAAATGGAGAAAACGTTATGTCGTAACCAGCCGGGTAAAAGAGGAAGCCGAAACCAAACTCTTTTCCTACCACTTCTAGGTTGATTAAGACGTTGCGGAAGATAAGGGCGAGGGCAGCGAATATTACCGTCAGCGTCACGACCTGGATGATGACGGACCGGGCTTCCTGGTTTCTCCAAAGGCGCGCGATCAGGTTGCGGGTGTCAGGACCGGTCTCGGCAATTGTGGCCATGGCGAACAACCTTCTCCTTCACGGGCTCATCAAGATCAAAGGAACACAATTTTGATATAATTCACGGAGGCGATCTTTGCTGCTGATCAGGAGTGAACTGCACCGTAGTGAGGGTCATTTCAAATAACCAGTGACGCCACCCGTGACAAAAAGTTCCCAGCCTCCGGTGGGGCAGATAGGCCCGTTGAGTTTCTTAGGCACAAGCAAATAAGAACAAACATGGAATTTCAAGGGTCAAGAGATAAAGAAGCGTGCCGGGTCCCGAGAGGTCGCCGGCACGCTTTTAGATTGATCGACAATCAGTCGGTCTTTTAACGGAACGGCGGCGAATACTGAAGGCCGCCCTTCGTCCACAGGGCATTTAGGCCGCGCGGGAGACCGATAGGTGTGTTGACGCCAATATTGCGCTCAAAGATCTCGCCGTAGTTACCGACGGATTTGATGATATTGTACGCCCAGTCATTGCTAAGGCCCAACTCCTTGCCCTGGCTACCCTCAACGCCCAAGAGACGCAAGACCTCCGGGTCCTTGGAGCTTTTCATCTTATCGACATTAGCCTGCGTGATGCCCTTTTCCTCAGCCGTAATTGTCGCGTTGAGAACCCAGGTTACAATATCAGACCACTGGTCGTCACCTTGACGGGTGGCGGGACCCAGGGGCTCTTTCGAGATGATCTCGGGCAGGACGATGTGATTCTGCGGATCAGAGAACGTCGAACGGGTGGCGGCTAGGCCCGAGGCGTCGGTGGTGTAAACGTCGCACCGCCCAGAAGTGTAGTTCTGCCGCGCCTCGTCGTTGGTCTCGATGGTCACGGCCTCATACTTCATGCCATTGGCGTGGAAGTAATCGGCCAAGTTGAGCTCAGTCGTCGTGCCGGTTTGGATGCAGACCGAAGCGCCGTTAAGTTCCTTAGCGCTCTTGACACCAAGCGCCTTCTTTACCAAGAAGCCTTGGCCGTCATAGTAGTTGACGCCGTGGAACCGCAACTTCACGCCGACGTCGCGCGAGAAGGTGATGGTGGTGTTCCGCCACAGTACGTCGCCTTCACCTGCGTTGAGCTTGGTGAACCGAGTCTTGCCGGTCGAGGTTACCGCCTTGATCTTGCTTGCATCTCCCAGTACTGCCGCAGCAGTCGCCCGACAGAAATCGATGTCGAAGCCTTTCCAAGCGCCGCTCGCGTCCGGATAAGCAAAGCCGGGGACGCCGGTGCTTACGACGCAACGCAACACACCGCGGGACTTGACGTCGTCCAACGTCCCGGCTGTCGCGACCTGCGGTCCGATTGTCAGCGCCGCCGCGATCACGGCAAGCGCAATAGCTGTTTTTTTCATGAGAATCTACTCCCTAGTGAATCGTGTCTTTAGTAATTTTTGGTTTCCCGCCTTCGGAAAGTATCAAAAATTGGGTCACGGAGAACCATTGCATATTTTGTGAAACGGGCTCAAGGACAAAAAATGTCAGGTTTTGAAAGGTTTTAAGGCCGCCTCGGGGGCATCTCTATCGCCTTCGCTCTCTCGGCATAGTATCTTTCCGAAGCAGGACCTTTTTTTCCCTTCAATTCCCTTTAATAGGGTCAACCGGAAGCGACCAGGCCTATGAAGAAAGACACCCTGCTTGTCCATCGCGGTCGCCATCCCGGGGACCATTACGGTATCGTCAATCCACCGGTTTACCATGCCTCCACGGTCATCTCGCCCACCCTGGCGGCATTCGAAGCCTCGGAGAAAAAACCGTTCGAGGGGGTCCATTACGGCCGCACCGGCACACCGACGGCCTTCGCCCTGGAGGAAGCGGTGACCGCCCTTCACGGCGGCCATCGCACCATCGCGACGTCATCGGGCCTCGCCGCCATCTCCGTGACCATGCTGGCCCTCTTGAAATCCGGCGATCACGCGCTGGTGGCCGACAATATCTATGGCCCGACCCGGGTTAGGGTATCCGAAGGGCTTCTCGCCCGCTCCGGCGTCGAGGTTACCTATTTCGATCCCTTGGAAAGCATTACCGGCCTCATCAGGCCGGAAACCAAGGTGGTCATTTTCGAGTCACCCGGCTCGCTGACATTCGAAATGCTGGATGTAGCCAGGATTTCCGCCGAGGCTAAGGCCGCCGGGGCGATGGTGGTCATGGACAACACATGGGCTACCCCCCTTTTCTTCCAACCGCTCGAACATGGCGTCGATATCGTCATCGAGGCGGCGACCAAATACATCGGCGGCCATGCCGACGTCATGCTGGGCACCATCACCGTGTCCACGGCCGAGCAGTTTCAGACAGTCAAATGGACCGCCAACGCCCTCGGCAACTGCCCGGGTCCGGACGACTGTTATTTGGCGCTTCGCGGCCTTCGGTCACTCTCGGTCAGGCTCGAACGCCATCAACGGAACGCCAACGTCCTGGCACGCTGGCTTCGGGAGCGGGACGAGGTCGGCCGGGTGCTTTATCCGGCGCTTCCCGACGACCCCGGGCATGAATTGTGGAAACGCGACTTCAAGGGCGCATCGGGATTGTTCGGCGTGGTGCTCAATGCCTACCCCAAAAAGGCAGTCGCCAAAATGCTGGACGGCATGGAACTGTTTGCCATGGGCGCCAGCTGGGGCGGGTACGAGAGCCTCATGATCCCCACCCATCCGGGCAAAAACCGCACCGCCACCAAGTGGCGTGGCCCTGGTCCTAGCCTACGCATCCATATCGGGCTCGAAGACCCGGAGGATTTGATCGACGATCTGGACAAGGGCCTGGCGCGGCTCAATGGATCCGCCTGAAGGGCGGCATCAGGGCTGAAAACACGAACAGCACGAAGGCGGCAACCACGATTGACGGCCCCGACGGCGTGTCGAAGGCCATCGACCCCGCCAGCCCCCCGGCCACGGCAAGGCACCCGATGACGGCGGCGAGGACGGCCATGGCTTCGGGGGTCGCCGAAAAACGCCTGGCCGTGGCCGCCGGAATGATGATCAGCGACGTTACCAGCAGAATGCCGACGATCTTCATGGCCAACGCCACCACCATCGCCAGCAGCATCATGAAGCCGAGATTGACGGCCGTCACCGGCACGCCCTCGACAGCCGCCAGTTCCTCGTGAACGGTAGCCGACAAAAGCGGCCGCCACAAAAACACCAGCGCTCCGATGACCACGGCGCCGCCGCCGTATATCAACGCGATATCGCCTATTGTCACCGCCAGGACGTCGCCGAACAGATAAGCCATCAGATCGACGCGCCGGGCCTCCATGGAGGCTAGCACGATCAGCCCTAGGGCCAGGCTGGCATGGGCCAGTATGCCCAGCAAGGTATCGTCCGACAGGTGGGCGCGGCGCCCCAGCGCGACCAGGGAAACGGCGACGACGGCGGTGACGGCGAAGATGCCGACGTTGAGGTTGATGCCGAGAAGAAACCCCAACGCCACCCCCAGCAGGGCCGAATGGGACAGGGTGCCGCCGAAAAAAGCCATCCGGCGCCAGACCACGAAGGCCCCCAGCGGCCCGGCCACGGCGGCAACGCCCGAGCCGCCGATCAGGGCCCGGATCATAAAATCATCCACGGCTGGCCCTTTCATCCTCTTCGCCGGGGAAATCCCCGGTCGGCCCGTCGAGCGGCACCATGCGGCCGTCGGCATCGTGGGCGTGGTCGTGATGGTGGTGATAGACGGCGAGCGAGTCGGCCACCTGTTTGCCGAACAATTCGATGTAGCTGGGGTCGTTGGCGACCGTTTCAGGATGCCCGGCGCAACAGACATGATGGTTGAGGCAGATCACCTCGTCGGTCTGCGCCATCACCAGATGCAAATCGTGCGACACCATCAAAACGCCGCAGCCCCGTTGATCGCGGATGCGCGAGATCAGCCCGAAAAGATCCGCCTGCCCGGTGACGTCAATGCCCTGCGAGGGTTCGTCGAGGACTAAAAGGTCCGGGTCCCTGAGCAGCGCCCGGGCCAGCAGGACGCGCTGGAATTCGCCGCCTGAAACGGCCTCCAGGGGGGTGTCCATGATGGTTCCGGCGCCGACTTCCTCCAGCACCCGGTTGGTCCGGTCCAGGGTCCGGGGGCGGCCCCTTTTGGCCCCCAGGGTCAGGAACCGCCCGACCGTCAACGGCAGGGTCGGGTCAATGTGCAGCCGCTGCGGCATATAGCCGACCACCAGTCCCGGGCGGCGAAAGACTTCTCCCCGGTCCGGCTTCATCAACCCGAGAACGATCCTGACAACCGTTGTCTTGCCAGCGCCGTTGGGGCCGATCAGGGTGACGATTTCGCCAGCGCGGACCCGAACCCCGGCGTTGGACAGGATTTTCTTGCCGCGGCGGGTGACCGAGAGGCTCTCGGCCTCGATCAGGATTTCGGCGGTGGGGAAACGATCTGGAATTCGGGCAGTAATCCGGGCGGTCATCAGGGGGACCCTTCGCCCGCGTCCCGGCAATAGGGGCACAAACCTTCGATTTCGATCATCGGCCTGCCGACCGCGAAACCGGCCTGGTTGGCACTGTTGCGGATCGCCTGGTCGATGCGGTGGTCGTTCAATTCGGCCGTCAGGCCGCAGGACCGGCAAATCAGGAACTGCCCGCCGTGGGGTTTCAACGGGTCCGGGCAGCCGACGAAGGAATTGAGGCTTTCGATCCGGTGCACCAGCCCGTGTTGCAATAGAAAGTCCAGGGCCCGGTAAACCGTCGGCGGCGCCGCGCCCCGGCGCTCGGCTTTCAGGGTGTCGAGGATTTCATAGGCGCCGAGGGGCTTGTGGCCGACCCAAACCAGTTCCAGCACCCGGCGCCGCAGCGACGTCAGGCGGGCGCCGCGTTCACCGCATAACGCCGACGCCTGGTCGAGGGCGGATTCCATGCAATTGGCGTGGTCGTGGCCGGTGTCCATAAAGGCGGTGGAGAGGGTCATGAGTTCCATTCGGGTGCACTTTGGTTCCGCTAAAAATGTTATAATATAACATTATAGACCCGCTCCCCTTACGGCGTCTAGCCCGGTTGACAGATCGCCCGCAAAGGCAGATGTAGGGCCTTGCAGAACCTCAAAGGACCCCCCATGAGCGACGACATGGGCAGCAAGGACAAGCTCGAAGCCGCCGCCGGACAGGTTGCCGACGCCATCGCCTTCAACGACGATGGCCTGGTGCCGGCGATCGCCCAGCAATTCGACACCGGCGAGGTGCTGATGATGGCGTGGATGAACCGCGACGCGGTCATCGAAACCTTGAAATCCGGGCAGGTTTGTTACTGGTCACGGTCCCGGGGCAAGCTGTGGCGCAAGGGCGAAACCTCCAGCCAGACCCAGGCGTTGAAGGATTTTCGCTGGGATTGCGACAACGATACGGTCCTCGTCCAAGTCGACCAAACCGGCGTCGCCTGCCACACCGGGCGACGGAACTGTTTCTTCAATGCCATCAGGGATGGCGAGGTTACGGTCATCGCCGACGTCGAAATCGACCCCAAAGACCTTTACGATTGATCGTCGGGCGCTTGGGGGTCCGGGGGAGCCTGTGCCTCGGGGGCCTCTAACCCCTCGACCCGGTTCGCCATATGATCCTGAAGGATGCCGTAAGCCCGTTCATCCAGGTCCAGAAACGTCAACGCCAGTTCACTGGGCCCAGGGCCGGCACGATTGACCCGGGCGCGGATATTAACCTCCGTCATCTTGGCCCCGAAAGACCCGATTCCGGTCACCGACAGCAAGGAACCGGCCGACAACGGGTTGTCATAACCGGTGATCAGGGTGCCGTCGATGCTCAGGTCGTGAGTGTCGAGGGACTGGCCCTCGAAAGCGACGGCCAGGATATTCGTATTCGACCGCTTGTGCTGGCGGCGTTCCTTCGCTGGTTTCCATTCACCTTGATTTGGGTCCGGCCTTTCACCGGCCAGGGGCATTTAATTCCCGACCATGGCCGGGGTCAGGACCCGGACCGAATCTTCAGTTTTTCAAGATATTTTTTCCGCCGCATCATTAGCGCTTCGAGGAGGTCGTAGGCGTCGGAGCTTAGTGCGAGAAAACCCACCCCCAGTTGCCGGCCGAGCCGCCGGACGACCCGGCAATCGATGCGGACCGCGAAAACGTCCCCGTCAACCATGCCGAGGCCATCGATGGTGAATTCATCGTCGGGCTTCAACTCGCCTTCGTAATCGCCAATCCTGAAACCGCCGAACCCCCAATCCAGGGTCTGGTATTGCATGTTTCCGAACGCAACGATGATCGGAATCTCGGTCCGGTTGTCCTTGCGGTTATAGTCGGCGCTGCCGACGATGGTCATTTTAGCCACTGTTAGCGTCCTCTTTTTTGCCCCCCACTGGCGGTGTTATTTCCCCCAGCCGGAATTAACAAAGTATTCTAGAAAACCTTGATCGTCGACGCCAGTCCATGTCGCGCAACGCGGGCTCAGCCTTGATCCGGCAGGTATTCGTCGGACCATTTCAGGACGATGTTGAAGCTGATGGAAATCCGGGTTTCCTTACTCAGGTTGGGGTGCACGAAGTGGTTGACGAAGGCCGGCCACAGCAGCATCAGCCCCGCTTCCGGCAGCACCGTGTATTCGGGGTCGACGTAGGGATCGTTCTTGATCGCCATCATGTTGACCCCCGAGCGGGGGTCGTAAAAGGTGATGCAGCTGGGTCGCACGTCGGTCCTGTTTTGCAGGGTTTCGCGGGTGGTCGGCATTTTCACGTAGTAGGTGCCGCTGAGGTACGACCAGGGATGGTTATGGGCGTCATGGTAATCCCCGAACCGGTTGACGCTGGGCCAGCCGGTGATCTGCCAGTTGACGGCGTAATCGATGCCGAGGTGGGTTAAGTATTCGTTCACCGTGAAGTTGACCTGGTCGCGCAGCCAGTTGACCGCCGGATGGTCCATGTTAAACAGGTCCGGCGCCAGGTAGTCGGTGGTCAGGTTCTTGTTGGCGCGCTCCAACTCGCGCACCAGCTTGACCAGCTCCTTGTTCCAGGATTCTGAACCGTCCGGCCGCCGGCGCATGAACTTCGTCGGCCACAAGTCGAGAACGCCCTCTTCGATGTCGGGATGATCGGCCATGATAGGGCTATCTTAGCCCCGTTCCGGCGCCATAAGAACCCCGGCGCCCCCCCCGGCGCTCCCAACAACACCGGGAATAACTTCTGGAATTCAAGGGTGGCACGCCCGGCAGGACTCGAACCTGCAACCTCGGGATTAGAAATCCCGCGCTCTATCCGGTTGAGCTACGGGCGCCCAAACGACGGGCCGGCACCTAAAACGGCCGGCGAAAGCCGAAATTTTCGGCGTAGGTCTTGGCTCTTATGCGTCTGGCTTTCGGTTCGTGCAGGCGATAGGTCATGCCGTTCTTCTTGGCGAAGGCAATGGCTTCTTCCTTGTTTACGAAACGAAGACGGACCTGTTCCCGGGTATCGGCGGACCCGATCCAGCCCATCAGGGGATCGGTTTCCTTGGCGCTGACCGGCTCGTACTCAAGCAGCCAATACTTGGTGTTGCGGCGCCCGGACTGCATGGTGGTCTTGGTTGGCTGATAAATACGCACTTCGCTCATGATGATCTTTGCCGTTTAAAGTTGGTCGGGGCGAGAGGATTTGAACCTCCGACTCCCTGCTCCCAAATCCGGCGCTTTCCTTGTGATAACAATACCCTTTGGCATAAGTAACGCACAATAGCCCCCAAGGAAACCCGCCGCATCTTTGGGGAAGTGGCAAACTTATTCAAATTATTTAAACCGTCGGTCTGTGGTGACAGTCCCGAAATAAATGTGTCACCCACGGTGGGCCGCTCCCGAAGACTCCGTGGTTTGGGGTCAAAGCGGTCTATGTGCGTGGGGGTGACCCGCCCCCGGGGATGCCGTGAATGGGCGGCCCCCGATATACAGCCCCTGAACCCAATATGTAGGCCCACTGAAGAGGCCGCGATCACTTCGCGGAGAAAGACGGTCTGGTCCGCCGGGGAAATGCGACTGGCTGGTAAACACGCACTGAGAGCCATTCCCTTTTCTTCTGCCCTGTA
>Ga0208113_1001703_pt1 | contig 10328 bp, 10 predicted proteins | sample Knorr_S7_td_NADW_FD_185598 | JGI IMG/M metagenome (GOLD analysis project Ga0208113, IMG submission 185598) | Marine microbial communities from Southern Atlantic Ocean transect - Knorr_S7_td_NADW_ad_2505m_LV_A (SPAdes) (version 2) | ecosystem: Environmental > Aquatic > Marine > Oceanic | place...
GATAATATGTCAGAAAAAAAATGTGACAACCCAAATTGCAAATGTGTTAATTGCGCTTGCAATCCCTGCAATTGTTAAAGAACTAGCATAAAACTTATTTTATTTTATTTAAATTTTATATATTTTACTTAAAAAATTCTATAAGATATTATGCCTGCAATTAATCAGAGGTTTCATGGTTTAGATGCTCTAAGAGGTTTTGCCATGCTGCTTGGAATTATTTTACATGCAGCATTACCATACATGGGTTTTGGTGAAAGTATGATTTGGCCTTCTGATAATGATGATTCGAGATTAATTGCTATCATTTTTCAATTTATACATTTGTGGCGTATGCCTGTTTTTTTTATACTTTCAGGATTTTTTGCTAGCTTATTTGTCAGTAGATATGGTTGGACCTATTGGTGGAAAAACAGATTTCTACGCATAGTGTTACCTTTAATTATTTTTACTTTTATAATGAGTGCAACTATCCCATGGATATTTAAATATGGATATACGGAAAAATTATCTTTATTTTATTCTAATGACAATCAACCTCATCATTTATGGTTTTTGTGGCATTTAATTATAATCACTCTATTTACTATATTTTATAAGTTTTATTCTCTGATTTTTTTAAAATTATTGAATATATTGAAACTTTCAAAATTAATAATTTTTTTTAATTTTATAAAATCATTGATCGCAAAAAATTTATTTAATTTCCAAATCCCAATCACTTTAATAATAATTTTAACTATATGTAGTCTCAATGATATGGGGACAGAATTAGCTGGTAATCCGATTTCTACTGGTATTTATTTTGCCTTTGGATACAGTTTGTATAAAAATACAAAATTATTTCATAATATTATTCATAATTGGAAATATTATTTTTTATCAGCCATATTATTTTTCTTGATTCACACTTTGATTGAAGAGGAATACATTTCAATTGATTTTGAGCAATTCCCTGTTTTTTGGATTCCTTTTATATTTATAAAAATTTCTAATTCAATATTATTTTCCTTTTCATTTATTGGCTTGGCCGAAAATAAATTTGGATCTTATAATTCAATTTTAAGATTTTGTTCAGATGGAACATATTGGATGTATTTAATTCATTTACCAATTGTTACATTTATTACATTTTTCATGTTTCAATTTGAGCTTTTTGCAGAATTTAAATTTCTTTTGGCAATTATTTTAACAACATTTATATGCCTGATAACATATAAATTCTTTGTTAGATCAACCTGTATAGGAATATTGTTAAATGGAAGAAAATATCCATTTAAATGGAATAATTTTAATTAATTTAAATTTTTTTCACCCATATAGTTTTCGCAATATTTAATCCAAGATCTACAGTAGTTTTATTTATTTTAATAGTAATAATCCCTCTTGTAACAGACAGTTCTGTTATTGAAATTTTATTACCTGGAAGAACTTTGTTTTTGCTAAGGAATTCTACAAATTCTGGATTTTCTGGAGGAATTTTAGAAATAATATATAATTCATTTGTAATTGATTTAGTAAGAGGGAAATTATGTTCATTTCCATTGAAATTCACACCCGGTATAGTTTGTCCAAAAGGATCTTTGTTAGGATAATTAAGTAATTTATCAATAGAATTTTCTACTTCCTGTGACATTGCATGTTCTAATCTATGAGCTTCCTGAAAGACATCTTTAAGTTTAATTTTTAATATTTCGTGCAAAAATTTACTTGCAAGTCTGAATCTTTTAGTTTGTTCTTTAGCTGAAATTTTGCCGTATTCAGTTAAGAATATTTCATTATTTTTATCTTTTGTTATTAAGTGATCTCTTGTCATTCTCTTAAGCATTCCAGTAACAGTTGGCAGGCTTGTACCTAAATTTTCGGAAGAAGGTAATTGTTTAATGTATTCTAATAAAGTACTTGCTGTGATTTTTTCGTTTTTTTCATTTAGTAAATACATTGCATATAAATAGTTTTCGGTATTGTGAGATAATTTTCTATGTACAGGGCAATTTATATTTTCCCATTTTCTAATTTGTTTTTGTTGATTCATTTGTTAACTTTTATTATTTTAATAATATAATATATATATAATTGTTTATCTCAGTATAATTTATTTTTTAATTTTCTAAAATGTCATTAATACGAAATATACTTTTGTGGTCTTCTAAAAATTATTGGATTTCACATAAATTACCCAAATATAAATTTGTTCAGAAATCTGTTTTAAGATTTATGCCAGGAGAAACATTGGATCATGCTTTGAGCAAATGCTCAGAACTTGAAGATATTGGTTATGGAACAATTATTACTTATTTAGGTGAAAATTCCTTAACTAAAACTCAAACATTAAATACTGTTAAACAATACAAAGATGCTTTGGGAAGTATAGATTCTCGTTCACTTAAATCAGTTATTTCAGTTAAATTAACACAGCTTGGATTAGATATTGATGAAGAATTATGCGTTGATAATTTGAAACAATTATTAAATGTGGCAGATTTAAAAAATACTTTTGTTTGGATTGATATGGAAGAATATATATATTTGGAATTAACATTGAAAATTTATAAAAAATTAATTCAAAAACATAACAATATTGGTATTACTTTACAATCATACTTATATCGCTCTGAAGATGATCTTGAATCATTGTTAGATATTGCTCCTTATATCAGATTAGTTAAAGGTGCTTATGCTGAAGATTCAAGTGTATCAATGCATAACAGGAATGAAATATATGATAATTATATTAAATTAGCTAATATTATGCTTGAAAAAAATATACTTAAAAATGGTTTGATACCCTCTTTTGCAACTCATGATCACCAAATTATTTATTCCTTAATCAATAAGATAAATGCAGATAAAATTGATAAATCCCATTATGAATTTAATATGCTTTATGGAATTAGAAGGGATTTGCAGGATGAAATTTTAAATTCTGATCAGAATTTAAAAATTTTAATTAGTTATGGTGAAGAATGGTTTCCTTGGTACGTGCGAAGACTTGCAGAAAACCCAAAGAATTTACTTTTACTTATTAAATAAATTTATCCTCTTTCTTCGATTTTATCTTCTGTTGCAATTTCGAAAAATTCTATATCGTAGGATTGAATTAATTCCATAAGTTTAGGGGCATTTTCTCTTACAGCTGAAGGTACATTTGGCATTCTGTTTGCATCAATTGTTTCTTGAGTCCATTCAGCACAAACTGTAATTTCTGCAGCGGGTGTTCCCGCACCACCTATGTAAATTGTTGCTTTATCTCTACCGTTTTCTTCATAAGCATTGCATATTTTGGTCAGTATACTAGCTACTTTCCAAGCATTTACTCTTTCTGTACGACATACCCTTCTTACTAAAAACATGTTTTCCTTTAGAAATATTATTAATAATTAATCTTCTATTTCTACAATCATTTCTATTTCAACAGGAATATTACCTGGAAGTGATCCCATGCCAACAGCAGATCTTGCATGTTTTCCCTTATCACCAAATACTTCCACCATAAGGTCAGAGCAACCATTTGCCACTGTTGGTTGATCGACAAAATCAGGTGTGCAATTTACCATGGTTAATAATTTTACTATTCTTTTAACTTTATCAAGATCGCCTACTTGGCCTTTTAACCTTGCAATACATCCAATTCCTGTAGATTTTGCAGCTTCATAACCTTCATCTTTTGTTAAATCTTTACCGACTTTACCTAGCATACTTGGATCGCTTGGACCTAATCCTGAAAGGTATAATAAATTCCCTGTTCGAACTCCTGGTACATAGTTGGCTATAGGTTGTGGTTCTACAGGTAATTCAATTCCCATTTTATTAAGTTTATCTTCAATTTTTCCCATTTTATTCTCCGTTAATGCAGTTGTTTTCATACATTATAATACTTTTTATAATTAATTGTTAAGAGATTAATTTAGTGTCATAATACCTATATAATATTTTACTTATTTGGAGGTAATAGATGCTAAGTTATATTTCAAAAATTGATTGGTATAAAGTTCCAGATGAAATTGTATGGGATGAAGTTGCAGGAATATCGATAGATCATGAAAATAGACTAATTGTATTTGTAAGAGGAGAAATTCCTGTAATTATTTTAAGCACTAATGGTGAATATATAGGCAGTTTTGGCAAAGGTGAATTTACAAAACGAGCTCATTCAGTAAGAGTTGATTCTGAAAACTTTTATTGGTTTGTAGATGATGGAAATCATACAGTCAGCAAATATAATTCCAAAGGAGAAAGATTACTTACTATAGGCATTCCTAACAAACCATCTAAACTTCATTCAGGAATTCCATTTAATCGCTGTACTGATATAGCAGTTGATTACAGAAATGGAGCTCTATTTATAAGTGATGGTTACGGAAATTCATCTGTACATAAATATAATTTAGATGGCGAACTTATTACTTCTTGGGGAGCTCCTGGAACTGATCCTGGTCATTTTAATATTGTACATAATATAACTATGGATGATTCAGGGTTGCTTTATGTTGCTGATAGAGAAAATCATAGAGTACAAATTTTCAATCAGGACGGTAAATTTATTAATCAAATTGTTAATATGCATAGACCTTGCACTGTAACAATTTTTGATAGCAAATTATATGTTGGGGAATTGGGTTATGGATTACCTGTTAGTAAAGATGTTCCCAATATAGGGCCAAGAATTAGTTTGTATTCTTTAAATGGAGAATTAATAGATAGATGGGGAGAAGGATTTGGATACGGCGAAAAGCAATTAATGGCTCCTCATGGACTTACAGTTGATAGTGATTATAATATTTATCTTGCCGAAGTCTGTGTCGCAGTTTTGGGTAGCTTAGGGCTAGAAGTTCCGCATTATAACGGAACAGTTTATAATGGCCTAAGAAAATTGGAGAAAGTTAATTAGGATTATTCTTGTAAAATAAAATCTTTTTCTCTTAATAATATTTCTCGAGCTTTTGAAATGGAAATATAATAAATTATTGGTATATTTCCATTTTTAACAGCAACTCTTTTTTCATCTAATTGTTTTAATCTTAGTCGTGTTATCCTTGATGGTGCATTGGGTTTTGGAACTAAAGTAATTAATGCATCAGACTGATTGAAATCTATATCTTTTGATTCTGAATCATTTAAAAACCCATCAGCTAAAAGTAATTGTGTAGTATTTGCAAATCTTGCAATTTTATATGAATCAATATCTATATTATCCTGATTGTTTAATTGCCATCCTTTTTCAGTTAAATTTAATTCAAATTGTTCACTTGGATAGGAAAATCTGATGGCAGCTAATTCATCTGCTGGGAAATTTGAGATAATAGGATTTCTCCACATATCTGGATTTGTTGCAAATATATCTGGGTATGGGCAGGTAAATCCAAAAACTTGATCAAGGTTAATTTTTTTAATAAAACATGTTTTTGTTTCCGGTTCCCATTTTCCAACTATGAATTCTTCTTGCAGTGTTGATTGTAAAAAGAATTGAACTAAAGTACTTTCATTTTCATTAAGACCTATTCTATTAAAATTTTTGGGGTTTACTGATACCAATTGTGATTTTTGAATATTGTTTACTGCTTTCCAGAACAATGAAAGCTTTGGTTTAAATACTTCTTGTTTGCCAATTCGCCATGAATTATTTACCTTATATAATTGTGAAGACTGAGATTTGTTACTTATTGTGACCCTGTCAATTATTTCTTGATCAATGAAAATGATGCCTGAATCATCGTAAAGATTATTTGTATTTGATACTAATATTTTTACACCAGCAATCGCTATACTTAGTATGATAAATATAGAGAATAATATAAATGTGGGTTTATTTTTCATCGCTAAAAGTTTTCTTTTGAATTGATTTTCTTTTTAAATATCTATAAAAGCCAATGATAATAAATATAATTGGTGTTAGTACATAATTTAGATTTTTTGTAAGTGTTTGATGGCTGAAAAATTTACCTTTTGAACTCCATTCAAGTTTCCTTTCTCTAATTACTTTTGATCTTATATCTGCTAATTTGTCTTCTTGTGCTAACCAATCTACCATGTTCATACCTAAAGCAAAATTTGATTGATTTGAACTTGCAATAAAATCTGAAAGCCAATCTGAGTCGGCTATTAGAATTGCTCTGATAGGAATGTTATTTGATTTGTCATTATTTTGTATTTTGACTCCAATTACCTGAACACCTGTATTATCTCGACTTGCTTCAAAATTTGCCCCCGGACTTAAATCTTGATAGTCATATTGTATTGAAGCTGTAGGAGATGTAGTGATTAATGGTTCTACAATAATATTATTAATTAATGGTTTGATTAATTCTATTGAACTAGTCCAAGGAAATAAAATAGAATTTACCTTCCCTGTAGATTTAGAATCCAATGGAGGTGTTCGTAACCAATAAGGATAAGGTAACAATACTTCTCCTGACTGCGTGCTAAATGGCAATGTTTCATAAGAATTTATATCAAATAAAATATTGTTTTTTACAATTATTCCATAATTTTCCCAATATTTAGATCCACTAAATTCGTTTTGATAAGCAATCATTCTGTTGGTATCAATATTTACAGTATCAATCAGTATTAAGAAACTAGCTCCTTGATTAATATAGTTTTGAATTGTTTGGATAGAATCAATATTTATATTTTCATAACTACCTCCAGGCAAAATAAAAACATCTGGTAGATTTTGAATTCCTTGCAGTTCATCAGGAGAAACTATATTTATGTTATATTGTTGAGATAATAAAGATATAAATGAACTCATACCATATTGATTATTTTTAACTGAAGGGAGATTGATAAAAGTTACGGTTTTTTTTGTGTCATTTAACATTTTAAATGTTAAAGATGCAATTTTATATTCTAATCCATCTAGTGATTCTATAAATGGAATTACTTCTTTGTTATTTGCATAGGCAATAGTCATACCTAAATATCCTGTTTTAACCTGAAATTCCCCTTGCCTTCGGATATTAAACTGTACAGGAGGTATGCCTAATATTTCAGATTCTTCAGCATCTTTTTCATTAGCGTCTGGATACCTATGCTTAATTCTTACAAATTTAGATCTTGCATTTAAATCAGATAAGAAGTCATTAACATCCCTGGCTGTTAGAGCAGTATTAATGGGATGATCTTTTGATTCAAATAAAGTAATTGTTACATAATCATCTAAATTATCAAATATATTTTTCGTTGAAGGAGCTAAAGAATATATTTTATCTTCAGTTAAATCTACTCTCCCCTGTATAGAGTTCCCAAACCAAGCAAATACCAAACTTAATATAACTAAACTTCCCACACCGATACGTAAATTTTTGTATTGCATTGAGCTAGTATTTAAGCTTTTCCCTCTTGTATTAAGGTAAGTAAGACTTAGAAATGCGATATCAATAGAAATAAAATAAAGTACATCCCTAAGGTCTATTAACCCTCTGGTCATAGAAGAAAAGTGTGTGATCGGGCTAAGATCTTGTAATAGTATTGATAATTCAGATGGTAAAGTTATATTTATAAAATCTAAACCAATAATAATTAATAATATGCTTATACTTAGTGCAATCATAAAAGCTACAATTTGATTTTTTGTAAGGCTTGAACTAAATATTCCTATACTTACTAATGATGAGGATAAAAATATAGCACCTAAGTACTGAGCAAGTAATGCTCCAAAATCTAAATTTCCAGCAAATACAAGGCTAAAAGGAATTATCAAAGTTCCCAAAATTCCTATAACTACAAATATTAAGCCAGCAAAAAATTTAGATAAGATTACTATTACACCTCGTACTGGTTGAGTAAACAATATTTCTAAAGTTCCGTCTCTTTGTTCTTCAGAAAATAATCTCATTGTTGCTGCTGGTATATATATAGACAGAATCCATGGGAGCATAGAAAACATTGGTCTTAAAGAAGCTTCATTTGTAGTTTCTATGGTTCTAAAAAACATAAATGAAATAGAAATTACAAATATTATATTTAATATATATCCTGTAGGTTGATCAAAATATGACTTTAGGTCTTTATTTAATATTGTTAATAATGATCGCATTATTTTTCTTCTTCTTCTCCAATTGTTAAAAATTTAAATACATCTTCAAGTTTTGGGCTAGTTTTGCTCATTGTAAGTAAAGTCCAATTTTCTTGTATTGCCTTTTTAAATATATCTTTTCTTGGGTCGGAATTTTCTTCTATTGATATAATAAATTTTTTAATTGTTTCTTCATTTTCTATTATTTGTATATCTTCAATACCATTAATTGAATTTAGTTTTGTATGAATATTTTTTCCAATAATTTCTAATTGAATTGTTTGATTTTTATTCTGACTATTTAAAATTTCTTCAACAGTACCTTCAGTAATGATTTTGCCTTTATTGATTAGAATTATTCTAGAACATGTTGATTCTACTTCTTGTAATACATGAGTTGATAACATAATAGTACGTTGTTTCCCTAAAGATTTAATAAGATTCCTCATACTTACCCTTTGATTGGGATCTAACCCTTCAGTTGGTTCATCTAAAATCAGTATTTCAGGCTGATGTAATATTGCCTGAGCTAATCCTACTCTTTGTCTATAACCTTTGGATAATTGATTAATTGGGCTATAGTAATATTCGTGAATGCCTGTTTCATCTACAGTATCTGTTAAATTGGTTTTATAATCTTTTGGTGACATATTTCGCAAATCACTAATTAATTTCAGATAATCTTTAACAATCATTTCGCCGTATAAAGGATTATTTTCAGGAAGGTAACCTATTTTTTTTCTTGTTTCAATATCAGAGTCTTTTGTGTTTATTGAATCAATAAAAATCTCCCCTGAGTTTTGTGTGTAATAAGAGGTTAAAAGTCTCATCGTTGTACTTTTCCCTGCTCCATTTGGACCTAAGAACCCAACAACTTCCCCTTTGTTAATAGAAAAATTTATTGAATTTACAGCAACTCTGTCACCAAATGTTTTTGTGACATTTTCTACTACAATTTTGGCGTTATTATTTTCCATGATATGCTTTATTATATAAAAGTTAATCATATTTTATCAGAAATTCTGTAAACCTATAATTTTTTTATATATATCAAATAATTAATTCACGAGTAGATATTTGTAGATAAGGAATTTATAATTACATATCAATAAATATAAATGATCATTTTAGGAAAGAACAAATGACTAATAAAACCCAAACATTATATAAAAGTTATATAATTGAAGAATATTTTGCTACAGAAAAACCTTACTATGTTTCAGTTTCTGATGAAATAGAAATATTTGAATCGGCTTATAAACAAAAACTTCCAGTTCTTTTTAAAGGACCAACTGGTTGCGGTAAAACAAGATTTATTGAATATATGGCATATAAGATTGGACAGGAAATGAAAGCGTCCAAAAAAAATAACAACTCTCAAATAAATATTCCATTAGTAACCATTGCATGTCATGAAGATTTAACTGCCAGTGATTTGGTAGGCCGTTATTTATTGCAAGGAGATTCAACTGTTTGGCTGGATGGGCCATTGACAAGAGCTGTGAAAGCTGGGGGTATTTGTTATTTGGATGAAGTAGTAGAGGCTAGAAAAGATACAACAGTAATAATTCATCCTCTAACAGATCATAGAAGAATTTTGCCTGTTGAAAAAAAAGGTGAATTATTAGAAGCAGCTGATGGATTTTTATTAGTTTTATCTTATAATCCGGGTTATCAGAGCGCTCTTAAGGATTTAAAACATAGTACTCGTCAACGATTTATAGCCATAGAATTTGATTATCCTTCTGTGGAAAAAGAAACAGAAATTATTGCTCACGAATCTGGCCTTGATGATGGTACTTCAAATAAACTTGCTATACTTGGAGAAAAAATCAGGAACTTAAAGGAACATGGACTACCAGAAGGAGCAAGTACTAGACTTTTAATTTATGCCGCAAAAATGATTTCTCAGGGTATTAAACCCGTTAGAGCTTGTCAGGTTGCTGTGAATTGGGCAGTAACTGATGATAAACTGTTACATCAGGGTATACAGGAAGTAATTACATCAATATTTCCTGAGTAACCTAAATTAATGGATTTAAATTTAGTTATTGATAGGTTTAAAACTGACAGAGATACATTGGAGATTAATGATATTCAGTATATTTCTTCAGCAGTATTATTACCTTTAGTAATTGATTCAAATCAATTATGTGTCCTGTTACAAATTAGAAGTGAAAACCTGAACCATCATCCAGGTGAAATTGGTTTTCCTGGTGGTGCTAAAGAAAATTTTGATTCAAATTTTGTAGAGACGGTTTACAGAGAAACAAAAGAAGAAATTGGCTTGAATCGGCATGAGATAGAA
>Ga0208113_1001705_pt1 | contig 10306 bp, 8 predicted proteins | sample Knorr_S7_td_NADW_FD_185598 | JGI IMG/M metagenome (GOLD analysis project Ga0208113, IMG submission 185598) | Marine microbial communities from Southern Atlantic Ocean transect - Knorr_S7_td_NADW_ad_2505m_LV_A (SPAdes) (version 2) | ecosystem: Environmental > Aquatic > Marine > Oceanic | place...
CGGCGCAGCCGCTGACGAAGCGGCCAGCGAGGTCCCTAATTGTGCGACGATCGCAGCGAGGACGCGTTCATCGACGAGAGGGAGGTCACATCCGAGTAGCAGCACTCCGTGCAACTCGCGCGCCTCGGCCTCCAGCAACGCCGCATGCAGCCCACCCAGAGGTCCGTGCCCGGGCCTCGCGTCGGGTAGCACCCTGATCCCCTTGGGGACCTGAACGTGGTGGCACGAAATGACCACGACGTCATCTGTCACGGGTTCGAGCGCGCGGATCGCGCGGTGCAGCATCGGTACGCCTGCGACGAGCTCCATAGCCTTGTCGCGTCCGTAGCGGCGGCTCTCCCCGCCGGCGAGCACGGCGCCGAGCAGCTTCAAATGACGCGCTCGGCTCCGCAGTACACGTTGAAGCCACCATTGCGAGCGAAGCCGACGAGGGTTTGGCGGAATTGGCTCGCGAGATCCACGGCCAGGCTGGACGGCGCGCCAACCGCGACGAGTATCGGCACTCGGGCCATGAGCGCCTTTTGAATGATCTCGAAGGAGGCGCGTCCGCTCACGACCAACACGCGCTCCTGGGCCGGCAGGGTTCTCGCGAGCAACGAATGCCCGAGCACCTTGTCGACGGCGTTGTGACGGCCAACATCCTCGTGCAGCACGTCCAGGGATCCATCCGCTCGGAAGAGACCAGCCGCGTGCAACCCACCGGTGCGCGCGAACACGCCCTGCCCCTCCATGAGTCGATCGGGAAGGTCGGCCAGGAGCGCGCCGGGGACCTCAAATCCGTCGGCCAACATCGAGCACCCCGTCGCTTGCACGGCCTCGATCGACGCTTTCCCGCAGATGCCGCAACTCGACGACGTGAACACGTTCCGCCGCATCGCGTCCGCGTCGAACGGGACCCCGGGCCGCAAACGCGCCTCGACGATGTTGTACTCTTGGGCCTCGTCCCCGCGACAGTAGGTCAGTTCCTGAACGTCGCCCGCCGTCCCCACAATTCCCTCACCGTGGAGGAAACCCGCGACCAGCTCGAAGTCGTCGCCGGGCGTACGCATGGTGATCGCGACAGGTTCGATGCGGCGACGCTCGCCCGCCGTCCAGGACACTCGGATCTCGAGTGGCTCTTCGACCGCGAGCGCATCCTTCTCAGAAACCACGAGCCCGTCGCGGTGCCGCGCGACGCGCACGGAGCGTGTGGGACTCCCCTGTCCAATCACCAGGCTAGAAGAAGAGCTCGAGAAATCCGCTCACGCCGAGGGCCACCAAGATCGTCAGCACGGTCTTGGTATTGCCGATATCGAGCGCCTGCCGGATCGCGATAAAGCCCGCCACCGCCACCCAAAGGGGCAGCAATGCGTAGAGAGGCCAGCCCAGGATCGGGATGAAGGCAAAGATCCACAGGACGCCGGGAGATTGCGCGAAACCCAGCGTCCTCAGCAGCTCGCCCCAAGTCGCTTTTCCGCCGAAGAAATTGACTCCGACCAAGTAGCAAATCCCGGCCCAAATCGCCCAATGACCGAGCGCACCCACCGCTGCGAACGACGCAGTCATCGGACCCTCGCCCCAAGCGCCCACCCCCCGCGCAACAGCAACGATGGCAACCACCATCGCCGCCTGCCCGGTCGCATTCTCATCGTGCTCGACTTCTTCGAATGTGTCGACGCTGAGGAACGTCGCCCCAACCATCCGCTCAACGAAGGAGCTCGCGCCCTCGCTCATCTAGGTGCTCCCAGATTTTGTGTGTCCCTAAGTGTGCCGAATCACGAAAGCACCCGCCAGAACAAGGAGCCACGGCCGGGTGTCGGCGCAGGTGGTGCCACATGCCGCCGCGGCCTCCGAGCTGCCAACGGCGAGAGGGCTGGACTGGACCGCCGCTCGCAGCGATATCGCGAAGCGTCTAATCGCGTAGAGCTGCGGTTCGGTCAAGCCCGCTCCCCAAAAAGCTACCGAGGCAGCCGCACAGGCATGTCCGCCACCACATAAGCCATCACCGCGAACGTAGCCACGCAGAGAGCCACTTCGTCCGGGTCGAGCTTGTCGAGGGTGTCGGCGTCCGTGTGGTGGTACCAGAAGTATCGCGTGCCATCGACGCTGAACCCCATGCCCGGGACACCCGTACGCATGAGCGGGCCGATATCGGCGCCGCCACCGCCTCGCATGATGCGCCCCGCGCCGATGCGATCGAGCAGCGTTCCAATCTCGGTGACCATCTCGAACGCGGCATCGGAGCCCGTGAACCCGTAGCCGAGCGGCTTGAAAACACCGCCGTCGGACTCCATCGCGAGCACGTGGTCCTCGTGGGCGTGCATCCTGGCGTACTCGGGGCCGCCAGGCCCCCCATTCTCCTCGCTGGTCCAACCGACCACTCGCACCGTGCGTCGAGGCCGCAGGCCGAGCTCCTTCATGAGGCGCACCGCCTCCCAGGCAGCGACCACACCGCCAGCGTCGTCCATGGCACCCTGGCCGACGTCCCAGGAGTCGATGTGTCCACCGAGCACGATGACCTCGTTCGGGAACTCGGAGCCAATGATCTCCGCCATCACGTTGCGTGACGGCGCATCGGGAAGCATCTGAGCGTTCATCTTCAGTAAGAGCTCGATGCGCTCACCTCGGTCCTGCATGCGGTGCAGCATCTCGGCATCCTCGACCGTGATCGCGGCGTGGGGGATGCGGCGCACTCCGTCGGCGTACTCCATGTTGCCCGTATGCGGTGTCTGCTGAGAATACGGCGTCACGGAACGGATGATGCTCGCAGCCGCACCCGCTCGGGCTGCCGCAATCGCACCCTGACTCCGGTACTGAACCGTCGCGCCATAGTTCGTAAACGGCACGTCGAAGAGCACGATCTTGCCCTGAGCTTCGTCGGCGCGGCGCTCCAACTCATCGAAGCTGCTCACCACGAGCACCTCTGCACGGATGCCGCCCACAGGTGTCGCGATGCTGCCTCCAAGTCCCAGCATGGGGAGCGAACGCGGACGTGGAAGCGTCATCTCGAGCGACTCCTCACCGCGAACCCAGTGCGGCACCATCACCATGTCGCCGCGTACATTGTCCAAACCGTCCGACTCCATCTGCTCCATGATCCAGTCGATCGCCTGCTCCAACGCTACCGACCCCGAAACCCGATGGCCGAAGAGGTCGACGAGCTCGCCGAGACGCGCATAGGCGTCGTGGTTCGCTAGCGCCGCATCGATCAGTCGGTTCGCGTCGTCACGATACGCGTCGGCGATGTCCTGAGATCGAACGAACTCGGGCGCGAGCAAGCCGGCGCCAAGCAGGAGCACGGACAGGATGGGCGCTCGATGCGAGGTTCGACGCGGCATTCGATTCAAGGGATCGCTCCAGTACGGGTTGAGGAGCACGCACCCTCGCCCCGCCCACTTCATGTGTCAAGCCGGGCGTCGGGCCGTAGATCAGGTGTCGAAATACGGCCGCAAGGCGTGTTCGGGGGGCGGCGCAGTCACCAGACTCACGCCGACGAACAGAGCCGCCGACACCAGGAAGCCCGAGAGCACGGGTTCGACGGACGCGGCGCCGAACAGCTCCCATAAGAACGTGGCGGCCACACCTCCGATCATGGCCGCGGCTGCTCCCTGCTTCGTGGCCCTCCGCCATACCACGCCCCCGACCACCGGCATGACGAACGCTGCAGCCATCAGCGCGGTAAATAGCAAGACGATGAACTGCACGAGCTCGCCTTCCCCGACACCGCTCAGCAAAAGGATCACCGGAACCGATCCCACGACGAGAATCCCTAAACGACCAATCCACATGCGGCGTTCGGGCGTTACATCCGGATCGATGAGATTCTGGTAGATGTCGACCGACAGCGCGGACCCGGCGACGATGAGCAGCGAGTCGACGGTCGACATCATGGCCGCGGTAATGGCGGCGAGCATGATCGCGCCCAGCGTCACCGGAAGAACGGCGGTGGCCACCATCGGCATCGCCAGGTCCCCGGTCGGCAGCTCAGGGAAGAGCACGATCGCGCACAAAGCCAGCATGAAGACCAGCAGGTTCAGCGCGAGGATCATGATGATCGCGAAGAGGACTCCCCGTCGGATGGTGGCCATGTCCTTCATCGCGTATAGCCGGATCAGCTTTTCGGGGGTCGCGATCCCGCCCAGGAAGAACGAGAGGCCCATCGTCAGCAGCAGCGTCGCCGGCATCGTCTCCCAAGTGAAGACGAGCGGGTGCGCGGACTCGACCAGCGTGAGCAACTCGCCGAAGCCGCCCACCTGCCTTAGAGCGAGCGGGACGGCGAAGAGCGCACCCAGGCTCATGACCACGAGCTGGAAGGCGTCGGTATACACCACGGCGATCATGCCGCCGACCACAGTGTAGACCAGCAAGATGAGCGTGAAGCCGACCATGCCTGCGGTGGTCGGAATCCCGAACACCGTGTGAGCGATGAGCCCCGCCGCGACGATCTGCGCTTGAATGTAGACGACGGTCGCTACGAGGATGATGCCGCCCGCGAGGCCTCGCATGCCCTTGCCGTAGTACCTCGTCTCGATGAACGCAGGGAGCGTCAGCTCTTTCTGCTTGGTGAAGCGGGGCGCGAGCACCGCCACCATGAACCAGTACGAGAGTGGGATCGAGAGCAGCACCCACGCGAACGACCAGCCCGCGGTGTACATGACCCCGATGGTACCGATGAACGTGCCCGCCGACGTGTGGGTCGCGGCCATGGTGGCGCCCCCGGTGAACCAGCCGAGGTTGCCGCCCGCGATCCAGTAGTCCTGCTCGTTGCGCGTCGCTCGCAGGCTGTACCAGCCGATCGCGAAAACCACGAAGAAGTAGCCGACAAAGACCCAAATCTGCGGGTTCACCGGCGCTCTTCCCAACGCATCCAGAGCACATATGCGACGACGATCGCGCCGCACAACAGGAACACGCCATAGAACATCAAGCCGGGTCGCCCGGTCACGACGCGGCCCTCTTGAGGTGGCGCCACCCCATAAAACTGAACACGAGCAAGATCGCGGCAGTCAGCAAGTCGATCACGAGCGGCAGTCCCGGACGCCGCGTGCCGTCCGTGCGGCCGCGCGCGCTGACCATGGAAGGCACCACTGGCAGAGCGACCGTGTACACGCCCTGCTCGTTGGCCTCGAGCCCCGTGGGGAAGCCCTCTGAGATCGACCATTCAGGCGGGAACTCGAGCGCTGCGCGGAAGACGTCGGAGACGCCGTCGGCCGGCGGGAATCCGAGTGAGAGAACCGGGACGCGCACGCGCACGTCCTCCCCATCGCGCTCAACCGCATTCGCGATCCAATACTCCGCGACCAGGTGGTGGGGCTCGCTCGTGTCGGCAAGCGTCAACGTGAACGCCGCGGCCCGCATCGAGCCGGTTTCAGCGTCGAGCTGCATGCGAGTACCCGTGCGCTGCCCGCCGAGCCAGAACGACTCGGCGCTCGCGGAACCGAAGCCGAGCAGCTCGAATCTCATTTCGGGGGCTCCCTGCACGTCGAGCACATACTCGATGCGGACCTCGGCACCCCCGTCATCAGGACTGAGATCGGCATAAAGGTGCGCCGAGCGCACGCTCGTCTGCGCCGAGGCCGGCACCGCGACGGCGACGAGGACCGCCGCCAGCAGAAGCCTGCTCAGGCCCACGCTTCTCTCATCACGCGCAGCGCGTTCCCGCCCATCACTTTCTCGATGTCCTCATCCGAATACCGGCTCTTCACCAGCCAGCGCACGATGTTGTGCGAACCCTCGGTCGGATTCTCCAGTCCCTCGACGTACTCGACCTCGTCGTACTCCTGCCCCGGCTGGCCCTTGCCCTTGGACTCCTCGATCGAGAGCGCCGCCATGTACGTGTGGTGCAGCCCGACATGATCTCCGTACACGGTGTCCGGCCCGAAGCCCACATGATCGATTCCCACCAGCGCTTTCACGTACTCGAAGTGCTCCATGAACGCGTCGAGATTATGGACGCGGTTGTTCTTGGTGAGGGTGGTATGCGGCGCGCACTCGATCCCGATTACTCCGCCTTTGGCCGCGACCGCCTCGAGCACGTCATCAGGCGCAAGCCGTCTCGATTCCCATAGCGCCCGCGCACCGATGTGCGAAAGCACGATGGGCTTCTCACTCCACTGCACCGTGTCGAGCGTGGTTTCATCACCGCAATGGGAGCAGTCGATGAGTAGACCGACCTTGTTCATGCGCTCGACCGCTCGCTTTCCGAACTTGGTCAGTCCGCCGTCGCGGTCCTCCTTCAGCCCGTTTCCGAGCGCATTGGACTCCGAGTAGGTGATTCCGAGCGAGCGCAGTCCAAGGCCGTGAAGAAGGTCGATGCGGTCGAGGTCGTGCTCGATCATTGCCGCCCCCTCCATGGTGGCGACCCACGCGACACGGCCCTCATCGTGCGCCCGCTGCACGTCGTCCACGCGGGTGCAGTGAAAGACGAAGTCTTGATGCGCGAGGTCACAGAGGCGCATGCCGAGGTCGTGCAGCACGTCCTCCCACTGCCAGCCCGAGGACGAGTGGATCTTGCAGATCCCGTCCATCAAGTTGTCGAACACGCAGTCCCAATAAGAATGCGACAGGCCTTCGAACGCCGTGACCATACGCCCCTGGCGGGCGTACTCCGGCGTCTGCTCGATTCGAGCCGGAAAGACGCCGAGGTGCTCGTGCATGGACACGAACAGAAGGCGCTGCGTGAGGTCGCGCACACGGGCTTCCTCTTCGTCGCTGAGTGGCAGGCGATACGGCGCTACCCGGTCCACCTCGTCCGCTAGCTCGAAAGGCTCGTAGTCGACGCCCGCCTCGAGGTAGGAGAAAGACCGATACCCCGCATACTGCTTTTGTAGGCTCATCCCTGATCCTCACTGCGCTGGTGAAAGCCACAACCTGGGCTGTCGGGTTGGCGGAGGCCACCAGGCTACGACTTCCAACGAACCCGTCGACGCTGTAGGATCGGAGTCCCTGGATCCCCCTCGCGCGATCGGCATAGTGAGCGAATCCGCAGTCGTTCAATTGGTCACACAGGACCTCGAGCGTGGTCTCGAGGTCCTCGCTCGCTATCCAGCGGACGCTCCCGAAGCGAAGGCCCTGTGGGATGAGCTGCGGCGGGCTCTGTACGCCACCTGGGCTCGGCTTCCCTAACCTGGTGCTCGCGATCAGCGCCGACGGCATCTATTGGGATGGGGAACAGGTCATCACGAGGGAGCAGGCCCGTGGCCTGGTAGGCACGCTCGCCGATGCAGGAATCCGATCGCTCACCATCGTGCCGGGTGCGGAGCTCGAGGAGATTACCCGCTTCCTGACCGTGGTACACCGGGCTCGCTTACTGACCCCAGAGGACGAGGACGACCTCGGCACGCTGCTCTGGAAGCAGGACTTCGACCGTATCCACTACACGCTGGCGGCGGACTCCGGGCCGGAACACGTGCCCGCAGGTGCTGCGCCCGACGCGGGACTGATCGATCTCGAAAAGCTCGCGCCGGCTCCGCCGAAGAAAGCGCGAGCGCCGGTGCGAGAGGACGCGAAGAAGGTCCGTGAGCAGGTGTGAGAGGACGCCATGGCCCATTGCCGAGCCGCCTCATCGGCCCCCTCTTGCGGTCGTCCCCCATCACTCGCTGGAGCCTGTACACATGCACGCATCCCTACGCACCGCCCATTCGCGGCTCAGCCTAGTGTCATTGGTCCTCGCACTCGTCCTCGTGCCCATGCTACCGGCCTCGGCGCAGGAAGCCGGATCGATCTACGTGGGCGGTCCAGGATCGGCGAACTTCGATCTCGCGGCCCGGTTCGCCCCGTACAAGATCCGCGATCTGGTTCACAGCACGACCGTTTCACCGCGCTGGATCGAGGGCAGCGAGAAGTTCTGGTATGAGTGGGAGAATGCCGATGGGTCCTTCTACTACATCGTGGATCCGGTTCGCAGCACCAAGAGTCAGCTCTTCGATAACGATCGCATCGCGGCCGAGCTCACCCGCATCACTCTAGATCCCTGGGATGGGCAGCACCTACCGATCCGCAGCATCCGCTTCATGGACGAAGACACGTTCCGTTTCGATGTCGAGTCCTCCCAGGACGAGGACGTCGAAGACGACGCGGAGGAGGACGAGGAGGACGAGGAGCAGGATCAGGAAGAGGACCGCTCCGAGCGACCGCAGACGAAGAAGAGGATGCATCACTTCGAGTACACGGTGTCGACGCAGACCCTCCGAGAACTGGAAGACTACGAGGCCCCCAACGATCACCCCTCGTGGGCCAGCGTCTCACCGGACGGCGAGACCGTGGTCTTCGTGAAGCATCACGATCTCTGGATGATGACCGGGGAGGACTACGCGAGCATCCTCGACGCCCGCCGGGGGGAAAGCGGCGATGAAGCCGACGACGCCGAAGACGACGTCGACGTCGAGGAGGTTCAGCTCACGACGGACGGCGAGCCGTACTACAGCTACGCGGCCAACTCGAGCGGTCGCGGCGAGACCAACGTCTCCTCCGAGGAGAACATGGACGACCGCAAGCGCGCCGGGATCTCGTGGTCGAAAGACTCGCAGCGGTTTGCGCTCGTTCGACGCGACCAGAGAGAGGTTAGCGACCTTTGGGTCGTGCACGTCACAGGGAACAAGCGACCGGAGCTCGAGACGTACAAATACGACATGCCCGGAGAGGATACCGTCACCCAGAGTGAGATCCTGATCTACGATCTCGCCGCGCGCACGATGGTGAAGGTCGACGACGATCCTTGGCAGGATCAGCTCATGTCGATCATCAACGATCAGCAGTTCCGTTACCCCGACTCGGACGAAGCGCGTCAGTCTCAATGGCTCTCCGACAACTCGGACGAGCTCTGGTTCACGCGGATCTCGCGAGACCGAAAGCGCACCGACGTGATGATCGCGAATACGTCCACTGGTACCGTCAGGCCCGTCATCGCGGACCGGCTCAATACCTACATGGAGACGCGCACACCGATCCAGCTCGACAACGGCGATCTACTCTGGTGGTCGGAGCGCGACGGTTGGGCGCACATCTACCGGTACACATCCGAGGGAACGCTCGTCGGTCGCCTGACCGAGGGGCCCTGGCACGTGGACGGAATGGTCGGAGTGGACGAGGACCGCGGCTACCTGTTCGTCACTGGGCAAGGACGGGAAGACGGAGAGGACCCGTATTATCAGCACTTGTACCGAGTGAACCTCGACGGCTCGGGTGTCACGCTGCTCAACCCCGGAGAGTTCGAGCACCGCTTCAGCAGCGGCGAGTCCCGCCGCTTTTTTGTCAATAGCTACTCGCGCGTGAACACTACGCCGGCTTCGGCGCTCTTCAACGCACAAGGGCAGAAGGTCTTGGACCTGGAAGAAGCTGACTTCAGCGCACTCTTGGCGGCGGGCTATCAGTTCCCGGAGCCCTTCAAGGCGGAAGCGGCCGATGGCTCGACCGACATCTATGGGGTGATGTACAAGCCCTACGACTTCGACCCGAGCAAGAAATACCCGATCGTGGCTTATGTGTATCCAGGCCCGCAGACCGAGTCGGTCTCGAAATTCTTCAGCACGAACCCGTCAGAGCAGGCCCTGTCGCAGTTCGGCATGATCGTCGTCACGCTCGGAAACCGGGGAGGCAATCCGGACCGCTCGAAGTGGTATCACAACTACGGGTATGGCGACCTTCGGGACTACGGCCTCGATGACAAAAAGGCCGTGCTCGAGCAGCTCGCGGACCGCCACGACTTCATCGATCTGGATCGCGTCGGCATCTATGGGCACTCGGGCGGCGGTTTCATGTCGACCGCGGCCATGCTCGTCTACCCCGACTTCTTCAAGGTCGCCGTGTCGTCTTCGGGCAACCACAACAACGACGTGTACAACCGTAACTGGTCCGAGACCCACGACGGCGTGAAAGAGGTCGTCGATGACGAGGGGAACGTCAGCTTCGAGTTCGACATCGAAAAGAACTCGGACCTCGCGGCAAACCTGAAGGGACACCTGTTGCTCACCACGGGCGATATCGACAACAACGTTCACCACGCGGGCACCTTCCGGATGGCCGAGGCCCTGATCAAGGCGAACAAGCGCTTCGACTTCTTCGTCTTCCCGGGCCAACGGCACGGCTACGGCAATATGGGCGACTACTGGTTTTGGCTACGAGCTGAGTATTTCGTGAAGCATCTGCTGGGGGACGACGAGTGGAACGCGGACATCATCCCACTTCAGGTGGACCGTCCGAAAACCCGGTAGCCGATGTCTCGCGCCTAGTACCCGGTAAACACATCGACCCGCGTCGTAGGTTCGCCGGCCACGGTGCCGCTGATCAGGTAGAGCGAGTCTCCGATGGTTACGGCGAGCGCGTCGCG
>Ga0208113_1001707_pt1 | contig 10303 bp, 12 predicted proteins | sample Knorr_S7_td_NADW_FD_185598 | JGI IMG/M metagenome (GOLD analysis project Ga0208113, IMG submission 185598) | Marine microbial communities from Southern Atlantic Ocean transect - Knorr_S7_td_NADW_ad_2505m_LV_A (SPAdes) (version 2) | ecosystem: Environmental > Aquatic > Marine > Oceanic | place...
GGTTTGACCGAAGTTCGAAATGGACGTGACGATCAACGCTGAATTTACTCCGTTCAAAATCTGGTAGTCCAGACCAAAATCGGCCATCACGCCAGGCCGAAAGCTTTCGACCACGATGTCTGCTCGTCGGGCCAGCTTCAATGCCACATCACGGCCAGATTCGGTGGACAGGTCGAGAGTCACGCTACGCTTGTTAGTGTTCAGGTGAAGAAACGTGCCACTCTTTTCGGGGTGTGGGACGTCTCTTGGAAATGGGCCAATCTGTCTGGCGTAATCGCCTGAACCGGGGCGTTCGATTTTGATGACATCGGCCCCGTAATCGCCCAGCAATTTAGTGCAGTATGGCCCTGATATCCCGTGCGTCAAATCCAGAACCTTGAGGTCTGATAAGGCCATTTCAGGCATACATTCATCTCCCAATGGTTCGTTAATGCTTTCTTCTGCCTGTCGTTCGATGGGGAAGAAGCGCCAGAAAAACTCGTTAGAACAAAGGTTTTAAAAACCTTGACCGATTAGAACGTCAGTACTAAAATGGGCACAATCGAAGTGGGGTCCAGAGCCGAAAGAATTGAGTTCGAATGTTTAGGAGAATCGATATGCTAGAAATCAAGTCGTGCCCCCGCTGCTTAGGCGATCTGCTTACAAACAGAGACATGTACGGTGATTACAAACAGTGCCTCCAGTGCGGATTCTTGCGAGACTTGGAGCCGCCTGTGAAGCCCATTACATTGAGGTCCTACGCCCCTGAATCCGGAAAGGAGAGCGATGCCGCCTGATTACCGTGGCGAGTTTAACAGCGTGCTGTCGGAGCGTCAACAGAGGACCTTACGACCCGAATAATATTGGTGAAGCGCAAGAAGGGACAGGTGGCGAGCCTGTCCCTTTGAGCTAAGGGGGTATCTCGGCAACCCTGCTGTTGTGACCGCCAGATATAAGCATATTGTCGGGTAGGGTGTGATCGATGCGCCGGAAACATCTTGGCCACAGTGAGGCCGGCTTATTGAGAATGTCTAGACCGCCACCCGAGGTTTTGTCTGATTCCAGATTAAGGCGTGTCGGGGTATTGTTCTAACGCCTGTCGTTGACAGTCTCCTGGCTCGATCCTGACCGGATGGTCTCTGAATCGTTAATCACGAGATTTGGCTTGAGGGCGAAGAGGAAAAGAATCGCGCCAAACACGTTCAACACGGCCAGGATGCCGAACGCAGTCGTATAATTGCCTTGAATATCTCTCAAGATTCCAGCCATCGTTGGAGCGATGAGTAGCAGGACGTTCATTGGCACTTGCGAGACGCCCATGATTTTGCCGAAGGAGCGCCGTCCGAAGTATTCGCCTCGAATCGAGACGGTGAGCGGGTTGCGGCCTCCGAAGCCAATGCCGAACAGGATTGCGAACGTGTAAGCAATCGACAACGTTTCCGGCCCATACGTCAAAATGAACACCGCGAGCGCCTGAATTAAAGTGAACACGAAGAGCGCAAATCTCTTGGGAACCCTATCGCCAATGTAGCCGCCAATCAGCTGAAAAAACATTGATGTGGCGGAGTACAAAGTGACAACGAATGCGGCGGTTTGGATGGAATGCCCCCGGTCAGTGAGCATGGGAGCCAGGTGGGCCATCATGGCTATCAACACCATTGATGTGAACCCGTGGCCGATGGATATTAACCAGAATGCACGTGTCCAGATAGCTTGCTTGACCGTGAAACCGATTTCTGAGGCGTCAGTGGTCGGCGAGTCTTCTGCTTCTGCGTTCGCTGCTTTGTCGCTTTGAGCGTGAGAAGGCGGTTCCCCGTCAGGGAGCAGGCCGTAATCCTCTGGCCGATTTCGGATGAGTCGGGACAGAGGGAAAGCGAGGACTATCAATGTGAGGCCAATGATCGTCGCGGTCATCCTGAAACCCAGTCGGTCCGCTTCAGGGTCAATTGACCATGCGATGGCCGGAATCATCAGCAAGCTACCGAGCCGGCTGATGGAGTTGGACCAACCCATCGCTATCGCTCGGCGTTTGTCGAACCAGTTGTTGAGCATTGTCATCAGAGGCAGCCAACTGCCGAGGCCTTGCCCGAGCGCCATTATCAAGTAGGCAACGTAAAACATCCAGAGCGAGTGAGTTTGGCCAAACGCTAACATCCCGACGCCCATAATCGTCAGACCGATGAAAACCAGACGGCGAGTGCCTAGCCTGTCCACCAGATATCCTTCAACAGGCCCGAGTATCCCGCCCTCGACCCTGGTCAGCGCGAATGCCACCGATAGCTGTGTTCGGTTCCATCCGAAGGCGCTTTCCAGGGCCACGAACCACAGCCCCATAGCGTGGAACATAGGAGTTGTGGTGATAACCATGACGAAGCCACTGACTCCAACAAGCCACCAGCCATAGAACACGCCTCTGGCCTTGGCCGGAAGCGCGCTCACTTGGTCGATGACGTTCAATACGAGTATCCCCTTGTCAATTTTCCTCCCGACGCCTGCTCGACGAAGCAGACGCATTTCACAATCAAACCAACGGCGTTACACACAAACATTTCCTGAATTTTGGGACCTCTGTTATTAACTGGAACTGTCCGAAGCGGTAAGGGAAATTTCTCTTACTGCATGGTGAAACTTCAAACACTGTACACCGCTGAGACGGGCGTGGCCTTGTATCCTGGCAGTTTGGGTATCGAACTCGCCGTTTCCTACGACCTGCCCACAAAAGGTGTAATTTTGCTGTAGAAAGAGGAATACGGCGGGCGCGTGTCGGTCAGCTTATTGCCATGTTCCGTGTCAGGAATCCAGGGATGCATAATGCGGATAGACCCGAATGCCGACGGAACTGGCGACCACCCAAAAACTATCATCGAGGTCGCCGCCCAGGTCAGGTTGAGGGACGCACTGAACGTTTCCGACGGCGACATTGTCACCCTCAAAGTTCCAGACCGATGCAGGCGTCAACCCCCCAGGTCCATTCCCATGTCCACGGGCAAGGCCTTCAATTCTAGCGACCGCTCCAGGTCATGGCGGTACTCTTCCCAAAGTTTGTCCTTAGCGCCGTCGCCGTTCGCGTCTTCGCTCTCCAACTTCTCCTTGAACCTGTCCACCAGCCAGTCCTCGGCGCGGCCAAGCGGCATGTCGAAGAAATCAGAATCAAACCTCGGCAGTTTGCCAGGAGCGAAATAGCCCTTGTCGGGGAGCGTGTATCCTTCCAGGTTCGGAGAACTCTTGCCCAGCACCTCGCCAGTCTCGATGTAGTGATCCATGACCGGCTTCATCCCGTATTTCTGGATCGGGCAGACCTTGATGCACACGCCGCACCCGGAATATCGAGTCATAACAGGACGGCATCGTTTGAATACAAGCTTGTTTTTCTCGACACCACGGAACCACACTTTATCAGGCGTGATGGCTCTACCAGGGCACCGCATGGAACACACCTGGCATAGGTCGCAAAACTTATGGATTCCATAGTCCACCGGCGCATCCAAGTTTAGCTTGGCGTTGGTGGTTATGACTTGAAGCCGCGCTCGCGAACCAAAATGAGGGGACAGCAACTGGCCGTTGATGCCGAGCTGGCCCAGTCCCGCGTCCACGAACAGCGGTATCATCGGCCCGAAGTGCCACGTTGGCCCCCAGACCTGACAGCGGTATCCCAGCGAGTGAATGAACTCCACCATCTCTTTAGCAAGCTCGCCCTGTCGTTCATGGGCCTCGCCGTGGGCCGATTCGGACTCCAAAGACGGGATTTCCTGAGACTTCACGTAGTCCTGTTCCACTGCCAGACAGATGGCTGTTGATAGCTCGCCACGAACGTACTGACGCTTGGCCTGATAGACATATCGACGGTCGAATCGTGTGAACCCCACCTCACCGTAGCCCAGTTCGCGAGCCTTTGCCCGTATGACGTCGCTGACGTCCTCGCCTGATGGCTCGGCGGTCGGCTGCTGGTCGCCGGTTGTCTTCAACCACTCGACGATAGGAGTGATCGCCTCTGCGTGCTCTCGGTAAAGCTCAGCGGTCTCTGGAGCGGCTTCCTCTCTTACGTCCAATGCCCATTGAGCCGACGCGCTTTGCTCCTCGGCCACGCTCTCCAGCGGAAATTCCCTGGCGTAATAAGATACTTCGTTGTCCCTTCGCGGTATGCCCGGCTCAGAGCGAATGTCTTGAGCGATTGGCAGTTCGATTTCAGGATCGTCGGCTTTCCGGCCGGGTCTGGTTACTTTGTATCCAACTCGTCTTGGCATACGTCGTACGTTTCCTTTGAATGTTACTTTGCTTGCCGAACTGCGTCTGCGGCGCTGTGTGAGGGGATTACCAGATCGTTGGCGCCTTCAATTCTTCTGGCGCGAGTGTAATCTGCCACAAATTTTGTGTCAAACAATTCTGGGATTGTTAACTGACTGATCGTTATTCATTATGACTTGTGTCAGTTAATTCATGAACGATTTTTCAGATGCCAACCATTCGATGATAAAAGTGCGAAGCGCCCGCAAGGAACAGATCCTTAGCGCAGTGCGGCGAGTTTAGGGGGAAAAGATTACGACAACTCTACAATCTCTGACATTGTGAAAGAGGCGGGAGTCGCCCAGGGCACCTTCTACCTGTACTTCGACTCCAAAAAGGCCGCGGTCATGGAGTTGACCCTCAAGTTGATGGATGAAATTACTCTTCGTTTAAAGCCCGCGATGGACCCGACCCTGACGTGTGGTCAGAGGATGAGACTGTTCATTCACGTGGTGTTCGATGTCGGCTATGAGAACGTGGACCTTTGCAGGCTCGCGCACTTGGGTGTCGATGCCCGATACTCCGATGTTCTTGAACATCGTCCAGATGGTACAGGCGTCCATCGACAGTGGGGAGATGAAGCTCATCAACTCAGATTTCGCCTCCAGTTCGTTGATGCGTTTGACGTCTGGCGCCCTACAAGTGGCGTTTTGCTTCAGCCACGGATTCGATGTTGGGCATCCGGCTGTTCAAGAACGCTCGGTTGTCGGCTGGGAATCGTCCGAGGCCTCGCAGCAGCGTCAGGCGAGATGGTCGGATATTTCCTCGGGTATAAAGGAGCTTCGTCTGCGAACGCCGTATGTACGCTCGCATGCAGTCGATGACTGCCAAATACGGAGACCGCGCCATCTTCTTCGCTGGCATCCCCGGGCCCTTCGATATAGCTGGCCTCTGAACTTGAACCGTCTGGTATCCGATCGTGCGATTTTTATCTCCGTTACCGCTGAGAAGGTTATCCGAGTCACGCTCGCTTGCGTACTCAGCCATAATGGGCTCAAACTACTGATGAATCCAATCGGTGAGTCAGACGGTTGATTTCGCCTGCGATGATCTCGTGAAGTTCCTGGGGAGGTTTCCGAAAACCACCGCGGAACCTTCGTTTAGGCCCAACCTCGGTCGCCAGCCAGATCCAGGCGGCATCACATTTCCCGTTTCGTCATGGTGACTCGCATCTGTCGAACGTTCACCGGTATTGATTTGTGGAGGCATTCGGATCGAACCGCCTAGTTGACACCGGACAATGAGCCCAATTAGACTCCATTTGTTTGTCCGAACAGGCAATGGAATTTGACTAGCGGAGAGTTCAACAAAATTGGCAGCAGAATCACCGACCGCCAACGGCAAAGTATGGGCAACGATGACGCTGATCGCGTTGGGAGCCGTGCCTGCAGGAGTACTGAGGCTATCAGGCGCGCATATTGATCCGATAGTTGGAGCGATGATCTACGGCGGCGGAATCGTCTGCGGCGCGTTTCTTTTGTCATGGGCGGCTGAGGTCGCCGAGATGGACATTTCCGGTTCGCTTGCTATAGCGTTGCTCGCCCTGATCGCGGTTCTTCCCGAATACGCCATCGAAGCGGTGTTGGCGTGGGACGCCGGGGCATCCTACAATCCTGCCACCCAGGTCATTACAGACGAAATGGCGAGAGCCGCCGCCAACGTGACGGGCGCGAATCGGTTGCTCATCGGCTTGGGTTGGTCTTCAGTGATTCTCATATACTGGCTGAAACGCCGGGAAAAACTGGACCTTCGGGGCGAGATGAACCTGGAGATTTCCATGCTCATAATCGCCACGGCGATCATGGGCCTGATTGTGGTCTTTCAGCAAGTGAGCATTATTCTTGCTGTGGTGCTCATAGGTGTGTACCTTGCGTACCTGTGGATAAGCTCGACAGGCGAGTCCGAAGAACCAGAGTTAATCGGCGTGGCGTTGGTGATAGGTTCGTTGCCTGTGGCGAGACGAAGAGCAACGGTTGTTTTGATGTTCCTCTACGCCGCTGCAGTGATCTTGCTGGCGGCTGAACCGTTCGTGCATGGCCTGGTCGAGACTGGCGCCGAGTTTGGAATCGACGAGTTCATCCTCATCCAGTGGATTGCGCCGCTCGCATCCGAGTCACCGGAGATCATCATTGCGGTGCTGTTCACCCTTCGGTCAAACCCGCAAGCGGGACTGACCACGCTCGTGTCCTCCGAGGTGAATCAACTCACGCTGTTGGTTGGGAGCATAACCGTAGTCTTCAGCATATCGGCAGGCGAGGTGATGAGCTTCCCGCTGGACGACAGGCAGTCAATTGAGTTCCTGCTAACTGCTGCTGTGTCGGCGTTTGCGATTATCTTGATAGCGCCCAGAGTGTTGGGAGCGAGAGTTGGGCTTGTGTTGTTGGGCCTGTTCATCGTTCACTTGTTCTTCAGCGACCCTGGGCAGCGGCTGATATTCTCGTATATCTACTTCGGGTTGGCGATATTCCTTATTGTGGTTGATCGCGGTCGCATCCGGCAACTGATCCCCAGAAGGCTCTAAAGTTCAAAGCCATATAAGTCAGTAAAAATCATGACGCGCCGCTGTTAGAAGGTGGCACGTTGGTCTCTACGAGACTGAAATTACTTCGAAATGTCAGTCATACCGCGGACTCCCATTGCTTCGCTTTTACCTTTGAGTTCTAGCTTGCGTCGTTCCGGATCGTCCGTCAGACCGGCAATATCATAGGCTCCGCCGCTCAGCATGATCTCGCCGGCAGCCGCCGCAGACGACAGTCTTGCGGCGGTGTTTGGGGCGTCGACCAACACCGCGATGTCCGTCGCGGCATCGTGAGATCCGACCGTCCCGACAAAAGCATTGCCGCAGTGCACTCCTACTCCTAGCGGAATCCACGGGCCGTCGGCAGAATCGTGCCCGGTCGCTCTTAGCAGGGCTTTGGCCGCTTCGATGACCGCGAGTTGGTGGTTTCCTCCGACATAGTAGGGGATGTGATGCCGATTATCTGGTCGCCAACCAGCCTGTCCGCCTATATGTCGCGTTTGAGAAGAATCTTGCTGGACACTCCGAAAAACCGATTGTTGATTTTGCTGCTCTCTGCCTGAAAGCATGTCGCAATCCCTTCACAGCGACATCTAGATTTTCTCCAGTGAGTGGGGCTCGCCACCACTCACTGCGGTTGTGGCATCAGCCATGTATCACCGCTGCAGATTGGCTCGTGCGCGATGTGAGGGAACGATATCGTCTGCTTATTCAGCCGTCAAACCTCCCACGCCGCGACTCATCAAATGAGCTTTGCATTGATCATCGTCGCAGAATCGAGACAGGTTCGAATCACATGGGTTAATGAATGAACTCTTTCAGCATCGGGCGTGTGTCGTGGTGAGTTACACTTAAGTCTCGTTAGAAAACCGAAGGCGCGGTTGAGGTGATTATTGAACTGGCAGTCTGTGCGAATTGTGGCAGCGATTCTCGTGACATCGCTCCTGGCGGCGTGTGGCGATCTGGGCGACGCTCAGGCATATCTAGATGCGGGCTCGGACCTTCAAGAACAGGGCAAACTGGGCGAGTCATTGCTTCACTACGATAAAGCGATCGGACTCGACGCTGAGCTAACTCTGGCTTATTTCAAACGAGGCGCCCTTTATGAAACCCGGGGAGAGTTTGAAAAGGCGCTGGAGGATTACAACGAGACCATCAGGCTCGATCCGCAACTTGCGGAAGCTTATTTTTATCGGGCGAGGACCAAAACACTGCAAGGCCAGGACATTGAGGCGAAGCAAGACGTTGACAGGGCAGTGGAATTAGGATTAGACCGGGCAGCGTTAGAAGCGGACATCGAAATGATCAAGTCCCGGCGCTAACGCCAGATATTTCAAACGTGAGCCAACCCGGCGGCGGCTCATATGCCACATCTTCAACGTCACGACCGCGAGTTCGGTCGCGGGTCCGTACTCTGGAACAAGTTGTTAAGCGTGACAGTTAGCCTGAGAAAAGTGAGCCGACTGGGATTCGAATCCAGGACACTCGGATTAAAGTTGCACAGTGCCTGTTCTGGCCTGTCCTAGAGGCTCCCTGAGAGTGCCTACCTGTGCCTAAATAAGTGGTTAGTCATATCGGTAAGTCACTTCATGTGTCGGCGGTTCTGCTGTATTTGTTGCTGTTCGTTCTACAACCGCCGCCGCCTTTACCGTGGTTTCGATATCTGGCGTGGCAGCAGTTGTAACGACAGGCGTCGTTACCGGCGTTCCCCCACATGCGACCACACATAGCGCCAACATCACCCATGTGAGTGCCACGGCAATCTTATGTCTAATTACAATCGTCATCGGTGTCTCTATGGAAGTATATCTCAGTTAGTAGGTGATGCAGCTTAGGTGAAAACCATGGTGATATGTGGGTCATTCCGACGCCCAGTCAACTACCCGTCAGGACTTCCCTTAGCCTTAAGCTATACTGCCCCCAAAGGCACACTTATACAGGATAGATAATTAGACGGCAACCCCTTATAATATTCTAGGCGAAGGCACCGGTTCGCGTTGGACGGGGCCAAAGAACCGAGGTGACGTAGGACCATGAAGCTGATTGTTCTCGTGTTGATCACGATTATTGCAATCGGATGTGGGCCAACACTAGCGGAAGAACCTTCAGTCACACAGAAACTGCCAACATCGGTTGCTGAAGCTCCCAAGCCCCCGACTGTTCCACCGACCGGCGTCCCACCAACCGCTGTTCCACCGACGCCGTTACCGCCTACACCCCTCCCACCAACTTCCATTCCTGCACCAAGGGCCCCAGCGATTTCGCCGACCACCACACCGGCTGCCAGCCCTGCGCCAACTGCTCAGGCGCCCACTCCAGTTGCGATCAATACTCGACCACCGACGCCTGAACCGGCCTGGACGCCGATGCCGATGCCGACGTCGACAGTAACACCCGTTCCGACCGCCTCACCGATCCCAACCCCTGTTCCCACGGTGACGGCAACGCCCATGCAAACATCCACGCCTGCAATTCAAACGACGCCACTGCCCAACATATTCGACGAGTTCGGTTTTACCCTCGCATTGGATGAGGATGCCAGTTTTTCTTCCTCCAAACTGGTCATTTCAGGGATGAGTGGTGACGATGCTGATCGTCAACAGGGCCTTTTAACATTCGAGTACAACGGGTCCGATATCGTTATGTTCTGGTTATCCGCCACCGATGACCCTCCGGCGGCAATGATCGAATCGACGTACCAACTACTGAAAGTTAGCCAACCATCCAATATCCTTACGCCGGTTAGCGACGGGGACATCGTGATAGATGACGAACCAGGGAGATTCGGTGGCTTCGTTGCGTCGGACTCTTCCGGGTCAAACGTTGGAGGCGGTTTGCTAGCCGCATGGACGTGCCAAGAGCTTGGAATTACGCTGTCGTTGATAGTAACGGGACTTGACCCAACAACACTTCAGATAAGGTTCGATCGCCTGACTTCAGGATTCAAATGTAACTGACCTGCTGTTAGTCTGACGCTAACCGCATCAATGGTGGTAATGATGATTCGTAATTTGACACTGTTCGCTGTAATTCTGATCACTCTGGGTTTGAATGCGACAGCGTTCGCAGACAAACACGCTGGCAATCCTCCCGCAGGGAGCCAGGGCGGCGGTCCCCCCGCAGGGAGCCAGGGCGGCGGTCCTCCCGCAGGGAGCCAGGGCGGCGATCCCCCCGCAGGGAGCCAGGACGGCGATTTCGATGCCAGTACGGTCGCCGGACTCGACAAGGACCAGACAGGCAACTTGAATCCGGAAGCGGTGGCCGGGTTCAGCAAAGAACAACTGACGAGTTTCGACGCCAACGCTGTCGCGGGGTTCGACAAGGACCAGATGGGCAACTTCAACCCGGAAGCCATGGCCGGATTCAACAAAGAACACTTGACGAACTTTGATTCCAACGCTGTCGCAGGATTCGACAAGGACCAGATGGGCAACTTCAACCCGGAAGCCATGGCCGGATTCAACAAAGAACACCTGACGAACTTTGATTCCAACGCTGTCGCGGGGTTCGACAAGGACCAGA
>Ga0208113_1001710_pt1 | contig 10295 bp, 11 predicted proteins | sample Knorr_S7_td_NADW_FD_185598 | JGI IMG/M metagenome (GOLD analysis project Ga0208113, IMG submission 185598) | Marine microbial communities from Southern Atlantic Ocean transect - Knorr_S7_td_NADW_ad_2505m_LV_A (SPAdes) (version 2) | ecosystem: Environmental > Aquatic > Marine > Oceanic | place...
ATAATTTAACCTTAAAATATAAGAATAATTAATAATTTAACCTTAAAATATAAGAATAATTAATAATTTAACCTTAAAATATAAGAATAATTAATAATTATTTAGAAATATTTATTAACCGCTTTGTATTATAATATGAATATGAAAACAACCATACAGACAAAATCGATTCACAGAAATAATAATGCTAAACCTTGCAATAATTTTTGTAATGATCTAAAACCAAAACCAACAAACAAAATTATTGTACCAAAACCAACAAACAAAATTATTGTAACAAGCGAAAATTTTCTTACTTTAGCATGGAGAAAGAAAATACTAGGATTTTGAGCATGATGGAAGGCATTGGAATGAGTTACTATGAAAGATTATGGTAAATACAGTAAAGAATGTCCTGATTGTGAAGGTCTTATGTCTCCATATGCAGCAAGATGTATAGACTGTTTTCGAAGAACAACAAATCCTGCCCATCTTAGAAATGATGACAAATTCAAGCAAAGACTACGCGAAAAAGTTAGAGAAATTGCAATAGAACGGGGAGTTTCTTTAGAATTCCTTGGACTTTCTGATTATGGTTCAAAACACTATGTCGAGATTCATCAAAATGAGTGATGGATGTTAAGCAAATTAGCCGTTTGCCCTCATCAAAAGGACTTGCTCTGAGTGCAAGTTGCCGCTGAAGGTCGTTCATTCCCCCATGGAACGACCTTCTACCATCCATTAAATAGAAAAATAATTTAATGATGAACATAGATGTGTGATTAAGGTATGTATCAAAAAATTATTACAATATTGCTATTATTATTGCTTATTCCAACAGCAATTATTCAAATTACTGCGCAAGTAAATGAAAACAATTGGCAACATCCTGCGTTTGATCGAACAAATACTGGATTTAGTCCACAAACCCAAATCAACAAAGACAACATTCAAGATTTGGAACTGAAATGGATTTTTCAGGTCCCTGGTTATTGGGGGGATGCTGGTGGTGTCCCAGACGAAGTTATTGAAGGTGGTGGCCATGAGCAAGGAGATGACGAATTTAATTTTGAAATACCACACGTGCCAACAGGAGTGCAAACTGTACCGCTTGTTGTAAATGGCATCGTTTACATTGCTAGTGAATTCAACGTTCTCTATGCATTAAAGGCTGCAGATAGTCAGTTACTGTGGCGCTTTGCTGCCCCAATTGGTTCATTTGATGAAAAGAATTGGTGGTCAAAAGTCTTTGCACAACATGGTATAGATTACTTTGACGACAAAGTTTGGATGCAATCCAGTGACTGTACGATATATGGACTTGAACCATTAACAGGTGAAGTTTTAGTTACAATACCAGACACATGCAAGGATATACCTGGAAACACTGGGATATATTTTGCAAGTTTTGCACCAATTGAATACAACAACCTTCTTATCACAAGACCTACAGGTGGTGGAGGGTTAACTGGCGAACGTGGATTTATTGCAGCTTACGATAAAAATACTGGAGAACTAGTCTGGAGATGGGAAACAATTCCTCCAACTGGCAATGAGGAGAATTGGGGTGCTGAACTAATTACTAAAGGAAATATAGACGCATATCCGAATGATTGGGGTAAATGTGAGAAACATGAAGAAGAACGTGAACATGTAGAAGGACTTCATGACTGTAATTGGATTGGTGGTGGAAGTGTCTGGACTCTTATTGCCTTGGACGAAGAAACCGGCGATATTTTCTTTACAACAAACGCTCCAACACCTGATATTGATGGCTCTCTAAGACCAGGACCAAATCTATTTACTTCATCTGTAGTATCGCTAAAGGCCAGTACAGGGGAGATGAATTGGTATTATCAGATTGTTACTCACGATATATATTATCATGAATCCAGATGGTCTACAATTCTTGCCGAAATTGAAAGTGGAGGATCAACACAAAAAGCTGTCATAGTTGGATCAAAGGCAAATCTTGTTCATGTGCTTGATGCAAAAACAGGCGAGCCCATCTATCAATCAATTCGAGTGGGACCTCCTTCTGTCAATACACGACAAGCAGACATGGGCAACAATGCGGATATGGAACTGTCACAACGAGATTTAATTCGTCAACAAATTTGTCCAGGATTTCAGGGTGGTATAGACGCAGCTCCTGCATTTGCACATAACACAATATATGTAGCCACACAAACTTTCTGCACGTCATATGTTGAGGAATCTGATGTGCCTTACAAAGATGGCAAGGTGGATATACTTCATCATATTGCTGGACCTGCATTCTTTGACTCGTTCCATACAGGGAATTCATCATTGTATGCTATAGATGCATCAAATGGCAGAGTGAAATGGGTTTATGAAATGCAAAACAGAAATCAATATGGTGCAGTGACAACAACTGGCGGAATGGTTTTAGTTCCTGATCGATCGGGTGGCATTCATGTGGTTGACGAAGAGACCGGCCAATTGTTAAGAATTTTTAGCACTGGCGGATTGGGCGGAGCTGGCGTTTCTGTCGGTTCAAACGCTTATGGCGAAATGATGTTGTTCATTACTAGTGGTGGAGCTGGCGAATTCGGCCAACACACAACAGGAATTTTATCTGCGTATAGCTTTTCTGAAGAAGTTGATTCTAGCACCGATTCTCAATTTTCTCCTGATTTATTGACAATAATCTCTCTAGGAATTGCTGTAATTGCAATTGGATATTCAGTTTATATCTCTAGGCGGCATTAATCAGTACAGTTGCTAAAACTTTCTATCTTAATATTTACAATCTTTGCTATAACACTTCTAGTTCAGCCAGTCGAGGCTGTCAATGATAACCCGTTTAATGAATATCCTATTCCTCAAAATCGCTCAAACTCCTTTGCAATAACTACTGACGATAATGGAAATGTATGGTTTTCACAACGAAATATCCCTTCTATTACGAGCTTTAATCCAGAATCCTTAACTTTCAAGTCTTATCCTGTTTCTACTAAACAAGAAAGTTTGGAAATTTGGGGAATCACAATAGGACCTAGAGGATTTATTTGGTTTAGTGACGCAACGGAAAATAAAATTCGTCATTTGGACCCTGAGACAGGAAAATTTTTTGACTTTCTTATATTAAATAATGATTCTCTTCCTTGGGATTTGAAATTTGATGCCGATAATAATCTTTGGTTTACTGAATTTGGAACTGGAAAATTAGCACGTGTTGAAATTCTGGATCCAACCTCATTGATTGAATATAAAATTCCATCAAATTTTTCTAGTCCAAGCTATTTTGAATTCGATGCACAAGGTAATATCTGGATAGTGGAATCAGGTCCAGGAAAACTGACAAAGTTCAATCCTGATACAACTATTTTCACAGAATATATTCTTCCCCACGACGACGTTGGTGGTGGTGCTGTCAATCCAATTGGCTTGGCTATAGATAAAAATGGTGATGTCTGGTTTAGTCAATTTCGAACCAGTAGGATTGGACAGCTTAATCCGGATAGTGGACAAATAAAAGAATATTCAACAGGAACGCTTACAGCAGGCACATACCAAATAATTGCCGACAGTGATGGAAATATCTGGACAACTCAATTTAGGGCTGACCGATTAATCAAGATTTCACCATCCGACAAAATGATTTCAGAGTATAAAATACCATCACCTAACTCATTTGTCGAAACTCTTGCGTCGGATAAATATGGAAACATTTGGTTTATTGAAAGAGATACAAACACACTCGGATTTTTCAATTCCTCAAAGCCAGAACCCATACAAATTGTCTTTGATATAAAAAATTTTCAAATTACCAAACACCGTGAATCCATTACTATAATGAAAGTAAAGTCAGATCAGCAGACCTTTTTCATTGCACGGGGGAATATGCGTGTCACCGGCATTTTAGATGCTTTTGATGTCACATTTTCACCGTCAAGAATAGAAAAAACTGATTCTTTCAGTGATATACAAGTCAATCTGAATAGTGATCGTAAATTGGAGAATGGCATATATTATTTGACTATTGGAGCCTCCACCATGGATTTGGCCTATTATAGTGGCACTTTCGTTGAAATTAATGTCATTGACAGTATTTATGATCCCTTATTTCTTGTAGTAATTACCCTGTCCATAATTTCTGCTGTTGTTATTTGGCGAAAAAAGTGATTTTTTCAAAAAACCTAATCATAATTAGCTTTATATAAATAGTTTCATTATGGCTTCAATATGACTAGTTCTAATGAGAGAACTTTTTCCAATATTTCTCGAAGCCAACTTATAGCATTTGCAACAATCTTCACTGCACTATATTTTGTTTTATCATATTCTATATCTGTTGTAGTTGGACCAATATTGCGCGGCTCAGGCGCACATTTTTTTCGGGCTTTCTGCATGGTATTAATTGCAGCAAAATTGCGCTCTCCAAATGGACCTTTTATCATGGGAACAATCAGCGGTATATTATTACTGTTAGTGCCTGCACCGCATTCTTTTCTGTATCTTCCTGGATCTATAGCTGCAGGTTTAATTTACGATAAGTGGCTACAGTTTGGAAATTATTATTTCAATTCAATTTCCCATACTAAAATTATTATTGGTTCTATACTAAGTGGAATTGGAGAATCAGTTGTTGTTACCACTGGTTTATTTTTAATAGGATTCAATTTTGCTGAAATAATTGCACTTGCCAATTCAACCGGATTAGGAAGCACAACTCTTATTGGAATCTGGGTGTTTTCCGTTGGAAAAAATATTGTAATGAGCTTTTTTGGAGCTGTTTTTGCCTTTGGATTTATAAAATCTAAATTTCTTTAATTTTTTTATATTTTATAACAAACTATTACTTGAACAATTTTGCCAATTATTGCTGTCCTACAACATGTCGAATGTGAGACTTTGGGCATGATGGAAAATATTTTCAGAGAAAATAACATCGATTTTTCCTATATACAAACATATAACGGAGATAAAATTCCTGATAATCTAACCGATTTTAACGCCTTGATAATGATGGGAGGGCCTATGGGGGTATATGATTATGCCAAATTTCCCTTCATATCAGATGAAATTACACTCATTAAAAACTGCTTACAGGCTAACAAACCAATACTTGGTATTTGTTTAGGCAGTCAACTTCTTGCATCAGCATTGGGAAGCAACGTTGTCCCAGGGCCAGTCAAAGAAATTGGTTGGTATAAAATTCACTTGGATGCTCAATCAAACAACGATCCGTTATTTCACGATTTGGATAATTCCTTTTCTGCGTTTTTATGGCATGGTGATATATTCAAACTTCCTCCAGGCGCAACCAAACTTGCATCGTCTGATCTTACTGACTGCCAAGCATTCAAATTTGGAACAAATGCTTATGGATTATTGTTCCATCTAGAAACAACTCGACAAATAGCATTGGGCATGATTGATAAATTTAAAGGTGAAATTAAAGAACAAAATATTACTGCTGAATTTTTATTGAATGATTTGGATAATCGAATTGATAATTTATCAAATATTGGAAAAATAGTATTTACAAGATGGGTTGAATCTTTTGTCAAATAACACTAGTGAAGAATCCCATGTTCTATTTGTTTGCATAGAGAATTCATGCCGCAGTCAAATTGCAGAGGCATTGTTCAATAACTTGATCGAGAATTATGAAATTAATGCATCAGCATCTAGTGCTGGCACAATTCCTGCAGACCGAGTTAATCCTTTAACAATACAAGCACTTGAAGAATTGAATATTCACTGTAATTTAAATCCAAAAACACTGACTCGTGAAATGATGAACGATGCCGATGTTATAGTCAGTATGGGTTGTATGGCTGCTGATTTCTGTCCCGTTACGTTTCTTTCCAAAACCCAAGATTGGGGAATAGAAGCTCCGTCAGGCCAATCACTTGATGACTTTCGGGAAGTTCGGGATGTTATTAAACAAAAAATTGAGGCTTTAATCAAGTTTTTGTACAACTGATTAAAGTAATTATTTTTGAAAAAAAATATATATGTTGCACTGTATGAAGCTAATGAATTGGACAAGTTACCAAAAAGACGCTGGGACAAAGAAACTCGCAGTTGGATTGATGAAGAAGAAGAATAATCAAATAATCCTGTCTTTTTTATACTGATTATTGGTTACAATCTATTCTATCGTTAAATTTATGACTACTTCTCCAATATCTGCTGAATGGTCTGATATTCGTTTTATATGTCCTAACATTGAAATTAGACATGCATTATGTTCTTGGGAAAGTTTGACATTTGCATTCAAAATCCTTCGTTCCATTTTTGACGCTAACAAACACGAAGTAACCACCTGATCAGCAAGTTTGTAATTTTTCTTAAACAAAGCTTTCATTGCGTTATCTAAATTAGATATTGAAAATTTTGAAAATTCCTCTAATTTCAATACTACATTTTTTGGAAGTGGCTTATTTAAAACAATTAGCTGTTGTCCCATCATCATTGCATGATCAGCAATCCTTTCCAAACTCTTTGATATCATTCTGTACCCAAGACAATAAATCTTATTCGACACTCCAAGCGCCAACAACGACCTCTCGTTTTCTAATGCAAATCTAAGTTGTCTTACAGAATAAAGACTAAATCTATCCACATCATCGTCAGTCTTTATAATTTCATTACACATTTCAATGTCATGTTTCTTAATTGCATAAATGATATCTCCATGCATTCCTTTAGTAATGGCCGACATTCTTCTTAATGTGTTTTCAATATTAAATTCCTCAGGATTTAGAATAACTTGAATAGAAATAATCAAATTTGACTCTTCGATTATTTCTGAGCCCACTAATTTATTACGTACCAGCTTCTTTATTGTGGCTCTTTGTTGCGGAGTTATTCTTTCTTGTTTACTACGAATATTTATCTCAGTATATCCGGAAATATACGTTGCAATAATTTTTCTTTCAATTTGTCCCCTGCCATCCGATTGATCAATAGCCATTGTAGTTAGCTTTTTTTCTTTTGAATTTTTTTCAGCTGATAGTACTAGATTGTTCGAATTATCTGAATATACTGATAATTGATCTCCTGCATTTAATTTTTGCTTGACGACCCATTTTTTTGGCAAGGCAATTGTAAATGAAGATTTTCCGGAATATTGTATTTTCCTAAATTCTACCTCCTGTTTTGTATTTTCACGCTCAACCAACTATATTCTACCATATGGTAACTATGTCTAAATATATATTTCTTGTGATAAGCATATATATTATATTTATTTAACTGAATTAGAATGGGCATCAGAGAAATATTAATTCCACAAGAAAAAAAATTTTTTGATCTTCTTGAAGAACTTTCTAGTCAAGTTAGAATGGCATCAACTGAATTAGGTAATGTATTTGCTGGTTCTAATAACGGTTCATTAACTAAAATTGAAAACTTAGAGCATGAAGGGGATAGAATTGTACATAGCATTTATACTCTGCTTGATAAATCATTCATTACACCGATAGATAGGGAAGATATCTCTAGACTTACCATATTGTATGATAATGTTTTAGATGCTATCTGGGATGTTACCAATCGGATGAATTTGATGGGTCCTATAAATAAACTTGAATACATGAATTCATTTCCTGTTATAATTGAAAAAACTGTTTCTGAAATAGATCAAGCTCTTGCATTAATCCGAACCATGGATCGCCAAGGCATCGAGAAACATGTGATAAATGTTCATACATATGAAAACCAAGCTGACAATCTACATGATTCAACCCTTTCTGAAATATTTCAAATGGATGATATGAAAGAACTTCTTAAACACAAAGAAATATTAGAAAAATTAGAACAAAGTGTTGATTATTGTGAAGATGTAGCTGACGTTTTGAGAGATATTGTAACTAAATATTCGTGATTTAGTTTTGGATAGCGGATTTTTACTTATTTCAGGTATTGTGGTAGTTGCACTTATTTTTGACTTTTGGAACGGGATGAATGATGCAGCGAATTCGGTTGCCACAATTGTTTCTACAAGGGTGTTGAAGCCATTTCATGCGGTATTGTGGGCTGCTTTTTGGAACTTTGCAGCAGCATTTGGTTTTGGGGTGGCAGTAGCTAATACTATTGGAAAGGGAATTATTAATCCAGAGATTATTACTGAATATCTGATTCTTGCTGCTCTAATGGGGGCAATATCATGGGTTATGGTAGCCACACGGCTTGGAATACCCATTAGCGTCTCCCATTCGCTGATAGGTGGACTTTTAGGAGCAGGTTTTGCCAAGGGTGGATTAGCTGTCATATTATTGACTGGAAAAGTCCAAATTATATTATTATTTATTTTTCTTGCACCAATAATTGGTTCTGTTACAGGATTTATCGGACAAGTTTTTGTACTTAATCTCGTAAAAAATATGTCGCAAAATAAAATAAATAAATGGTTTAGAAAACTTCAGCTGGTGTCTGCAGCAGCATATAGTCTAGGCCATGGTACTAATGACGCACAAAAAACCATGGGTATTATAGCTGTATTGTTATTCAGTGCTGGCTATTTGGGTGATGAATTCTATGTTCCCGTTTGGGTCATACTAGCTGCGCATACTGCGATTGCATTGGGAACTTTGGCAGGAGGTTGGAGAGTTATCAAAACCATGGGGATGAAAATAACAAAATTACATCCGATACATGGCTTTTCGGCTGAAAGTAGTGCTGCTTTAACATTACTTGGAACTGCTACATTTGGAATTCCTGTTAGTACTACACATGTAATAGCAGGTTCTATAATGGGAGTTGGATCTACAAAGAGGCTAAGTGCTGTAAGATGGGGATTAGTTCGTAAAATTATATTAACATGGGTAGTGACTATTCCTATTTCAATTATTGTTGCATATCTCAGTTATAATTTTCTGATGATATTTGTATAATTTGATGCTCCGGACGGGATTCGAACCCGTGTCGTCGGGTCGAAAACCCGATATCCGTGACCGACATTAGTAATGCTTTACTTTGGCCGAGCTAGACGACCGGAGCACACAGTACGAAAACTGATTATCTCCTATAATATACTTTTTCTTATAATGGTTGTTTCTTTCTTGAAAATTTTTCTGGTGGACCCAAATCCATATGTTCAGGGGGGTTTTTAGGCGTAATGAATCTTATATACGAAAAATCATATTTGTCGTGGTAATTGTCCGAGCCTTCGATGGCTTTTTTGTACTTTTCTTCAAACCCTTTCCAGTCCTCCGCCTCTATTGCCTCACGGATTGGTGACATGAAATGTTTTTCGTATGCATCCATATCTGTGGAATATTTTGGACGTACTATCTTTATCTTTTTCATTATTGAAACAAAAGATCTGTATTGGTAGTGCGACAGCTCCCAGTTGCCTCCCTTTGCAGCATGGTACATGTAGGAGAATCTGGTCGACATGTCGTCCATCAGTTTTCCCAGACCTGGCTGCAGCTGAGCTAATTCGTCAATAGTAATTTCACCGTGCTTTGTCTTGCCGACTATTTTGTCCATGAACTGATTTTACCTTTGTGTAATTTATATAATCCTGAACTTTACCTGGACGCTTGCAGTGACATCATAGTTTCCCGCAACAAATTCAGTCGGCATCATTGCACCTGCCCTTTCTATCATTCCAAACCTTGGTTCTGCAATGGAAAATTGTGCACTTTCTGAAACCGAAACAACACCGCCAATCTTTACATCCGACGCCTTTGCCAGAACGCCTGCCTTCTCCCTTGCATTCTCAACGGCATTCTCAAGCGCCAATTTCTTCAACTCGTTAACCGTTTTCTCGTCAAGAAGAAACTGCACCGACGAAACGTCATTTATTCCAGCGTCAGTTATTGCATCGATTATTTCCCCTGCCTCCTTTCCTATCTTGTCTGGATCGGTTTGCTTTGTTATGGTTACTGTGTGTATTACCCTATAGCCAGAAATTTCAGGCGGACCGTCTCTTGGATAATAGTATACAGGCCCCAAATCAAAGTTGCTTGAGACAATGTCCTTCTTTCCGATGTTTTTCCTGCCCAGACTGTCAACTAGGTTATCAAAGTTGTTTGCTGCAATACGGGTGGCTTTCTCTGCACTGTTTGATTCAGCTCGAATGTCCACACGCAGGCTGATGATGTTTGGCCTGTCAGAAGCTATCCCCTCGCCATTGACTGTGATGATGCCTTTCGGTCTATCCATGGCTTTGCCCATATGTCTGTCCATGGCCTTTCTCATCTGTTCACCACGCATATTCTGCCATGCATTGCTTCTAGATTCATCTGCTCCTATTTGGCATAAAATTTTTTTATTGTTAATTGGACCTGAAGAATCGCAAACGAAAACTGCCGATAATACTACAACTAGAAAAA
>Ga0208113_1001711_pt1 | contig 10293 bp, 8 predicted proteins | sample Knorr_S7_td_NADW_FD_185598 | JGI IMG/M metagenome (GOLD analysis project Ga0208113, IMG submission 185598) | Marine microbial communities from Southern Atlantic Ocean transect - Knorr_S7_td_NADW_ad_2505m_LV_A (SPAdes) (version 2) | ecosystem: Environmental > Aquatic > Marine > Oceanic | place...
CCGCAATATTACCTATTTGAACAAATCAGCCCTGGATTCACTAGATATCAGCATGTCCAGTCTCGTGGACATACTCGAAGAACTCTTTCGACTTAAGGCTGAAGGCCAAACGTTGATGCCTCCTAAGATTTTCTTTCATTTGCCAGGAGACCGCTTCTATAGTGCAATGGCAAGTTGTTGCCCGCCACTTGGTTATGCTGCCAGCAAATGGCAGAGCGGTGACCCGTCAAATCCATCGCGAGGGCTTCCTTACATACAAGGTTTACTTATTGTCAACGAAAATGATACAGGTCAGATGGTGGCTATCATGGACGCAAAGTGGGTCACAGGAAAACGAACAGCAGCAGCTTCTGCATTAGTCGCTCGGTACCAGGCATGTCGAGATTCTAAAATTCTGGCGCTTCTAGGTTGTGGTGTCCAGGGTAGAGCACATTTGGAAGCAATGGCTGGAGAGGTTTCCACTCTCAAATATTGCCAGGTCTACGACATACTCCCGGAACGTCAGGCAACATTTGTCGATGAATTGAACGGCCGGTTCAACGGCATTCAAGTCATTGGCACTAACAACGCTGAGAACGCTGTCCGAAACGCGGACATTATCATCACGGGAGGCTCAATCCAGATCAATCGAAAACCTACAATTGTTTCCGATTGGATTAAGCCTGGCGCTTTGATAGTGACAATTGATTACGATTCGTATGTAACCGATGAGTGTATCGACGCGATGGATATTGTGCTTACTGATGACTACGAACAATTAGACGATGCACGCAAAAAAGAAGGTAAGTTTTTGGGCGTAAATAGGATTGATGCTGACAATGCACAGATGATTGCATACGGTATGGCGATAAGGGAAAACGAAAAACAAAGAATTTTAGCGTTCAATTTGGGGATTGCGTTGGAAGATGTCGCGACCGCAGCAGAAGTTTTACGACAAGCAAATAAGAAAGCGATAGGAGTATTACTGGAACCATAATCGGTTTAAATAACAATAAGTTATGGATGAAAAATATAAAGTATTAATCCAGATTAATGGTAAATATGCTTCAAAAAAGCATTCCAGACAGCTAACTAGTTATTTGAAAAACAATTTAGAGAATGCAGATAATGTTATTATTGAATCAAAAATAAATGATGAGTATAATTTTAATATTTCCATTGAAGGAGATGAAATATTTGCAAAACGCATGTTTTGGAATAAATATCCAAATTATATAACCATCTTGAATAAGATTAGAAATTTTCTTGAACAGAAGGAAGTTTATGCCGCTATTAAAGCATCTTACGATTGGCACAATGAGTTATTTTAATCATGCTGATTTATGCTATCTAAATTCCCTTTCAAAAAGCGAGGTTTTTTGTTTCTGAGGATGAGATGTATTTAATCACTATGAATGGTAGTTATATATAGAGACTTAAAAAACATTGATAAATGTATTGTGGTAGGAATTATCGCAGATAATCCCATCAATAATCCAAAATAAATGTTCTGTAGGTTTTGAAAAGGATGTCTAATAGCATCTTGAACCATACCTGTGTATCCTTCTGTTCTTTGGCTTAAGTTAGTTTCGTGTTCATACATTTCGATAGCTTCAGTTGTTTGATGTAACGTATCAAAAAACCCAATAATCCAACCTGAAATGGTAAATACAAATAAAATCCAGAAGGTAGCTAATATGGCAATAAGAATATCGATTGAAAGGTGGACTATGTATGCGATATTGCCTTTATTTCTCAATGCTCTTTTAATAATATTAATTGTAATAAAAAATGATAAACTGTCAAATAATGCACCAAGAAAACCGACCGGGAACTGTACCTTGAAATAATAAGCAAAAGTTTTTCCAAAGACAAGGTTTGGGAATGCAGTTAGCATTGCGAACCAGTAGCTGCCAATGTTTAGAAAAATAAAAAATAGAAATAAATATAGAAAAAGTGTATTGATCTGGACTTTTGCTCTTTCATAATAGCTTAACAACTTACCCAGGTCATTTCTCCATAAATTAATCGTCTTGCTTAGAACCATTTACATTCTTCCATTGTATTATTGATTTTATCTAATAATATAATCGTGTAAAGATATATTAATGAGATGATGAAAAGAATGTAAACTAAAATGAGTTATTATTTGTTAATGATTAACCGCGGCAAGCCCCTCCAAGTAGCCGGTTTTTTGTTTGTAGGAGCGGTGGTAGATTTACTGTCAATATGAGAAAAAAAAATTTTGTTCTTTTTTTACCGCTACTATTTTGGTTGTCCTGCGAAGAGGATTTGCCAAAAGACTGTGCTGGTGTTCCCGGTGGGGATGCTGTGGAAGATGATTGTGGCGTGTGCGATGATAACCCTTCCAATGATTGTGAGGAAGATTGTGCAGGTATCTTAGGTGGAAACAATATATGCGGTTGTACTGATAGTACTGCAGTAAACTATAACAGCACTGCCACTTTTGATGATGGCAGCTGTGAAAGATTCATTGATAATGGTGAATTCTTCCTCAGTTTTGACGGTGTGGATGATTATGTGGACCTAGGAGATATGTTGTCCCAGGAAGCATATACTAAAGTTGCTTGGGTAAAAAGAGAACCTGAGGATAATGGTAATTATAACATCATTTCAGGAAATACTGGACATGCGCTTTGGGTTCCCTCCAGTAATGGGTATAAACTGGCCGCAGGACATGATGGTGCGTGGACATCTGTTCAAGATAATGAGGCCCTGTCAACTGGAGAATGGAACTTTGTAGCTGTAACATTCGATCCTAATGTTGCATCAGGTACCATGACGTTATACAAGAATGGAATTCAAGTAGATGATGCAACAGGTATTGCAGCACAAAATGAGAGCACAAATACCTATGTTGGAAGATACAATAATGGTTTCTGGTGGTTAGGGTCCATTGATGAGGTGGCTATCTGGAATGAAGCTTTAACAACTGCTGAAATAGTGGCACTTTACAATTCTGGTGACGGATTAGATGCATCGGCCAATTCCGGGGATTATACATCATCGTCCGGGTTGCAGGGTTACTGGAGGATGAATGAGGGTTCTGGGCCAATTATTTCTGATGCAAGCGGTAATGGAAATAGTGGGATCATTGATGGAGCTGAGTGGAGCACCTGTGAAGGGTGCGGTTGCACTGATCCAGGAGCCTGCAATTACGACCCTTCAGCTGCTATAGACAACGGGTCATGTTTCTATGAAGAAAATATTTGTGAACCTTGCTTGGATGGCGCGATAGTGGATAATGATACTGATGGTGATGGTATATGTGATGATGTTGATGATGACGATGATAATGACGGTGTAGCAGATAATGATGATTCGGATCCATTTGATAATATGGTCTGTTCTGATACGGATGGAGATGGGTGTGATGACTGTTCATCTGGCTATTTTGACCCATCTAATGATGGTCCGGATGACGATGGGGACGGGATTTGTAATACTTATTTGATTCAAGGCCATACCGTATATATCGTTGGCTCTTCCTATGATGCAGCTGGCAATTGGACAGCCTGCTACTGGGTGGACGGGGTCAGGGTTGAACTGCCGGGAGGAGCTTGGGCTACAGATATTGTGGTCAGTAACGGCAATGTTTATGTTTCAGGAAGTGGTTTAGCAGATGCCTGCTACTGGATCAATCAGGAGCGGTATGACCTTCCAGGAAATGGCGGAGAAGGAGAAGCCATCGCTGTGCATGGGAATGATGTTTATGTCGCCGGCTGGTTTAATGGTGGATCATGTTACTGGAAGAATGATGTGAAAATAAATCTGACCACAAATGCGGAATCGCAGGCTTTTGCAATTGGGCTCCGTGATAATGGAGACGTCTATGTTGGAGGGTATTTTATGAATAATCACCATTATGTTATTCCCTGCTTTTGGAAAAATGGAAATACGAGGAAAAACCTGCCAATTCCTAGGGATGGGGATGGGGAGGTCAATGATCTTGCCATTATGGATGGCAATATGAGGTATTACGCCGGCTATACACTTCGACCGGATAATTTTGCAGGGTACGTATCAAAAGCTGCGTATTGGCGCCATACCAATAGGACCGACCTGCCCCTGGGAGGTTCTAGCATGGATATTTATGGAGCGACCGGATGGGGAATTGCTTTAGATGGTAATGATGTCTATGTCGCAGGTTCTACCAATTGGTATGAATTTTGGGGCCAGGAGACGACTACGGGTGGAGATTTCCCGCAATACTGGAAAAACAGTACCATACATGACCTGGAAGGAGGCCCCCTGACCAATTTTGGAAAAGGTGTGGCCTATGATATTCGTGTGGCGGACGGCAATGTTGTTGTCGTGGGAGTAGCAACCCGGGACACAGCCTATTACAGCCATGAAAGTGCCTGCTATTGGCTCAATGGTGAGCTGCACTATCTGGTCGATCAGGATGATGTACTTGAAGGTATAGAGGACTGGATGTCAAGCGAAGCAAAAGGCGTTTTTATTGAATAAAATATTTTTGAGTAAACACTACAGCAAAAAAGACCACATCAACCCCCATCAATAGCCGGGGGTTTTGATTGTTAAACATCCTTGAGTAGGTGTTTATTAAATTAAGTCCTGTGAAAAAGAAATTATTCCTCATTTTCTATTTTCTTCTGACAATACTATCCGCCCAACTTAATGAACGAAAAACATCGGACCACATCCAGCGAATGCGCCAGATTCGCGAAAACATGATTGACAAACGGAGCTGTGGCACAGATTTATCGCTCTACAACATCCAGGCTCCAGATTTCCCTGTGCCAGCGAGAGTTTATTTATATTCAATACAGACCGGAACCTTCAGGCAAACAAAAAAATGGTCCTTTTAAAATAACAATCACGGGCGGGGTTCTAATGCCATATAACATAGCAGCTATTATATTTTTTAATTCTTTAATCTTGTTTGCTAACGGCATGGATGATTGGGATTATTCAATCCAAAAAACAAAAAAAGTAACCTTTAAAGTGGAAACTTTTGCAGATGGGTTTGATGTGCCCTGGGGAATGACTTTTTTACCTGATGGGAACTTGCTAGTTAGCGATCGGAACGGAGACCTATGGAAAGTCAAAAAGGATGGTAATTCAAAAATTCAGATTGGTGGAATTCCGAAAGTGCGTTCCAAAGGACAGGGCGGCTTGCTTGATGTTGAGATACATCCGGAGTTTAAAGAAAATAGCTTCATCTACTTAGGATTTAGTGATTTTTTACCAGATCAAAAAAATAAAACCTATACTTCAATCATCCGCGCTGTTCTCAAGAAGAATAACTTAACAGAACAAAAAATTATCTACAAAGCTCCTGATTCGTTATTTGCCTCGGAAAAACATCATTATGGAACCCGAATTATTTTTGACAACGATGGTTATTTATATTTTGCCATCGGTGACCGGGGTCAGCGCGAAAAAGCTCAGATATTAAATTATCCTAACGGGAAAATCCACCGCTTGCATGATGATGGAACCGTCCCCCGGGATAATCCATTTTTTGACAATGAAAGGGCTCTATCATCAATCTGGTCCTACGGCCACCGCAACCCACAAGGATTGGTAATTCATCCTCGAACTGGAGAAATTTGGGAGTCTGAACATGGTCCCAGGGGCGGAGATGAGTTAAACATAATATATCCGGGGAAAAATTTTGGCTGGCCTGTCATCACATATGGAAAAAATTATAACGGTACAATCATAAGTCACCTAACTCACAATGATGGGATGGAACAACCCGTGCTGCATTGGACACCATCAATTGCGGTGTGCGGAATAACATTCTACAAAGGGAAAGTATTCACGGAATGGGGAAATAATTTATTTGCAACGTCACTTAAGTATGAAAGGCTGCACCGGCTTGAGATCCTTGATGGGAAGGTGGTTGAACAAGAGATCATTTACGATGCCGGCAGCCGTGTAAGAGATGTGGAAATAGGTCCTCTTGGGTTTATATATGTTGCCCTTGAAGACCCCGGACGAATAGTGCGTTTTGTACCTGTGGATTAATTCCAGTACATATCAATGAAATCGCCCCAGTTGGTTCTCATTGCCTGGGGAATGGAAAATGTATACGTGTGTAGAGTACAGGTTACTCTATTAGCACTAGCAACTTTTTTCATTTGTCCTCTTGTTATTAAATAGCGGATGACCTCTACACCCTCTTTCCCTTTATACAATCGATTGGATTCACGTTTAGAACTCAATTTAATTTCCGAATTATTTACCTTAAATGTTAATGTTTGGCCACTGGGGATATAAAGCCGCTCAGTTCCATAATAGGATACAACTAAATATGGAACTTTTAATGATGAAATAACAATATCTATATCAACAGATCTTCTTTCCTCTTCAAACTGTACAAAGAATCCATTGGATTTTTGTCGAATCATATTTGTCTGAGTGTAACGATTCTCCTTTTTAATAATACGGTAATCAGGTTTAACGGTCTGAACAGGCTTTAATTCCTTAGATGACAGTTTAAAATAGGAGCATGCCGATCCGATGAATAGTAATGCTATGAATAATATGTATAAAACAGGTCTCACGCTGGGCCGGTATCTTACCGAAGTATTAAAACTATAAGTCATGTCAATCGATAAAATTAATATGAAATACTTACAAACTAAACGGGTTCATTCTAATCAAGTCCTAGTATTATAAGAAAGTTTAAGCTGTTATCTATTTTTTAATATGGTGGGATCAAATAATTATTCAAATACGTTTTACAATTTCCTTAAACGCCCGAATACCAGATTCAATTGCTCCATTCATAGATGCCCGGTGAATCGAGGTATGCTCACCAGCAAAATGAAATCTTCCTTCAGGTTGTGCCAATATTTCTCTGAAATCCTTTTGACCGACTCCAGCAATAGAATAGCTGGCTTTTAGCCAAGGATCTTTATTCCAGTATTTTGTAACTCCGCCTTCCCAGTACTGAGGTGCATCATTCCAAATTTCGGCACAGGTTTCCTGGGCTACTTTCATTCTCCTTTGTTCATTCATTCTGCCGAGCCTCTCTGCATCCGACCCTGATGTAAATGAAAGTAGAATACCTCGTGGACCTGGTTGATCAATTGAAAAATGGTACACTCGCCTTAACGGAGTATCTGTAAACACACGCTGACCGATAGAACCCGGCTCATCCCAAAACCTCCTGCGGTACTGCATTGCAACTTTCATTACATGACCATAAGACTGATTACGAATACAATGCATCTTAGAATCTGAAAATGGAGGATCTATTTTTATGCTGCGCAAAATGGAAACTGGTAACGCCAACACACAATTGTTCCCAGACATTGATCGGCGTTTTCCATTCTCAGCAAAGTAAATTGTAACTCGGTCTTCGTTGTATTCAATTTTTACAATGGGCCGATTATAGTGGATCTTCTTACCTAATTTTTTAGCAAATATTTTGGGGACCTGATCGTTCCCGCCCAGTATACGCCCTTCTTCAGTATTTTCACTGAAAGCGGATGTTTCTGAGTTTGCTAACACCATATTAAGGGCCGACATCTGGGAAGATACTGTGGTGGATTCAGTTGCATTCGTGTAAGTGTACAAATCAATGATATCCTGCGGCGCACCGCCCTTCCTGAGCACATCTGCCACAGACATTTTATCCAGGGCCTGCACTTCCGCAGAGGACGGGCCAAGGCTTCGGACTTTTTCAATCCAGTCTTGAATATATGCTGATTCCTGACCAAAAAGTTTACCCCCTTTAATACCATTGAAAGGCAGGTTCTTTTTTCCGGATTTGAGATCTTTCATTGAGATATGCTGATCCCGTACATATATCCCATCATACTGTTTTGCTGGCAAAACTTTTAATCCAAAATCTTCGCAATATTTACGCAAATATTTATCGCTGGAATCCACATATTCTGCACCCATCTCGGCATAAAGACCATCGGCGAAGGTGTCTCGGTAAGTGCGAACTCGTCCACCGGGCCGTGAACGGGCTTCCAAAAGCAGAACATTATATCCGGATTGATCAAGATCATAGGCACATGCCAGGCCCGCAAGCCCCGCTCCGACAATAATAATTCTGTTATGATCACTGAAAGATTTAGTGCTTATCTTGGTCATATTGGTGAGACCTTTAGGCATTATTGCTCCAGCGCCCAGCACCATTGATGATTTTAAAAAATTCCTGCGGCTATGTTTCTTCATCTTTATAGTTTCCTTGGCAATTTATTGGATCATGTCAATTATAATTTAAACCCTGAGAGATATTCGTAGCAGGGCATACACTGTTCCAAAAAACCCCGATACTCAGCGGGAACAGGTTCATTCTTTTTTCGATAAGCAATAAAACCAGTGGATTTTTCTACATTTTGATACCAAAAAGGTGCCCAAACCCCATCTGTATCTCGAGATCCTGCAGGCCAGGACAGCATCTGTTTAGAAAAAACAATTCCCAATCGATCACACAACAACTGCAAATACTTATCCGGGTTGGTCAGGATATCTTTCGAATCAACCACAATAGGTACGGCTTCAGTTATTTCCATAATCATATTGAACAATTCCACTTGCTGGATAAATCCCAGGTCCCGAATCTCCCGAATCGGATTCTGGCGGGAATAACTGTTGATAACTTCCGCTGGATGCCGGACCAGAAAACAATTCCTGAAACCTGTTATCCAATTTAAATCACCAGCATCCACTACATGATGAACCATATGTTTTTGATACCAAATGAACCGCTCATGTGGAATTGGGCCAGTGATCAATTCCACAATCGTATGCCAATTAGTGCTTTGGGATATTATCACCTCATCTATACCGGGGTGGTCAGCTCCAGTTCTATATAAATAATGTGCATAGAATGGTTCATCGATAACAGCAGTATCCGGTCGATTTTCAAAAGCACGCATCATAGCAGTAGAAATATTGCGCGGTCCGGACCACATGGCAATACGAATATCTTTATCAGTCATTAACCCACAGTCCGCTTATCAATATCCAAAGTATACCAATCCTGAAGATTTTTTGTGATGGTTCCGCGAGCACCACTGCCAATTTTATTGCCGTCTACTGAAATCACGGGTATCACGCCGGCAAAGGTACCGGTGACAAATACTTCATTGGCAGAATGTACATCCTTAGGAATAAAGTTCTTTTCCAGTACAGAGACGTCATATTCCCTGCAGAGCCGGATGACAGCCCCGCGAGTGACCCCGTTCAGGCAATATTCGCCGGTTGATGTCCAAACTTCTTCGTCTCTTACTATAAAGAAATTGGTGGAATTGCAAGTGGAAACAAAACCGTGGGGATCCAACATCAAACCTTCGTCCACTCCCAGCCGATCGGCCTCGATACAGGCGGCGATGCAATTATGTTTGCTTAGAGAATTGATCTTAGGATCCTGGACAAAATGATCTCTCCGGGTTTTCACTGTAGCTAAGGTAATACCTCTTTCTTTCACTTCTTCACTGGCTTTCTTGTATTCAGGGATAATAACAACCGTGGGTTTCCCAATGGTGACCCTTGGACTCTGGTACGGCGTTTTCTTGATTCCGCGGGAAACGATGAGGCGAATATGAACATTGGACTCCATTCCATTTCTTTCTAGGGTATCCCGTAGTGCATTAACCAATCCTTCGCGGGTTAAGCCAATATCCATGGCAATAGCTTTTGCCCCGGCATAAAGACGATCCAAATGCTCATCCAAATGAACCAAGTGCCCTCTATGTAAACGAATCCCCTCCCAGACACCATCTCCTAAAAGATACCCGCTATCCATAACAGATACTTTAGCTTCCGAGCGATGGAAGAATTCTCCATTGATATGGACCTGAATATCTTCGTTCCGTTTGTCAAATTCGTAATCGTGAGTAGACGCCATTATGTTGCCTCTTTTATTTGTCTTAATCTTTCAAATAATATTGCCGACACTGCAGCTGACACATTGAGTGAATTGGTTTTACCCTGCATGGGGATGGTGGCATGAAAATCGCATGCTGCTAATACTTTTTCACGAATCCCTTTGCCTTCACTGCCAACAACGATCACTGTTTTACCTGAATAATCAATCTTTGCCCAAGGTTTCGCATCAATGCTGTTCTCCATCCCAATGATCCAAAAATCATCTTTTTTTAACTGCGCAATTGTTTCCCGCAAATTGTTCACTTCATAGAGCGGCATATGCATAAAGGCACCCTGGCTCACCTGCAAAACCACAGCAGATATAGAGGTGGAATGATGATTGGGGAAAAAAATGCCATCAATCCCAGCACATTCAGCAGTACGTATGATCTGACCCAAATTTTGGGGGTCTTCTATCTGGTCTAATGCCAA
>Ga0208113_1001717_pt1 | contig 10274 bp, 6 predicted proteins | sample Knorr_S7_td_NADW_FD_185598 | JGI IMG/M metagenome (GOLD analysis project Ga0208113, IMG submission 185598) | Marine microbial communities from Southern Atlantic Ocean transect - Knorr_S7_td_NADW_ad_2505m_LV_A (SPAdes) (version 2) | ecosystem: Environmental > Aquatic > Marine > Oceanic | place...
AAAGACCGCACCGTCCGGATTTTAATCCCCTATGTTTTTGGTCTCTTTTTCATTTGTCCCATCAGTGTATACGTTGCCATGAATTGTTTCGGTAAAGAGGCTCAATATATACCTAACCCAGGCCACTTATGGTTTCTGGCCAATATTTTCTTTTATGTTTTGCTACTCCTTCCATTTCTTACTTACCTGAAAAACAGGCCGGGGAATTTCATCTTTAGATTCCTACCAAAGATTTTTCGGCTGCCCTTTGGAATTTATTTCATGGCTTTGCCTCTTGTGCTGGAAGCGTGGCTAGTGAACCCGGAGAACTATCCAGGGTATGCTCATACGGATCACGGCGGCTGGCTAGGAATGGTATGTTTTTTGACGGGATTTATATTTATTTCATTAAAAGATGATTTCTGGCTGGCGGTGGAACGTATTAAGCAAGGTGCTCTGTTAGTGGCCTTTTTACTGTATCTAATACGACTATTTATTTTTTCGTTAGAAGGTCCGAACGTCCTTACCGCTATTGAATCCATAAGCTGGGTGCTGGCCATTTTTGGGTATGCGTCACTGTACCTCAATAAACCCTCTCGGAAGCTGGCCTATTTCAGCAAGGCCGTCTACCCGGTCTATATTGTTCACATGCCATTACAGTATTTCTTTTCTTACTATATCATTCCCCTATCGCTACCAGCGGCTATGAAGCTTGTTCTTCTTCTGGTGTTGACGTTTGGGGGCAGCCTAACTCTCTATGAGTTTGCTCTAAAGCGGATAAAATGGGTGCGACCCCTCTTTGGGTTAAAGCTTTAGCTCTTCCTCAGTTATTCGCGTGAACCCGGAACAATTTCCAGTTCAATTTTATTATTATCGCGAATAATAATAATTGACGTTGCTTGACCAATTTTTACAGCGTCTATAGCATAGGTATAATCATAAATGTTTTCAATCTTCCGGCCGGCTAATTCTACAATAATATCTCCTGCTGTTAAGCCCGCCTTGTCAGCTGGGCTTCCCTTGGAAACGCCTGAAATTTTGAGCCCAGGAATGCTTCCTTCCCCATAATCAGGAATAGTGCCTAGATAGGCCCGTAGTCCTGCCCGTGCGGATTGCTCTTGTGGCTTTTGCGGTTCCAGATAGTCTGGTTCTTCGTTTGTTACAGCTAGTCCGCGGGCAACAAAACCAAGAAATTTCGTAATGTCTTCCATCCCCTCATAGTTCAGCAGGTCTGGGGTATCTCTTGGTGAATGATATTCGCTATGTGAGCCTGTAAATACACTAAGAATAGGTACTTTTTTCAGGTAAAATGAGGTTGCGTCTGTTGGTAGGTAACTGTCTTCCTTTAATGCCAATCTCAAGCCAATGGGGGCGTTCCGCTGCTCAATCTCCCGCCTCCACATGGAGCTTGATCCCACTCCATTTACAACCAAGGCGTCTTCATAACGACCCACCATGTCAATGTTCAGATAGGCGGCGAACCGGTTTGAGAGGTCGTTACTGTGGTTGGCTGATGCCAGCTGGTCTACGTAATGGGCAGAGCCTAACAATCCCAGCTCTTCTCCCGACCAGGCTGCAAAAATGATGTCCCGCTTCATCTCAAATTTTCCCTGCTGTTTCTGATCCACAAGCCATTCGGCCATCTCTAAAGTGCTGGCTACGCCAGAGGCGTTATCGTCTGCCCCAAAATGAATCTTTCCTTTCTCGTCTTCCCGTGCAAGCGAGCTGGACCCGCCTTCTTTTCCGAGGTGATCAACATGTCCACCAACAATCAGAGGGGGTTCATTGTTTCGGAGGTCTGACTTCAAGACGGCAAGCACGTTTCTTCCTGTCCTTTTTTCTTTCTTAAGGTCAATTCGGGCCGAAAGTTGAAAGCTTGTTGGGAACCCCATCTGTATACTTCCATCATCAAGTGTCTCTTGTAGTTTCTTTAGTGATTTACAATCTTTCCCACCCTTAGGACATAGTAGAAGTTCTGCTGTCTTATCGGAGGCTGAGATGACCGGTAGGCTAGCTGCCGATGTTGAAGCGTCAAGTCGTATGGGGATCAGCTGCTCCTTAACACCGGACTGTGGGCCACTTATAACAATCATGCCCGCGGCCCCTTTGTCCCGTAACGTCATTGCTTTATATCTTAAGCTGCTGTATCTAGACAGGTGCTGTCTGTGCTCTGGGGAAATTTCCTCCGGCATGTATCGTAAGACCATAACCCACTTGTCTGTAACGTCTAGGTGAACAAAAGAGTCATACTCGCTAAATCCATTACCCTCTGGTGCAACAATTCCGTAGTTCCCCCAAACCACCTGTTTTAAAGGTGTCTCACCCGTTGCAGACCAAGTAACAGGCCGCCAGTCTAAATTTATTTTAGGGCTAAATCTTCTTGTAACTTTCCGCGGGCCATCCAGTTTTAGTGTGCTGCTTTTTTCAATCTCCATTCCAGCTGTAAAGTTAAACTGCTGAAAATATGTGCCGTTTTCTCCAGCCGGTTCAAGTCCTAAGCGTCGGAATTCTTCCGCCACATACTGTGTTGCTTTCTGCTCCCCTATTGTGCCCGTCATTCGACCTTCAAGCTGGGGTGAGGCCAAGGTTTCAACGTGGCGACGCAGGTCCGCTGCGGTTATTGCGGGGCTTCCCATTGGTTTCAACTGTTCTGTGGTGGTTTTGATTTTTTCTTTTTCGTCCACACCATCCTCATTCAAAATCTCAAGTGCTGCACGATGGTTCCATTCTCCCAAAAATATTTGAGACTGTTTATTGCCAGTTCTTTGACTGGTCCATGCTAGGGTTTCCCCATCTGGAGAGAAGGCTGGAAGTCCATCAAAACGATCTGTCTGGGTCACACGTACAGGTAGGCCACCATTGGCACTCACCAGATATAGTTCAAAGTTTCCAAAACCGTGAATGTTTGTGGCATAGATAAGATACTCTCCCGAAGGGTGGAAAAATGGTGCCCAAGACATAGCGCCCATCTCCGTTATTTGCGTCTGGTTACTGCCGTCGGCGTTCATCGTAAAAATTTCAGCTGTAACGCCGTCTTCAGAAAACCGACGCCAACAGATTTTTTCGCCGTTGTGACTGAAAAACGGGCCGCCATCATAGCCGCGGCTATCTGTCAATTGCTGAAGGTTGCTGCCGTCCATTTTCATTCTATAGATGTCTATCATAAAGGCTTTATCAACCTTGAAAATTTTCTTGTCAGCCACTGACAGAGGTTTTGAATAGGCTAGGCGGTTAGAACTGAAAACAATCCAATTTCCATCTGGAGATATGGCACCCTCGGCATCATAGCCTATGGCATTTGTTAGTTGATTGTAGTTTTTGCTCTTGCGATCATAAAGGTAGAGTTCGAAAGCTTCATCATAGTCCCAAGAGTAGCGTCGTTCTTTTCCTGAGGCCCGAAGCTCAAGCTCTTTCTTTTGTTTGCTTCGTGCTTCAGGGTCGCCATGGGTGGATGCAAACAGTACCTCCTGTTGGTTTGGATGTATCCATGAGCAGGTTGTTTTCCCGTAACCAGGCGAAATTCTCTCAACATCCCCCGTCTCAAAATCCATAAGGTAAATCTGATAAAATGGGTTGTCTGCCTCACGTTCGCTCTGTAAAACCATAAGATTGCCGCTTGAACCAAAATACCCTTCGCCGGCGCGGCGCCCTTCAAATGTTAACTGCCGGACATTACTTAAAAACTGTGCCTCTTCCCCAAAGACGATACTGAAAAAGACAAAAATAAGGCTTTGTGTCGTCAAAAATTTCTTTAACATAAATAAAAAGGGGGCTGTGATTATATCAAAATTACCTAAGCAACTAAAAACCTTTTTAGGAAAAAGCCTTTATCGTTTTAAAAAGTTCATTTCCGCTAAGGTCACACTCTTCGTTCCAGCCAAGAGCACATGTTCTCCAACCTGCATAAGCGGCAGACAGTGAAACTAGAGCAACCGCCTCTGATGTGTTCGCTTCCTTTTTTTCCCCAAACCTTCCAGGCCCTACACAATTAACGACCTCCTTTGGCAAGCCCCTTTCCGTTCTGTCATACAGTTTGCTTACGTCGGGGAATCTGGGGTGATCATCAATTGGCGTTTTACCCATGAGAGGATTGATACCTGTCAGGTTTCGGTGGTCTATAATTTGAATGATGGGTTCGCTCGAGTGTGTTCTGTCAACAATTAACAGTTCATTACCCTCCAGTTCTCTTTTGAGATCAATCAGGTTTGCGGGCGTTGCGGCTTCAGTTAGTGATTGTTCCGGTGAAACAATTGTCTTTTCTCCCCATTTATAGACATTGTGGTGCGCTATTGATTTTTTTTCTTGGCTTACACAAGAAAATGTTTTGCTATACGCATCCAATGATAACGGAAGATAGACCGTCATCGTTGCCGTTCTCCAAATAGGGCTGTTCCGATCCGTACCATTGTTGCTCCTTCCTCCACTGCCATCTCATAATCAGAAGACATCCCCATGGAAAGTTCTGTCAGCTGACCTTCTTCAGGAAGGTGCGTGTTTAGTCTCTCTTTAAGCTGCCTCAGTTTTTGAAACGTTTTCCTAATAGTTGTTTCGTTGGTGGTAAGCTCGCCAATTGTCATCAATCCTTTTACACCAAGGTTTTTCAGCTCCAAGACCTCTAATAGGGTGTCAATTTTTCCCAGCTGAAAGCCGTGCTTAGTTGGGTCCCGACCGATGTTTACCTGAAGCAGGGACTCATAGTTGTTGCAGTTTTCCGCCAAAAGCACGCTTAGGCGGCGGGCCAGTTTCAGTGAGTCAATCGAATCAATTGCGTCAAAAAGTTTTATAGCTTTACTTGCCTTGTTGGACTGAAGGTGCCCAACAAGACGTTTTTTTAATCGTGGAAGATCTGGTAGGTGCGGGAACTTCTGGGAGGATTCTTGAATTCGGTTCTCACCAATGTTTTTGATGCCGGCTCTATGTGCCGATTCGATTGCAGAAGCAGGGAAGGTTTTTGTTATTGCAACAATCTGAACGGGGGGGTCGTGCTCGCGGTTGGTGAGTTCTCTTGCTACCTCAATCCGCTCCTGAACGGATTTGAAAGCGTCTAGGTTTATCACGCTTCAGCGCTTTCTTCACCAGTAGGCTCTTGTTGGTCTGTGATTTCTTCGTCTGTGTCTTCCGATTCCACGCGCACTACCCTGCTTAGTGAGGAAATTTTTGCACCTTCATCAAGGCGAATAAGTTTTACACCCTGTGTTACACGTCCTATGGTTCGGATACTGTCAACGGGTTGTCGAATGAGAACACCCGTGTTTGTGATAACCATAAGATCGTCTGTGTCCACAACCTCCATGATTGCCACCATTTTGCCCACTTTTTTGTTTGTCCGCATGGCCAGCACGCCCTTTCCAGACCGCTTTTGAATACGGTATTGCATAACTTCCGTGCGCTTGCCAAACCCTTTTTCGGTCGCAACCAGCAGTGTCCCCTCTCTTCGTACAACAACCATTCCCACTACATAATCGTTTTTTGTAGAGAGTTTTATACCTATAACCCCGCGCGTCTTTCGACCCATGGGGCGGGCGTCCGTTTCTGAGAAACGAATTGATTTCCCTTCTCGTGTACCTAAAACAATGTCATTTTCTCCGGTTGTAATTTTTGCCTCTATGAGTTCGTCTCCCTCCCGTATATCAATGGCATAAATGCCTCCCTTTCGGGGGTTTCCGTAGGCCGACAGCTTTGTTTTTTTAATTATTCCCTTCCGGGTGGCCATAACTATATACTTTTCTTCGTCGAATGTTTTTACACTCACAAAAGCTTTTACCTTTTCACCTGGTTCCGTACCTAAAAGATTTACAATTGCCCGGCCTCTGGCGGCTCGGCCACCAGGTGGAATTTCATGTACTTTTAACCAATAGCATTTTCCTTTGTCTGTAAAGAAGAGTATATAGTCATGGGTGTTTGCCACAAATAGGTGTTCCACAAAATCTTCTTCTTTGGCTTTCGCGCCCTGTAGGCCGCGGCCACCTCTGCGTTGACTTCTATAGGTCGACGCCGCGGTCCTTTTCACATAGCCATTATGTGTAAACGTAAGAACAACGTCTTCTTCCGCAATCATGTCCTCAACTGAAAAAGTTGTCCCAATGGCTAGAATTTCTGTTCTCCTGTTTTCTCCATAACGCTCTTTAATTTCTGCTAATTCTTCTTTAATAATGGCCATCTGCCTTTGACGACTTTCAAGAATTCCTTTAAGCTGTGCAATTAGCTTTATAACCTCTTTATACTCTTGGACAACTTTTTCTACCTCAAGGCCGGTAAGCCTCTGTAGACGCATCTCCAAAATGGCTTGCGCCTGTCTTTCTGACAGCTCGAAACTATTCATAAGCCCTTCTTTAGCCTGTGTCGGATCTTTGCTTCCGCGAATAACTTCTATCACCTCATCTATGTTGTCCAGTGCAATTTTTAAACCCTCAAGAATATGTGCTCGCTCTTCAGCTGCATTAAGCTCATAATTTGTCCTGCGAACAAGAACGTCATGTCTGTGGTCAATGAAGCACCGCAGAATCTCTCTTAACGAAAGAACTTTTGGTATACCATCTACCAGGGCCAAAAGTATGACGCCGAACGTATCTTTCATTTGGGTGTGAACGTATAGCTGGTTGAGAATCACTTCTGGTACAATGTCGCGTTTTGTCTCAATCACGATGCGCATACCATCCCTGTCTGACTCGTCTCGTATATCGGAAATACCTTCTATTCTTTTGTTTCGAACCATGTCCGCAATTTTTTCTATTAATTTTGCTTTGTTTACCTGGTATGGTATTTCGTTTACAATAATATTGGATTTGCTACCTTTTATAGTCTCAATAAAGGCGTTAGCCCTCACGGTTATTTTTCCCCTCCCTGTTTCATAGGCTTGTCGTATGCCATCTAACCCCTCAATCGTCGCGCCCGTGGGAAAGTCAGGGCCCTTCACGTGCTTCATGAGGTCCTCAATTGTTGATTCTGGTTTGTCTATGAGGGTAGTGGTTGCATCAATAATCTCTATAAGGTTGTGAGGTGGAATTTTTGTGGCCATACCAACAGCAATTCCTTCTGACCCATTAACCAAAAGGTTAGGTATAACAGCCGGAAGCACCATGGGCTCTTCCATTGTTTCATCAAAGTTTGGCTGCCAGTCAACTGTCTCTTTTTCTAGGTCTCTAAGCATTTCGGCCCCAAAGCGTGACATCCGAGCTTCCGTGTATCTCATTGCGGCTGCATTGTCTCCATCAACAGATCCGAAGTTCCCTTGACCATCAACCAATTCGTGGCGCATTGAGAAATCTTGGGCCATTCTTACCAAAGAATCGTAGATGGAGGAGTCGCCGTGAGGATGGTATTTACCCATCACGTCCCCAACAATTCTCGCTGACTTTTTATAGGGGCGGTTCCAAAAGGAGCCTAGCTCACTCATGCCATAAAGGATTCTTCGATGAATTGGCTTCAGGCCGTCTCTTACGTCAGGAAGGGCCCGAGAGACAATAACGGACATAGAATAATTGAGATAACTCTCTTTCATTTCGTCCACGATGTCACGGTTCAAGAACATGTCTCTGGTAAGCTCAGCCATTGTTCTTTTTCCCGTTATACATCAAGGTTTACCACAAATTTGGCGTGGGTCGTAATAAACTTCCGGCGTGCTTCTACATCACTGCCCATTAGCTCCATGAAAAGTGTTGAAGCTTCGCTAATACTTTCTACAGAAACCTTAAGTAGTGACCTTCGCTCTGGGTCCATAGTGGTTGACCAAAGCTGGTCTGCGTTCATTTCACCCAAGCCTTTATAACGCTGAAGATCAATTTTTTGTGTTTTATTATCTTTCTTAAAGCGCTCGACGATCATTTCTCGTTGGTCTTCGTCAAAAGCATATTGCTCTTTCTTGCCTTGTTTCACTTTGTAGAGCGGTGGTTGAGCAATAAAGACATGGCCATCGGTGATCAGCTCGGGCATTTTTCTGTATAAAAAAGTGAGTAAGAGTGTCCGGATGTGGCTACCATCGATGTCTGCGTCTGTCATTATTATTACTTTGTTATACCGCAATTTCAGGATGTCAAATTCGGCTCCCGTTGGCTTTTCGCCGTCTTCCATTTCCCCGTTTCCTCCAAAACCCGTACCCAGTGCTGTAATAATTGACTGGATCTCGTTGTTTGACAAAAGCTTGTCAATTCTAGCTTTTTCAGCATTTATTACCTTACCCCTTAGTGGTAAAATTGCTTGGTATCGCCTATCTCTTCCCTGTTTGGCTGAGCCACCAGCTGAATCACCCTCAACTAGGAATATTTCACACATTTCCGGGTCTTTGCTTGAGCAGTCTGCCAGTTTTCCGGGGAGTGAGCCACCCTCCAGGGCGCTTTTACGCCTAATAAGCTCACGGGCTTTTCGAGCGGCTGCTCTACTGCGGGCTGACAACACAGCTTTTTCAACAATTCTCCTTCCAACAGAAGGGTTCTGTTCAAGAAACTCCTGTAGCCCTTCAAAAACAATAGAATCAACAAGGCCTTTTACCTCTCCGTTGCCGAGTTTAGTTTTGGTTTGACCTTCAAATTGCGGTTCTGCTACTTTTATGGAGATGACGGCGGTGATTCCCTCTCTAAAGTCTTCCCCAGACAGCGTTATTTTCTCGTTCTTGTTTGATTTAATAAGTTTGTTTTTTGTGGTGTAGCTGTTCATTGCTCGGGTTAGGGCTGACCGAAACCCGGACATGTGGGTGCCCCCTTCAATTGTATTTATGTTGTTCACAAAGGACAGGATGTTTTCGTTGTATCCGTCGTTGTATCGAAGCGCTACCTCCACCGGCATATCCCCTTTTTCTTTCAAAACGGTAATTACCTTCTTGTGTAGGGGGTTCGCGGAGCTGTCTAGGAACTTGACATAGTCCGACAGTCCACCCTTGTATTTGAAAACCTCTTTTCTACCCTCCCCTTCTGGTCGATTGTCATCAATGGTTATTTCAAGTTCCTTGTTTAGGTACGCCAGCTCTCTGAGGCGCTCTGAAATAATGTCAAAGTCCCAATTTCTCTCCTTAAAGATTTCTCCGTCGGGCATAAAGGTAATTTTTGTTCCACTCTTTTTTGCTTTACCTGTTGATTTTAGTTTTGTTTTGGTGTCTCCCTTTTCATATCTCTGATTGTAAATCTTTCCGTCTCTTTTAACCTCCGCCTCCAGCCAGGCGGAAAGAGCATTTACAACCGACACGCCTACGCCGTGTAGACCCCCAGAAACCTTGTATGTCCCTTTGTCAAATTTGCCGCCAGCATGCAGTAGTGTCATAACAACCTCAAGTGCGGGCTTTTTTTCTTCTTTATGAATGTCTACAGGAATCCCGCGGCCATTGTCTTCTACAGAAAAGGAGTTGTCTTTGTTTATAGAGACGGCAATTTTTGTGCAGTGGCCCGCCATGGCCTCATCCACACTATTATCAACGACTTCATTAACAAGGTGGTGCAGACCTCGCTTTCCTAAGTCTCCGATGTACATTGCTGGACGTTTTCGAACAGCTTTGAGCCCCTTGAGAACGGTGATTTTCTCTGCACCATAATCTTTAGTTTTTTTTGCCATCTTTTATATAACCCGAATTTCCTTTATTGTTTCTTTCCCTAGTTTTTTGTTTAGTTTTTCAAGGATTTCTTTTTTCTTTATTGCTATTTCGTTTCGCCACACGGGGGTTGATGCCCTTACTATTAAAATTCCGTGCTTTACCTCCTCCGGCGTGCAATTTTTGGCAACGGATTTCCCAACAATATTTTCCCAAATTAAAAGGGCCTTGTTTTGACGCATCGCTCTGTCAAGACCACCTTGTTTTAAAGCTGTGCTTAGTGCTGATTTAAGTGGTTGCACAGATAGGCCAAGTCTCCCGCTGTTTATAAACTAATGTTTTCCGCTCGGCATGAACAGAAAAACTTCTTTTAAACCTGTTCTCCTCCAGTACGCATCGGCATTAGGAGCATTGTTGCTTCTTCGTTTTCTTCATGTTTGTCTGGGCCTACCAGCGTTGCTGAAATAGGTGAGTTTAACCGAAGAACGACCTTCTCGGTGTCAATGTGCGTCAGAATATCCACAAGATAATTAGCATTAAAACCCACCGTTAAATCTTCGTCTTCATATTGTACCTGAAACTTCTCTTGGGCGCTTGACGCACTCTCCGGGTCTTCTGTTGTAACAACGGCCTCTCCATTTGAGAGTCTCAGTTCCACCTGCCTTGTGGCTCGGTTAGAGAAAATTGATACGCGCCGAACGGAGGCAAGCATTTCTTCCCTGTCCGCGGTTAGTACTTTACTGTTATCTTTGGGTAAAACCGTCTTATAGTCTGGATA
>Ga0208113_1001724_pt1 | contig 10244 bp, 8 predicted proteins | sample Knorr_S7_td_NADW_FD_185598 | JGI IMG/M metagenome (GOLD analysis project Ga0208113, IMG submission 185598) | Marine microbial communities from Southern Atlantic Ocean transect - Knorr_S7_td_NADW_ad_2505m_LV_A (SPAdes) (version 2) | ecosystem: Environmental > Aquatic > Marine > Oceanic | place...
CCGCTTGGTCTGGTCAAGCACAAACCATAAACGGCGTGGACCAGATCAATGCCTTTTGGTTGCTCACCGTTGAATCTAACCCGGACATGAATTGGTACGCAACTCATGTCGGTCAAGACGTCTTTACAAGAACCCGACCGACAGACGAAGTAATCGAGAGGAACTTGCAATCAGTACGGCAATCACACCCGTAACGATAGCCTATCGCTGTGATCTGCGTTGGTCTATCTCTTGCCTGAGCGGGTCGCTGCTTTAAATCCCCTATTCAACCGCGCGTTGGAAATCGGACTCTGCTTGGTCGCCGGCGCCTAGGATTGTGTGGGCTACGGAGCGGCCGGCGGCCTCGCTATCATTTCGTATTACCGCTACCGGTTTCGCCGGGTCGGATGTTACAATACCGTTCAGAATGAAGAATCCAAATCAACGCCGGAGAGGATGCATACTATGCCGCAGATAACTGGACTTGGTCACGTAGGGATATATGCCGAAGATTTAGCTAAGCAGCGTGATTTCTACAGCAGAGTCTTGGGCCTACAGATAGCCGATGAGGACTTGGAGAACCGGGGGATGGTGTTTATGAGCGCCGACCCGGTGGCCGAGCACCACGAATTCGTTCTGATGAAAGGCCGGGTCACGTCGGAAGATGCCAAGGTGATTCAGCAGATCTCCTTCCACGTTCCCACCATCGACGATCTGCGCGGCTACAAGAAGTCGCTGGAAGCCGAGAATATCAAGATCGAGAGAATCGTCAGCCACGGAAACGCCTTCGGCATGTACTTCTTCGACCCTGAAGGCAACCGGGTCGAAGTCTACTACCGGACCGGTTTCCCGGTGCCCCAGCCCCACGGGGACCTGATCGACTTGGACCGAACCGATGAGGAGCTTCTGGGAGACGCCCGAGAACTGCTTTTGACCAAGTAACGTTCCTAAAGCAGAGGCTTCAAGCACAGTCACCGTCCGATGTTTCGGACGGTGACTGTTTTTAAGACCCTACATGAACAAAGTGTTGGGCCCACGAACCGGTCCTAGACTCCCCATCTTTCGCCCCATTTTTCTTTGTAGATTACCTCTTACACTGGCCCCCTTCAGGCCGAACCATAATACTATCCGCCGCCAAGAAGGAAATTCCACCGCGTCATAGGGCGATTAGTCACGGATTGAAACGCGGCCGACTTCCTGACCGGGGTTAATCCAGTGTGGATAGTTTTTGGTTGTCCCGTTGTTCCCACAAGAACAAACAGGCGAAGAGGGCGGCTCTTCGCGTAAGGCTGTCCGAATTGGAGATGCTGAGCATTGTCGTCACTCCTATTCCGGACCTACCAGAACCCGGGAAGGCGCCTTGTGTGATGAGAAGTATGGCGGTTCCACTGAACGCCATTAGTCAAACAGTCAATACTTCACTGGTCCTTCTGCCAGTTGTTTCGCGGGGAGATTATGGAGCAGACGCTCTTCTGACGGAGCTGCCTTGCCGCTGATTTCAACGGCGTTTTCGGCCGCATTTATAGGCTGATTAATCTTCGCTCTTGCATCAACGGCGTCGCGGATGCGCCGCTCGTTGGCCCGGAAGAGTTCATCCAAAGAAACCGTCTCCGCTTCGATCTTGGGCTGAATTAAGTTGGATGTGGCAGGTTGAGTTGCCGCGATCGCGCTCCCAAGTGCTTGGGGGAAATCCGCTACGATCGCGACAATAATTAATAGGCCAATGATAGCGCCGATGCCAATGGCAGTCCTTTTGACCGCCCGTCTGAATTCGCCCCACGGGATGGGCGACGGTAGCTGCACGGCGCTATGGAAAGGATGGGGTGAGGTACCGCAAGATGAGCAATATCCGGTTTCTCCATGTTGCTCGGAGCCACACAAATCACAGTTGGACATCATGCTCCCTCCTCGAACAATTATTCCGCTACCCAAAAGCAGCCCACCGCTTCTGAGGATTCCGCTAACCAGAGGGCTTTCGCCTAATTATCCTCCGTCAGCGGAAATTGTCGACATTTCCCGCGGAGCCGGTCCGCAATGACCTTATTGTAAATTGTATCGTATCCCGTTATATGCCCATCACCAATATCACCCGCCGTACTCCGACGCGTACCAGTTGTAGATATCGTCGCCGGTGCACATCCAGACATCCCGGTGGCCCGCTATGTAGGACAGGGCCTGCTCTAAATACTTGGACCGGTGGGGCACTCCCACCAGAAACGGATGCAGGGCGATGGCCATGGTTCGGGGTATGGTAGCTCCCTCCCGGTAGAGAACGTCGAACTGGTCGCAGATCTCCTGGTAGAACTCTTGGTCGGACCGCTTGGAACTCAGAATCATGCCGATGTCGTTGATGTGCTGGGTGTAAGGGATGGACGCCAGCTTTCCGGTTTTTACTTTAATCTGGAAGGGCTGGTCGTCGCATACCCAGTCGCATAGGTACTTCACTCCTGCCTCCACCAAAAGCTCCGGCGTCACGAAGCTCTCCGCCAAGCCCGGACCCAGCCATCCGATGGGCCGCTTACCCGTTGTACGCTCAATGATATCCAGTGTGTCGAAGATCACCTTGCGTTCTTCATCTTCCGGCAGATTGGTCAGCTGCTGGGAATTGGTCATGCCGTGGCCCAATATGGGCCAGCCCAACCTGGCCATCTCGTCGACCACGGGTTTCTCATGAATGCAGACCTCCCCGTTCAGCGTCGACGACCCTTTAATCCCCAGGCGTTCCATCATCTCGAAAAGCCGCCACATCCCCACCCGCAGGCCATAATCTCGCCACGCGTAGTTGATGACGTCGGGCCTGAGGTGAGCCAGGCCTTCGGTTAGGGACGTGGCCGGCACGTCAATCTTGAAGTGCTCAACGTTGTAGCAGACCCAGACTGCCAGCCTCTCCCCGTTTGGCCATCGAAAAGGGGGGCGTTGCGTGATCGCGGAGAATTCGTACCGTGTGTTGTCTATCGACATTCCTCATTCCCTCCTTGAGGTTTTCGCCTTTCTTACTCACGCCTACGAGGCCTATCAAGTTCCGATGGCGTCCCGATTCTACACCCCCGGCATGACCGGGAAATTTAAGAAACGGTCTACCAGAGCAATTTGGTTCCAAGGCTTTGCAAAAAGCGGTTCGACAAGCTCACCCCGAACGGACAACTTTCATCCATCCGTTCGTCCCGAGCCCGTCGAAGGACCCGGCCGCCAGAACTCTCAACGGCTAACGGTCTACTGAGACCACAAGTCACGAAACTGGGTAGCCACCACCTGATCGTAAGCGACCGGACCAGAGAGAAGCCCGGTCGCTTGCGCGAATCGGTTCATGCTTTCCACGGCATCCTCAGCGATCGACGGGTCATAAAATGGCGCGTCCCGCTCGATCAGCGCCGCTATGATTTCCGCTTCGGCAGCGGGAAACAAACGGCGCCCCACCTCCGTGGCCCGGGAAGGCTCTTCTCGTAGAGCGTTCTGCACATTCACGATCCCCCGCACTGCTCCAGCCACCGCCCCAGGGTCTTTATCCACATTGGCGTCCGATGTTACCAGCGCCGCGAAGGTATAGCCGGTGGCTGAGGCTGGGCCGATACCCCGCCGGACATCAAGGATAACCTTACCCGCCCCGCTGCGAACCGCCACTTCACAGCCCATAGCGTTCGCCCAAAATCCGTCGATCTCGCCCCTCTCCAATACGCCCGCGGCATGAACGCCGAACGAAACGTCCGCACCGTCCGCACCGGGGACCGGGCCCAATTCCACACCGTCTCCCATCGGGTCTATACCCGCTTCGCTCAAGAGATGCCGAAAGGCCAACTCCGGTCCGGGAGCAGCCCCGATGCGCAGCCCTTTAACCCCCTGAACGTCGCCGGGTTCCACATCCAAATCCGACCTAACGACCAGCAACCAGAAGGTCTGCTGGGCCAATGCGGCGACCAGCTTTGCGCCCTGCCATTCCGGGAACGCCGTCAACGCGGCATGGGCCGGCCCTGCCACAAAGTCCACTTCTCCATCCCGTAACGCCGCCATCGCTCTGGGTATAGGGAAAACGTGGCGCAATTCCGCGTCCAACCCCTCAGCTTTAAAGTAGCCCAATTCTATGGCGGCCACGGCTGGGAAGTAGGAGTTGGAGATAAGGTCGGGCACGGCAATACGCATGAAGAGTCTCCTTTAGGATTTTGTCAGCGCCAGCTATTCTCGGCGCAGTCTGCCCAAGTCAGCAATATTCCAGAGCGGTCTGCCGTGGATTTAGCGGCGGATGTGTGACTGACCCAGGGAAGGCCACTGGGATCAGGTCGTCAATCAAGATGGGATTGATAGCCGCGAATCAGTTTTCACCATCCCAACTGAGCGGCCTTGAAAGGCACGGTCCCACCAAAATGCCAGAATTGGGCCGCCTAATTCTATACCTTTTCGTGGCTAGTGGGCATAGGGCCTTGTCGAGATCGCGATTGATCGACTGGACGTATCCTAGTTGCCGGTATTAATATTCCCCCATTATGGCTTCCGATAGGATCCAACGACAGTTAGAACGGCTTCAACCGGCTAACCAAAGAGTTGTCCCTTTCCAGAAAATAAATTGCTTCGGACTGGAACCACGTGTAGCATGCATCTCGTTGAGACGAGTCCCGGATTGACCGATGCTAAATCCAGTGGATAAGTAGCAATATCGTGGTAGACCTGCAGGTTATCACCAATACTGGAGCAAACACCGTACTCACTGAAGCGCTGGTCGAAGAATTTCAAACCAGCCTACGCGGCCCTCTGCTGCAACCCGGCGATGCAGGATACGATGACGCTCGCATCGTATGGAATGGAATGATCGACCGGAGACCGGCCCTTATAGCGCGGTGCGCGGGGGTCGCCGATGTTATCCAGGCTGTTAATTTCGCCCGCGACAATCATTTGCTGGTTTCCGTCCGGGGCGGCGGCCACAACATCACCGGGTATGCCGTGAACGATGGGGGCATAGTCATCGACCTGTCCCAGATGAAGAGCGTACATGTCGATTTAGCCAAAAGCACGGCGCGAGCCGAGGCTGGCCTAACTTGGGGCGAATACAACCACGAGACTCAAGCCTTTGGCTTGGCCAGCACCGGCGGCGTTGTTTCTACCACGGGCATCTCCGGACTTTCCCTTGGCGGTGGCTTGGGGTGGCTTATGGGCAAGCACGGCTTGGCCTGTGACACTTTGTTGTCGGCCGATATCGTTACCGCCGATGGAAAGTTCCTGACCGCCAGTCCCACCGAAAACCCGGACCTCTTCTAGGGTCTCCGTGGCGGCGGCGGCAACTTTGGGATAGTGACGTCCTTCGAGTTTCAGCTTTATCCGGTTGGCCCAACAGTGCTAGGCGGAATGGTCATCTACCCGATGTCTAAAGCCAAAGAGGTCCTCCGGTTTTATCGGGAGTTCGCCAGAACATGCCCGGACGAACTGACGGCATGGGCGGCACTGATGACCTCACCAGAAGGTGACCCGGTGGTCGCCGTCTTGCTCAACTATATCGGTGACATTGCAGAGGGGGAAAGGCTGGTAGAACCGGTCCGCAAATTTGGGCGCCGGTTGCGGACACTGTCGGGCCAATGTCCTATTGCGATCTCAACTCCATGATCGATGGCGCCTTCCCTTATGGTGAAGTCCAGCGATATTGGAAGTTTAGTTTCATTAAAAACCTGGGAGACGAGGTGATCGACATTCTAGTGGACGGAGCTTCCGACATACTTTCACCGATGTCGATGGTTGGCTTCTTCCATGTCCACGGCGCCGCCACGCGGGTAGCGGCGGAGGAGACCTCCTCCGGGCTACGGGAAGACCAGTGGGACTACGACATCATCTCCCAATGGACTGACCCTTCGGAAACGGACATGCACATTCAGTGGACCCGTGATTTCTTTAACCGGGTAGAGCCCTTTACCACCGGTGGGGTCTATGTTAACCACCTGGATGCGGAAGAGGCGGACCGGATTCAGGGAGCCTACGGCAACAACTACCAACGGCTATTGGCCCTGAAGAACAAGTACGATCCGGCGAATCTGTTCCGTCTTAACCAGAATATCAAGCCGACGGTCTGACCAGGCTTAATGACTCATGGAACTAGAGCGCCAGGATAGATAACCAATAGGCTGAGGAGCCATCTTTAGGTCTTAGCCGCCAATAGCCCTGTTCGCAAATCTGCGGAGAGGGCTATTTATCTGCCGGGTCGACCACCTTGCCGCCCTTAAGAATCAAGTCGTACACAATCAATCTCCACGCAATATATCCCGAGAGGCTCAGGTCAATGTTTCTGGGTCAAACGTCTATCCGGTAGACGCGAGCGGCGGTGTCGTGGAATAGGGCGGCGCGTTCGGTGTCCGAGTAGCCCTTGGACAGTCGCTTGAAGGCGTTGAATAGAACATTGTAGGAGTAAGACACTTTGTCCGGGGGAAAGTTGCTCTCGAACATGCACCGGTCGGGGCCGAACTGCTCGATGCAGTAGTTCATGAACGGCGCCAAACCCTCGGCCAGCGCTTCCGAGCCCACCGGCCGGTCCCACTCGTGCCAGTCGAAACCGTAGCGAGGCTGTCCGATGCCGCCCAGTTTGACGACGACATTGGGACATTGGGCCACGGCGGCGAGGCCGCTGCGCCAGACCGGCAGCACTTCGTCATCCCGATTGCCATAAGGCCCCACTCTCATAAGTCCTCCAATATGGTTCAAGACGATGGTGAGATCGGGGACGGCCCTGGCAAATTCGGCTAGTTCGGGCAGTTGGGGAAAGAACGTTCCTGTATCCAGAGAAAGCCCCATCCGGGCCAGCACCTTGGCACCCGCCCGGAAATTATCGCTGGCCAACCGTCCTTCCGTCTCCCGGTTTTCCACCTCCGGATGGGGGTCCCAACCAACGGAATGACGTATCCCTCGAAACCTGTTGGGGCTGGCGGCCTGCAAGGCTTGCAACACGGGCTCAACCCGTTCGCCCAGCTTCAGGTCGGCGTGACCGATGATGGAGGCGGCGGCCCGGGTGGGGCCGTAAAGACCGCTGGCGCTGGCGGCGGCAAGACCCTGGACGAACTCCACCTCACCCACTGGACGTAGCTCCTCCGGTCCGTCGGGCCGGTACATTCCTCTAGTCTCAATGAAAACCGTAGACCGAATATTGTGACCGCTGTTGACGTCGGCGGCCAGCTCGTGGAGAAGATACCTCTGATACGGAATACGCACGGTGCGGAAGTCCCAGAAATGGTGATGCGGGTCGCAGATGGGCATATCCGGTTCCAAGGTCTCTTCCCGCGTTAACGCCAGCCAATCATTCCCTCCGAACGGCATGATCGCGCCTCCCTCACTTGGTTTTGCGGCCAAATCGTACCACAGCAACGGATCTTGAAGGCCCTGACCGGGCTAACCGGCGAAGGTTTATGGCCGGTTCATCAGATGTGGTAGAATCCGGCCGGACCCACGAGGGAACTCTGACGGCATCGACGCTGTCCGAACCGCTGGAAAGGAACCGAGATAGATGGCTTCCATCGAAACAGGCATTCAATTCCATCTGCCAACCTACGCCCACGTTTCGCTTCCCGAACTTATCAACCTGGGGAAAGTGGCCAAAGCCGCCGGTGTGAAACAGCTCTGGGTTACCGACAACCTGCGAAGCCGCAACGCTTTCGTGGTCCTGGCCGGTTTCGCCGCTAACATCCCCATCAATCTGGGCACAGCGGTTACCGTCCAATACTTCCGCAACCCGGTGGATGTGGCCGACTCGGTCGCGGCCATCAGCGAAATAATGGACGGGGACGAGTTGAGCATAGGCATCGCCAGAGGGAACGGGAACACCCCGAATTTCGTCAAAACGCCCAAGCCACTCACCATGGCACGGGAGATGGCCCAGAGCCTGGCACTCCTGCTGGCCGGGGAAGCGGTGTGTTTCGGCGACTATCCGGCATTGGCCGACTACTTCAACTTCAATCCCACTGCGTCGTTTAATTTGAACTTTGCTCCCAAGACACCGATCCGCTTGTATTGCGGTGGAAACGGACCCTTGGGCCTGGCCGTGGGCGGGGAATTCATGGACGGCCTCATTGTGGGCGGCGAGTTCAAAGCCATTTCCGGGGCGGGACATCTACCGGCCGTGTTAAGTAAATTCGAAGAGGGAGCCGCCAAGGCGGGCAAGAGTTCAAGCTATCCCAAGATAGCCGAGATAAAGCTTTCGGTATCAAGGGACAAAGAGGCCGCCCGGGCATTCGCCAGACCCACCGCCGGACGGAGATTGTTGAACCTGAGCCGGCGAGGCTACGGGCCGGAGGACATCCTGGCCTTAGGCGTGGCGCCGGAAGACGTGGCCCGCTTGGACGAAGCTGAGCGCCAGGGGGCAACCGAAGAGCGGTTCACCGGGTTGGTGACAGATGCCATGTTAGACGCAGTATTCGTCGCCGGGGAACCGGAGCACTGCCGGGACCGGATGATCGAGCTTCGAGATACTGCTGAGCAGTACGGATTCAAACAGTTGATGTACTCCGAATTGGGTCCCAACGTGGAAGAAAGCCTGCGGCTATTGTGCGATGAGATCGTCCCCGCCCTGTGACCTCACTCGCCGGTATCGGCTCCCCGGTTGCAATTAGACCGCGTTCCCTGAGAAACTAGCAGTCGCTACTATGCATGTCCTGGCAACCGAATTGGATCAGGAGGGAAGTTCCGTTGACGCAAGCAAAAGACGGTGGAGAAGCGATTCTGGAGGCATTCCGGAATCTGGATATAGACTACATCATCTCCTCTCCGGGCTCCGAATGGTCTCCGGTTTGGGAGGCCCTGGCCCGGCAAAAGATCACCGAAACAGATGGCCCCACCTACATAAATTGCTGGCATGAAACGCTGGCTGTGAACATGGCCGTCGGCTACTCTCGAATCACCGGCAGGATGCAGGCTGTTCTGCTTCATGCCGGAGTGGGACTGCTCCAGGGTGGCATCGGCATCCACGGCGCCACCTTGGGAGAGGTGCCCCTGTTGGTCTGTTCCGGTGAAGCCAACAGCTACGGCGAGAATCCCGAGATGGACCCCCAAGGCCAGTGGTATCGCAACTTAAGCGTGGTCGGCGGGCCGAACAAGTTTGTCGATCCCTTCACCAAGTGGAGCGGCCAGGCCACCAGTCCCTACACTCTCTATGAGCAACTGGTCCGCGCCGGAGAACTGGCCCAGAGGATTCCCAAGGGGCCGACCTACCTGGACATCCCCATTGAAACCATGATCCACGATTGGTCACCGTCGGCCAAAATCCGAAAAGTGCCTGCGGCGCCCAAGCTTCAGCCAACACCCGATTCCATCAGCAACCTGGCAGAATTGCTGGTCAGCGCCGAGAACCCTCTCATCATCACCGAGTCGGCCGGACGAGCCGCCGAAGGCTTCGCCAATCTGCTGAAGCTGTGCGAACTGTTGGCCATCCCGGTGGTTGAAAGCGCGCCGATCTACTCCAACTTCCCCAAGAGCCACCCGCTGCATATGGGGTTCAATCCCAAGCCCTACATGAACGAGGCGGATGTGGTGGTGGTCATCGCCAGCCGGGCGCCCTGGTATCCCCCTTACGATGGTCCAAACCAAGCGACCGTGGTGGCCATGGGCGAAACCCCCATAAAAGGCCACATGGTCTACCAGAACTTGCTGGCCGACCATTACGTTGAGGGCGACCTGCCCATCAGTCTTGGATTGGTGGTAGATGCGGTGCGAGCCAGCGGCGCGGTCAACGTCAGCAAGGTCGCGGAGCGGCGAAGCCGCTGGGAAGCCGAGCACAACAAGATCGCTGAAAACATCAAGGCGGCCCAGGAAGCAGCCAAGACAAAATCTCCCATCGATCCGGTGTGGCTCTGCGCCGCGTTGAACGAAGTCATGCCCAAAGACGCCATATACGTGGAGGAGACAACTTCCCACCGGGGAGCAATCACCCGCCACGTCGATTGGGACGATCCCCATCGCTATCTCCACCCCAGCGGCGGTTTGGGCCAAGGATTGGGATTGGCATTGGGAGTGAAGCTGGCCAAGCCCAACCAACCGGTGATCGCTCTAATGGGTGACGGCGGTTTCCTTTACAACCCGGTAACTCAGAGTTTCGGTGTCGCTGGCGAAGCGAACCTGCCCTTTATGACCGTGATCTTCAACAACGGCAACTACGAGGCCATGCGCGGCAACCACCTGCATTACTATCCGGATGGCGACGCGGCAACCTCGGACATCTGGCATGGCGTCCATATTCCCGGACCCGAATACGCCAAGCTGGTGGAACCCTTTGGCGGATACGGCGAGCGGGTGGAAGACCCAGCAAA
>Ga0208113_1001725_pt1 | contig 10241 bp, 10 predicted proteins | sample Knorr_S7_td_NADW_FD_185598 | JGI IMG/M metagenome (GOLD analysis project Ga0208113, IMG submission 185598) | Marine microbial communities from Southern Atlantic Ocean transect - Knorr_S7_td_NADW_ad_2505m_LV_A (SPAdes) (version 2) | ecosystem: Environmental > Aquatic > Marine > Oceanic | place...
TGATGCTAGCGGAGCTACTACTCTATTAGATTACAGGATTGATGAGAATGTAATTTCTGCATTAAATAAAATGGGTCATAAAATTCATATGATTGATGATGCAGAAGCTTGGTATAGTTTTGCAAGACCATCAGCAATTGTCATTGATCAGGAAAAAAAGACTATATACGGAGGATCTGATTCATTTCCTGTAGCAGAAGCAAGAGGATATTAATTATATAAATTTAAATAAAAATAAATTATTAATATTATTTGATGGTCTTTGTCCAATCTGTAATTCATGTGTAAGATTTATCACCAAGGTAAACCATAACAAAACTATAGTTTTTTGTTCAATGGAATCTGATTCAGGTAGCAAAATTATCAACGACTTTAATCTGTCAAATATATCAAATTCTATAATAGTAATTGACAAAGACAATTATTATATAAATGGCAAGGCCATTAAAAGAATTGCAGATAAATTTGCTGGCATCTACAGTATTTTCAAACTAATAAAATTATTCCCAACCTTTCTCATTGATTTCGTTTATCAAATAATTGCAAAAAACAGATATTTAATTTTTAATAAATATGCAGAATGCCCTGTATATATAAACAGAGCAAAATTAAATATTGAAATATTAGATTAATTTATATGATCCCATCAAAAACTAAATTGGATGGATGCTCAGAATCGTGATAAATAATTTGGTTAGCACTGACAAAATCAGTTGTTGGATATTTATTATTTTTTAAATTTGTATTTGTAGCGTATGCCGGGAAATTACTAGATGAAATTTGCAGTCGCAATTTCATACCAGGATTTAATTTAATACTTATTGGACCCAAATCTATACAATACTGATATATCTCGCGAGGTTTAACAAATCTTTTCTTATCTAATCCTTCTGCAAAACTAGCTCTTAATATCCCATCACAGATATTCCATGATTTGCCAGATTGATCCACATAGCATAATCTGGCAGTCCAATCAGTATCTTCAGCTGTAGAAGAAGCAAATAAATTCACTTTAACATTACCAGACACTTCCAAATGATTTTCTAATACTTCTGTTGTGTATATCAAAACATCTTTTCTTTTCTCAACTTCTGCTTGCCCGTGAACACCTGTTTCAAAATGACCAGGGACTCCACCTAGATGTGCCCCACCCATTGTAATGACAGGATCTTTAGGATCATATATATACTGATCAGGCTTATCGCTTAATCCATGGTCAGGCATGAAACCTAATTTTCCTTCCATACTTTGATTAGCATCACCATTACTGCTTAAATAGAAAGTTAATTTTTCTGTGTTTTCAGGAGGCCAATTATAAGAGGTTTTCCACTCATTCTCAATCATAGTGTAATATTTTACTCTGTGAGAATCATTATACGTATGCCCTTGAAGCCAATGGTCATACCAATTTAGCATTATTCCCTGAATATCAATAGCTTCACCTGAAGCTTTGTTACCAAAATGTTTTTGCCCGGCAAGGGGTTTGGGCATTGGCTCATGTGTCCATGGCCCCAAAAGCAATTGTTGATATTTAGATATTTCATCATCTGAATTCTCATCCATTCCCGTAAAACATCTGACAGTTCCTCGTAAAAATCCGTCATACCAACCTCCCATATTTAAAACCGGAATATTTATCCTGTCAAAGTATTCTTTAGGGCTAGTTTTTTTCCAGTAATCATCATACGAATCATGTTCGATCCAATCATTATAAAAATTTCCAATTTCTTTAAAAGGAGGTAAGCTATTTAACGGGGAAGTCAAACTTTCTGAATCAGTATTGTCTAAATTCCATTTAGCTAATTCCTTCCTCTCATTTAAATTTTGAGATTTACGTTTTATATCATCTAATACCAAGCCGCCAACAGTCCAATGAGTCATCCAGTAAAATTGCAAAACTCCTCCCAAATAAGTCCAGCTATCAAAATAAGAATCTGAGGTTACACATGGAATTATAGTTTTTAAAGAAGGATGTTCAGATGCTGCAGCTAGCCATTGTGTTGCCCCATGATAAGAAATACCAAACATTCCTATATTTCCATCACACCACTCTTGATTAGTAATCCATTCAAGTGTATCGTAGCCGTCGGATAATTCATTGAAAAAAGGATCAAACTCTCCATCTGAAGTATGTTTCCCTCTGACATCCTGTATAACAACTACATAACCTCTTTGAATAGCTCTCAAGGGATCCATATATAATGAATGATATCTTGGTTTATTTTTTCCATATGGGATTCTACTAAGTAAAACCGGATATTGGCCTTTTACTGCAGGGGAATAAATATCTGAATACAATATTGTTCCGTCTTTCATTTCAGAAGAAACATTTATTTGTACATTCATTTCAGCTTTATCAAAAAACTCGTTTTTATTATTTTGATTACTCATATTACTATCCCTTTTTTAAAATACGCTGTTTGACAAAATTTATATTAACAATATATTTATAATTAAATATTTTTATAATACTACATATTAAAGGATAACCAAATGTCTATGAAAAGAAAGCAAATCTTATCCAAAGAAGAAGCTCTAAAATTACATCATAAAACTCTTGTAATAGATTCTCAGCAGCCTCCTGCAACAAATGGATTTTTATTTAATAACAACATGAAAATTAAATTAAATGAATTAGAGCAAAAGGGGTATAAAAGAAATCAGGCCGCAGGAGTACTTGCAAGTATGGCTGCCATGGAAATCCATAAAACTGATGATGCAAAAAAAGAATACCTAGAATTGTGGGATAAAGCAGGTGTTAATGTATGTAGTGCCACTTATGCGGGACCTCCTTCAGGCCTTAAGGACGTAGATGCTGCTTTTGAAACTTCAGTTAGAGGAATAGCCCAGGCAAGAGGCATTATAGATTCATTAGATGGGGAACTTAGACTAGTTCTTAAAGCTGATGATATTGAAGAAACTTATGCTGAACGAAAACGTGGATTAATATTAGATTTTCAAGACACCCTGGCTTTTGGAATAAACTTAGATCGGGTTGATACTTTTTATCATTTAGGCTTACGAGTTGTGCAATTAACTTATAATTTAAGTAACTTTGTAGGAGATGGTTGTACAGAATTAACAAAAGCCGGGTTAACTTACTTTGGTAAATCTATGGTTGAAAAACTTAATTCTTTAAATATGGCTGTTGATGTAAGTCATTGCAGTCAGCAGGTAGGATGGGATGCGCTAGAGATATCAACTAGTCCAATCATAATTACTCATTCAAATAGTAATACTATAGCAAAACATGACAGAGCTAAGGATGATGATCTTGCTAAAGCTGTAGCTGACGCAGGGGGATTTTTTGGTGTAACTATAGTTCCTGGATTTATGCAAGAAAATGAACATTTAGGAACTTTAGATGATTTTGCAACGCAAGTTGAACATTTAGTTAATGTTATGGGAATTGATCATGTTGGCATTGGAAGTGATATATGTGGCAATGGCCCAGAAACAGGTTCAATGATTGAATATCCTGAATCCATGCCTGGCACAATAGGGGAACAAAGAAGAAATCCGGATGTATTTGACTGGTCTGGATTCAGAGAAGAACATCGAATTAGTGATGAATATAGAATAAAAGATTTTAAAAATTTTGGTGATTGGTCCAATTTGACAGTAAAGTTGGCAGAAAAAGGATTCAATGAAGAGGAATTAAAAAAAATATTAGGTTTAAATTATCTGAGATATTTTAGGGAAGTTATTGGGTGATCATATTTAATGACAAATCTTTAATAATCAGAATTGGCAAAAATTCTGATTTAAAAGAAATAAAAAACATTGATAAATCTTTAAAAATAACAATCAATAAAAATGAGCAGACTCAAAAATATAATGCTTTAAAGCAAGCTATCAACAATAAAAATTTAATTATTTCATCAACAAAATCAACGGTTATAGGATATTTATGGTATGAATATCTTTGGGGATATATTCCATTTATATCTTTGATAAGAATACACAAATCATTTCATCGAAAAGGTATAGGAGAAAAAATGATTAAATTTTTAGAAAGAAAAATGAAGAAAGTGAACGTAGAAAGAATATTAAGTTCTACTGAAGTTGAAAATTCAGTAGCAATAAAATTTCATCAAAATATTGGATTTAAAGAATGTGGTTATTTTGAATTATCTCACTGGGAACCAAACAAGGAATTGTTTTTTGAAAAATTATTAACGGACTAAATCTTAATATACGAATAACCACCATTTAAAAAATGTGTAATCTTTCCATCATCATTTCTTACAAACGAAACTGACTGACCATCATAAAGATTCATAAAACTATCTTCAATAACAGGAACTAAAATCAATTTTTCAGGAACAGCTTCCAGTCTGCTTGGCGCATTAATACATAATTTTCCATTTTCAATAATTACTTCTGAAATTCCTTGCCTGAATTCATATTTACCTAAATATTCTGCCAATATGTTCTCAGAAGAAAATTTGTCATCAATATTAAATTTCAGAGGATCGTTTAAGTTTTCCCTAAAAACTTTTCCTCTCATAATATTTAAAATAATTTCAGCTAAATTCCCTGACTTTACTTCATTTTTATTAACTAAGACTACAACTCCTGATTTTTCAGATGGAATCATAATAGAAAATGTACTGACACCTGGTAATCCTCCGGAATGTTTAATGACTTTTATATCATCTGCATAAGAAACCCAATATCCATAACCATAGCCCCATCCTGAATTACCAAACGGCATATTCACATTCTGTATTTTATTTAAAGATTCAGAATGTAAATTCAATTTTGAATCTTTAAAATTCATAGTTTGAATCTGATACAAAGATAAATCATTGGCTGTAGTAGAAATCCCACCTGCAGATAAAAAAGTTTGGTAATCTTGGCTTAATTCCAGCACCGAAAAATGTTCATGATCAATGCCTGTGTAAAAAGGACTATTATTTTGATTGGAATATAAATAAGTTCTGTCATCTTCATTTCTCCATGCATCAAAATTAGTATAAGTTTGACGCATATCAAGATTCATAAATATGTTCTGACTAAAATAGTCTTCCAGTTTAATATCAGATAAAACTTCAATTAAATGTCCTACAGTAGCATAACCTTCATTACAATATGAAAAAAATTGCCCTGGATTACTTTGCAATTTAGCAGTATACAAATTTTCTACTAATGATTTTCGTGTTGCATAAATATTATGTTCCCTATTTGGCTGAGGTCTAATAATTAAGGGATTATAATTTTCTTCTCTATATCTATCCTGATGACCTGTTCTACCTAATCCGCTTGCATGTTTAAGGCAGAGATCAGAATTAATTGATTCAGAGGCATATTTATCAGACACAGAAAAATAAGGCAAATACTTTTTTATAGGTTTATTTAAATCAAGCTTATCTTGCTCAACTAGTTGAAGAGCTGAGACAGCAGTAAAAGATTTTGTAATAGATGCAATAGGCCATACAGTTTTAGGAGTAACCGGTTTTTTATTTAAAACATCCCGATAACCAAATCCTTTCTGATAAGCTATCTCATTATTATGAACCATTGAAACAGAAATACCTGGAACATCATTAACACTCATGAAATTTATGATTTGTTTTTCTATTTCGTTAATATTCATATTAAATTAAAAATTTGTATTCTAAATTTTCTAATATTGAAATAACTTTAAACTTATTTTCAGTTTTAAACATTACATAATCAGTATCAAATGTTGAAAAGACAAATACGCTTATATTTTTTTCAGATAAAGGTTTTATTACACCTTGCAAAACACCTGTTAAGGAAAAATCTAACGAACTATTAAATCTAAAAACACTCCAATGATCTTCATATTCAAATTTTTTATAATCATAATTTTCATCATTTCTTATTACTAAAGACAATTCGTCAGAAGTCCTGGACAGATTATAAAAATCAAATTTTAATATTTGTTCTGGAATTTGAAAATCAAAAGGTAATTTAACAACAACATATTCACCTTTAAGCATTTTTAGTTTCATACTATGATGATCTTTTAATTATTTTTCCTACTCTACTTCCAGTATGTTTTGAATTATTAACAACAAAAGTTCCATTGACTATCACATGAACTATTCCTTCAGGATATACTCTTGGGTTTTCATATGTAGCTAAATCAATTACAGTATCTGGGTTAAACACAACTAAATCAGCAGCCTTCCCGATTTCAATTGTGCCTCTATCATTTAAATTAAATTTTTTCGCAGGTAATCCTGTCATTTTATATATAGCTGTTTCCATAGAAATGATTTTTTCTTCCCTTGCATATTTGCCCAAAACTCTAGGGAAACATCCGTATAGTCTAGGGTGAGGATTTGCCCCTGAAGCAGGCACTCCATCAGATCCTATCATTGTGTGAGGGTTGGATAATATAGTTACAAGATCTTCTTCACACATACCTTCAATAATTGCCAAAACATGCGGATCTTGTGATAATATTTTTTCTGCTGTCTGTTGTTCAGGAAGATCGAAATCATCACAAATATCTGATAATTTTTTACCTTCATATTCAGGCATAATAGGGGCATGCGCAATAATGACTTTATCTCCTGAAACTGTGCCCAAACCTCCTTCCCCTTCATTAAATGCATTATTTTGATGAATTGCAAAAAGTGCACTTTGTCCAGCTATGTATGGATATTGATCGGAATGTACATTAATCCCCATATCTCTTGCATCATTTATCATTCCAGTTGATTTCTCAGAAAGTCCCCAATTATCTTTTCCAGAAACTTTATGATGTGATATTTCTATAGAAGTCTCTGCACCCTGCCCAATTTTAATAGTCTCTTCAATTGATAGTAATAAGTTATTTCCTTCATTTCTCATATGACTTGAATAAACACCATCATAAGGAGATATAACTTTTGTCAATTCAATTATTTCATCAGTAGAAGAATAACGACCTGGTTCATATATTAATCCTGTGGAAAAACCAACAGCTCCAGCTTCCATACCTTCTTTGATCCAACCCTTCATTTCATCATATTCATTTTGATTAGGTAATCTTTTTTGATTTTTTAATCCACTGCCATTCCTGACTGATCCATGACCAATAAGAATAGCTGAATTAACACTTGGTTTAATTGAATTAATCAAATCAATATAATCACTATATGAATTCCATTCAGGAATTGGGTTATCTGGATATCTTGTTTGCCATCTTTCAAGTGTTCCGTGTCTTGGTATAACATTGTTTCCACAGTTACCATTTATAACAGTGGTTACTCCCTGCATAACTTTAAAATCCATTTCAGGATAAACAATCAATGCAATATCATCGTGACTATGCACATCAATAAAACCAGGAGCAATAGCATTACCTTTAATATCTATTATTTTACAATCAATATTTTCTAAATTTCCTATTTCTTTAATAATTCCATCTTCGATTAAAATATCCGCCTGAAATTTATCTGATCCCAATCCATCAAATACAAAAGCATTTTTAATAATATATTTATTTTCATTCATGATATTACTTTACATTAAATGAGGTTCAATTAATTCTATTCTTATACCTCCAGGCGCAGATATAAAACCTATTTTCATTCCATTAGGCATAGTAATTGGGCCTTCTTTATGGGCTGCTCCCATATCAACAAGTCTTTTAATATCTCCTTCAATATCATCAGTATCCATTCCAAAGTGTTCCAATCCAAAATGAGCATCATCATTAGCTGGGCCTAATTTTTCTCCATCTCTTACTCCAGATATATTTATAGTCATTCCTCCTTCAGCTTTGGTTACAATAAATCTATCTCCAAAATGTCTTACTACATCTGAAATTATCTCAAAATTAAAAGCTTTAACAAACCAGTCAGCTGTTAATTTAGGATCTTCGGATTTTAAGTGAATATGATTTACAATATATGGCATTTTATTCCTCCAAATATATTAAAATAAATTAGTTATATTTTATTTTTATATTACAACATTCAAAAAGACATATAGATGAAAAAAATACTTATTACAGGATCTTCCGGGTTAATAGGATCCGTTATTATTAAAAACTTAGGTAACAAATATGAATTTTCAGGACTGGATATAAAACCTAACAAAAATTATCCGGAATTAAAAACATTCACCAATTCAAATAATCTTAATTCAATTCTCCCTGCTTTTAAAAATATTGATACAGTTATACACCTGGCTGCGAATGTTTCAGAAGCTACAGAATGGGATCTGATATTAAATAACAATATAATATTGACCAAAAATATTTATGAAGCCTCAAAAATAAATAATATAAAAAGAGTAATCTTTGCCAGTTCAAATCACGCAGTTGGAAACTTTGAAAAAGATTTTCCTTATAAATCAATAGTGAAAGGTAAATATGATGATATTGATATTAATAACATTATAAAAATAGATTCATCTGTACCTATCAGGCCAGATTCTGACTATGGAATTTCCAAAGCATTTGGAGAAGCAGTTGCAAGATATTATTTTGAACATCATGGCATAGAATCCGCCTGTTTAAGAATTGGTACGGTAAGACCTGACAATTCACCAAAAACTGATGTACGACATTTTGCCACAATGTTATACCACGAGGACCTTGCTCAATTAATAGACAAATGTATCGAAAAAGAAAATCTTGATTTTCAAATCTTTTATGGTGTTTCAAATAATAAATGGAGATTTTGGGATTTAGATCATGCTCGTAAAACAATTGGATATGATCCAAAAAAAAATGCAGAAAATGAAAGATAAAATATAATTGTTATTAATAATTTGCTTGAAAATTAAATTCCATATCACATAATAGAATTAAATAAATAAAGTTATAACAATGTCAGATACAAAAAGTAAAATACAAACTGTAAGAGGATTAATTAACCCTGATGAATTAGGAATAACTCTTACTCATGAACATATTTTATTCGATTCTACTGACCCTATTAATGAACCTAATTCTGCAAAAGAAAGAAAATGGAGAAATCAGGATCTAGGGTCAAGCAGAAGAAAAGTGCTTAATGAACCAGTCTCAATAGATAATATAGGGTTAATATACCATCATGGATGGAAAAATAAAGATAACGGACGACTACGTGATATTGATACTGCAGTGGAAGAAGTCAATTCATATAAAGCGTTGGGAGGAAAAAGTCTAGTTGAAGCCACTAGTATTGGAATAAAAAGAGATGCGGAAGGTTTGTTAAAAGTTTCTAATCTAACTGATACTCATATCATTATGGGAGGATCATTTTATGTTCATCAATATCACCCTAAATGGGTGACCCAGAATACCAGCGAGGATCTTGCTGAAATAATCATAAACGATATTACCATGGGAGTTGATGGACGAAATATTAAAACAGGAATCATTGGAGAAGTAGGTTGTTCTCATCCATTACATCCTGAAGAAGAAAAGACTTTGATAGCATCAGCAATTGCTCAAAAAGAGACAGGATGCCCTATTCTTATTCATCCTGGCAGAGATGAACATGCTCCATTAGTTGCAATTGATATACTGGAAAAAGCTGGAGCAGATCTTGAAAATGTGATAATGGGACATTTGGACAGAACTGTATTTGAAAAAGACACATTAAAACGAATTGGAGAAAAAGGATGTTTCTTTGAGTGGGATTTATTTGGAAGAGAAAAAGCTTATTATCCTGCAAATGAATTAATAGACATGCCATCAGATGCTAAAAGAATAGCTGATATTCTTTGGTTAACAAACGAAGGTTATTCATCAAAAATATTAATAGCTCACGATGTATGTACAAAAGTACAAACATTAAAATATGGTGGATGGGGTTTTAGTTATATCCTATCTTTCATAGTTCCAAGAATGCTCCAACGTGGATACAATCAAGATCTTATAAATAAAATTTTAATATCTAATCCTGCACAAGCTCTAGCTTTCACTAAATAACATGCCAGAATTACATGATGATGAATTACATCCAAGTTATATAGGTATGCCCACATACCTCGGGACTCCTTTTGCAGTTAACGGTAAAGAACTTAAATCCATGAATGCTGACATAGCGATTATAGGAGCTCCGGTAGATATGGGAGTCGTAGGCCGACCAGGTGCAAGATACGGGCCAAGGGCAATCAGACAGGCAGATTACTGGCCTAAGCCTGCAAAATTATCCAATCTTTATCATTTAAATCTTGAAGTTTTTCCTCTTAAGGAAATGAATGTGGTAGATTTTGGTGATGCAAACTGCCCGCCATCATCTCTTGAAAAATCACATGAAGCTGTTGAGAAAAAAGTAACTGAGGCA
>Ga0208113_1001728_pt1 | contig 10231 bp, 10 predicted proteins | sample Knorr_S7_td_NADW_FD_185598 | JGI IMG/M metagenome (GOLD analysis project Ga0208113, IMG submission 185598) | Marine microbial communities from Southern Atlantic Ocean transect - Knorr_S7_td_NADW_ad_2505m_LV_A (SPAdes) (version 2) | ecosystem: Environmental > Aquatic > Marine > Oceanic | place...
GATCGCGTGCTCGATAGTGGAGTCGCTCCAGCCCGCCACGTCCCACTCGGTGCTCAGCCAGTGCCGCATGTCCGCGTCGACCTCTTCTTTGGACGGTCCTACGTATATCGCTAATTGGTTCGTGGACGACAGAGTTGACGGGTCCCGTCCGTACTCTTGGGCGTAAGCCAGCACCTTGTCCCAAGACTTGGTGAACCCTTCCGGCGTGTAGAAGTAAGTCAGCCAACCGTCCCCCATGCGGGCCGCGCGGCGCAGCACTGCGTCGACGTAGCCCCCGATCAGCACGGGAGGATGGGGCGACTGGTAGGGTTTGGGCAAGAGTACCGCCTGCCTCAAGTTGTGGTTGTCCACCTGCAACGTAACCGAGTCTTCGGTCCAAAGACGCAGCATAAGATCCAAGTTGCGTTCGAAGATCCGGCCGCGCCGCTTGAACTCCACACCCACGGCGTCGAACTCCCGAGCGTACCAGCCGGCGGCGGCCCCCAGAATGAGCCGCCCCTTGGAGATTTGATCCAGGCTAGTCAGCGTCTTGGCAGTTACCACCGGGTTCCGCAGTGGTAAAACCAAAACACCGGTTCCCAGCTTTATCCTAGTGGTGCGGGCCGCGATCGCAATCAGTATGGACAGGGCATCCAGCACGGGGAAAGCCGGCTCCACGCCCAACAGCATGTGGTCCCATACCCAGAGGGACTCAAAGCCCAGCTCCTCGGCCCGTTGGGCGTAAGCCAGGAGTTCGTCCACGTCCGGAGTCTCGCCGGGGCCCACGAAGTTCCTCATAGCGAGGCCAAATTGCACCGCCATTACACAGGCTCTCTGGCTTTCATATAAACCGCCTTTCGGTATCGAGTTCCCGCAGTAAAGCAAGTTCCTTTTCTTCCGGAGGGTCGGTGATGGGTAGTTGGTCGTTTATAAGCAGATCAAAGCCCGTCATCTCCACCACTTCATCCACCGACACGCCGGGGTGCAGACCTTCCAGACGCATGGCCTTGGACTCCTCGTCGAACCCCAGTATCCCCAGATTGGTAACGACCTGGCTAACGCGGCCGAAAAGCAGACCGGCGTCCCGGCGGGACGTACCGCCACTGAGGAAACCAGGACTGGTGACAAAATCCACCTTGGGAACGAAGCGGCGCCGTTCGTGCATGGTTACCACCATCACCCGGTGGCACAAGGAGATGATATCGTTGGCCCCGCCGCTGCCTGGCAGCCTCACTTGGGGATGATTGTATGGGCCCACCACCGAGGAGTTGAGATTGCCGAAACGATCGACTTGGGCGCCACCAACGAATCCTACCTCCAAGAATCCGCGCTGGGCGAACAGGAAAGTGTCGGTGATGCCGGGTAGAACCCTGGCCCGGTGGGCGACCCGCATCTCGTTGGTGGATATGGGAAGCTGCCCGGGAAGCAACTCCGGGCCGATGGAGCCCCCTTCCACCACAATGGTCAAGTCCGGCGCATGGGTTTTCTGGGCCAAGGCAGCCGCGAGCAGGGGAATGCCCACGCCAGCGAATACCGACTTGACCCCGGCCAGTTGGCGGGCCGCGATCACAGCCAGCAATTCGGCGGGCGAGTAGCTCATCCTCTCCCCACCAACTGTTGGGCGTCTCGAGCTTTCCGCTCTAACGTGCCGGCTCCAAAGAGACTCAGGTAGTCCTTGTGGTCGGGCGTGTTGTACACATATCGGTCCAGGTACTGCCGAACCCCTTCGGCCCCCTGAGAGCTGCCCTCCGATACATATTTGTCGAAATGATCGAAGTCGGCTTCATATAGCCCGTAGCATTCGTGAGGGAAGGCCCCGTAGGGAACTTCTACCAGGGCGTCCACTGCGAAGCCCGGGATCTTGGTCCGGTCCGGCTGACTACGGATCTGCTCTTCTGACACGATCTCTTCGGCTGTTACTAAGACTGTGGTTGATGCCAGCGCGATGTCCACGTCCATGTGGGGGTAACCGTCTATCTGGCAGTTGCCCAAACGGTCTGCCCGGTGGACATGGAGCACCGCCACATCCGGAAAGAGAGCCGGCACCAGCGCGATTGTCTCGCCGGTGAAGGGGCATTCCATGGATTTTGCGCTTCCCACCCCCATCAGGTCGGAACCCAGCATGCTCAATGACGGCAGGAAAGGGACACCCATGGCTCCGGCCCGAAAGCGGAGCCCTAAAGCTAGATGACTCCACTCTTCGTAATTCAACTGGCCGCCTTCAACCGCTTGCCTGAAGACCTTGGATAGGCCCCAGGGCAACCCGATGGCGAACCAGCTCGACACCATGGTCTCCACCGCCTTAGCCGCGATGAACCACTCGCCTTCGTAACACATCAGGTTGCGCGCCAGAGTGAGTTCGCGCCGCTTCTGACGTAAAATCTCCATCAGTATCGCCAGGGGTGTTCTGGAGTAACAGCAGCCACCGATGGCCACCACGTCGCCATCTTTCACCCACCCGGCCGCCTCTGTTAGCGACGTCAGCTTTACGCCGCCGGGCCGGGCTTTGGCCTCCAGGCGCCGCCGGGCCTCTACAAAATCGCCAGGCTCCATCGAATAACCTCGGAGTCGATAGCTTAGTACCGATTAATGAGGGAGTGTGGAGGACGTGTTCTATGCGGGTACGGGAGTGATATCGCCGGTTACTCGCCTCGACGCGCCCCGCAGCACAGGCCGCAATACTATCGTCGCCACAGGTGCCTGTCAAGCTGAAATCATGTGTAAGGAAGGGCTGGACACCTAGCTTGACACAGTTTAGAGCCCACCCTATACTCTCGCCTGTGCTGGGGCTAGAAGGCTACTACGAACCGGCCTCTACCGATGAGGCATTGGACATCCTTCGCCAGGGCAGCGGCAACTACAAGCCTTTCGCCGGCGGAACGGACGTCATGATTAATCTGCGCCGCCGGACAGTCACGTATAAGGGCCTGGTTAATATCAAGCGGTTGCCTGGCATAACCAGCTGGTCCAACAAGACCGGGGAAGGGCTTCACATCGGCGCCGCGACACCCTTCGGCGATCTGGAGAGTTCCCCCTCAGTGACGCAGCGATACTCCGCCTTGGCGGAGTCGATCCGGGTAATCGGTTCTGTGCAACTACGTAACATGGCTACTATCGGCGGCAACCTGTGTAACGCCTCCCCGGCAGCCGACAGCGCACCCGCATTGATAGTGTCCAAGGCTACAATAACATTCACCGGGAACGGCGAAGGGACTCGGAGTTGCCTGGTGGAGCAGTTCTTCAGAGGCCCTGGGCGATCCATCCTGGATTCTGACGGACTTCTCTTGTCGCTGGATATTCCAGAGCCTGAGCCCAACAGCGGCGATTGTTTTCAACGGTTCACACCCCGGGGCGCCCTGGACATCGGCATAGCTAGCGCCGCATCCCGGGTCACCTTGGACCAATCCAGCGGCCGGGTCTTAGAAGCGGTTATCGCCCTGGGGGCGGTAGCGCCAACCCCCGTTCGGGCGGTCAAAGCCGAAGAAGCCTTGGTGGGCCATGAGCCGACCTCTGACCTGATGGCGCAGGCAGCCAAGATCGCCAAAGAGGAGTGCAACCCGATCAGCGATATACGCGGTTCGGCTTCCTACCGGCAGGCGTTGGTCGAGGTGCTGGTGCGGCGCACTCTGGAGCAGGCCGTGGAGCGGGCGCAAAAGTAGATGGAACACTACTCCTTAAAGATTAATGGCCACGTCTATGAAACCGGTGCCGAGCCCTTCGAGTCCCTTCTGGACGTCCTGCGGGAAAAGCTGCGGCTTACCGGCTCTAAGAAGGGCTGTGACGAGGGTGAGTGCGGTTCTTGTACCGTTCTTTTGGACGGCAAGCCCGTCCTGTCATGCATCCTTATGGTGAGTGATGTCCGGGACAGGGAAGTTCTCACCATAGAGGGCTTGCCCCAGGGTGGTGAACCCCATCCGATACAGGTGGAGATGACGGAACGGGGCGGCATACAGTGCGGGTACTGCACTCCCGGTATCATCATGAGCGCGTACGCCTTACTTCAAGAGAACCCACGTCCCAGCGAAGACGAGATCCGTTTCGCCATCGCGGGCAACATCTGCCGGTGCACCGGGTACAGCAAGATCGTGGAAGCGCTGCAGGCGGCGGCAGGCACTCCGATCCGGTAAAAGGCGGGACCGTAACCCCGCCACCAGGGAGCCTTGGCATGGCACAGCCGGAGAACGCTACTTCAGCGGCCCAGAGCGGCCCATACGACTGGATAGGGTCCAGCGTGCCCAAGGTCGATGCCCTGGACAAAGCCCTGGGTATCACCCAATACGTGGGCGACATGCAGATGCCCGGCATGCTCCACGCCCGAATCCGTTGGTCCGGCGTACCCCATGCGATCATCCGCGGCATCGACACGTCGGAAGCCGTGAAGGTCCCGGGCGTGCGGGCCGTGCTCACGGCCGGTGATATTCCCGGCATCAACCGGTACGGTCTGGCGGTGCAGGATCAGCGGGTATTGGCCGACGACAAGGTACGCACCGCCGCTGACCCGGTGGCCTTGGTGGCGGCGGATACCGAGCAGGCCGCGGAAGAAGCCATAACCAAGATCAAGCTGGACTTGGAGCCGCTTCGTCCCATCTTGAGCATCGAGGACGCACTGGACCCGACCGCACCTTCCATTCACGAAAGCGGCAACCTCTTCACCCGTACCACTGTCCGCAAGGGGGACCTGGATCAAGGAGTCAAGGAATCGGACGTAATCGTTGAGGAGACCTACCGGACGCACTTGATGGACCACATGGCGATGGAGACGGAATCCAGTCTGGCTTACATGGACCCCACCGGCGTGCTCACCATCATCACCTCTACCCAATATCCGTACCGGGACCGGCGCCAAATCGCGCCCGCGCTGAACCTGAGCATGAACAAGGTGCGGGTCGTTCAGGCTCCCATCGGGGGTGGATTTGGACGCAAAGACGATATTACATCGGAGATCCATGCCGGGTTGCTGGCCCTGAAGACTCAGCGGCCGGTGCGTCTGGTCTACACTCGCCGGGATTCTCTGATTGCCAACACCAAGCGCCATCCCATGCTGATGAAGTTCCGCACCGGCGCCCGGAGCGACGGCCGTCTTACTTTCGTGGATGCCGACATCTATGGAGACACGGGCGCATATTTGTCGTTGGGGGCCTTCGTGATTAAGAAGGCGGGTATCCACGCCTGCGGACCCTATGATGTGCCCAACATCCGTGTCGATACCCATACTCTTTACACCAACAACCTATCCAGTGGCGCAATGCGGGGCTTCGGCGTGCTCCAAGCTGCGGTAGCCCACGAGTCGCAGATGGACCAACTGGCACACCGTTTGGGAATCTCCCCAATAGATATCCGTCTGATCAATACTCTCAAGCCCGGCCTGGCCACCGGCACGGGACAGGTGATGGACGAGGGTTGTGGCATCGAAGCCACGGTGCTTCGCATCAAGGAATACATGGAGTCCCACGATCTGAGGTTCACGAGGTCATGACCAAGAAAAGAGGCCTAGGCGTCGGATCAATGTTCTACGGCATCGGCTACGGGTTCAACCGCGCCGACATAGGCTCGGCTTACATCGAGATGGCCGATGACGGCACCACCACGGTGTATTCCGGGGCCTGTGACATGGGCCAGGGAATCATGACCGTCGTTGCTCAGGTAGCGGCGGAGGTCGTCGGCGCCAACATCGACACCATCCGGGTGGTTGCGGCCGATACGACCAGCACCCCGGATGCAGGGCCCACATCTGGTAGCCGCGCCACCTTTGTCCAGGGCATCGCGGTGCACGAGGCCGCGTCCGACCTCCACGACCAACTGATGCAGACTGCGGCCGGTATGTTCGAATGCGAGAAGGACGAGCTGGAGGCCCACAACGGGGATGTATATCTGAAGGATGCCAATTCCCCGATTGCCTCTTTGGCCGAGGTCGCTGCCAGGGTCCATCTGCTGGGCGGCCGGTGCGCCAGTTGGGGCTGGCACGACAACAGCACTGCCGATGTCGACCCCGCGACCTCTCAAGGCGACGCCTACGCCAGCTATGGTTGGGCCAGCCAGTTGGCGGAGGTTGAAGTCGACACCGAGACCGGCCACGTCAAGGTACTGAAGATCGTCTCCGCCACCGACGCCGGCAAAGCCATCAACCCGGTCGCCGTCGAAGGCCAGATACAGGGTGGCGCGGCCATGGGAGTGGGTTACGCCCTTTACGAGCAGCATATTCTCGACGAAGGCGTCCCGCGCACCGACTCTCTGGCCTTTTATCTGGTGCCGACGTCGATGGATGTACCCGAGATCCAATGCGAGATCGTGGAGGTTTACGACCCCAAGGGTCCCTTTGGGGCCAAGGGCATCGCCGAACCGGCTACCGTGCCCACAACGCCGGCAATCCTTAACGCGATTTACGACGCCATCGGCATAAGAATCACCGACACTCCGGCTACTCCGGAAAGGGTGTTCCAGGCCATACAAGAGGCGAGGGCTCGGGGCGAGTTCAAAGATTAGGCTCCCGGGCTATCTGTACCAACCAGGCGATGAGGCAATCCAATGGCAGATGTGCAGTTGTTCAAATTTGACGGACTTTTCGCGGAGTCTACTCCGGAACCCCGGCCACGCTCTACCAAGCCCAATAAATACGAGTTCGGTATCGCCTACGGGGTCCCTGAGACCATCCCTCTGGATGGGCTGCGGGAAGCCATAAGCAAGGGGTTAAAAGAGGATGGGCGGGGCCTGGCCAAGTACCCTCATCCCCAAGGATACCCTCCTTTAAGGGAGTTGATTGCGCAAAGGCTCTTGGCAACCAGAAACGTTCGTGTGTCGCCGGACGACATCTTGCTGGGCGACGGTTCGGGTCAGACGATCCACTTGATCTGCGAAGCGCTATTCGATCCAGGGGACGTGGTGCTCACCGAAAGCTTTACTTTCAATGGCACGCTGAACTCAATGAGGCGCTTCCGGGCCGACACTCGCGGCGTGCCTTGCGATGACGACGGCATGATTCCAGAGGCGCTGGAACAGAGCGTCAAGGATTCTATCGCCCAAGGAAAGAAGCCCAAGTTCATCTACGTGGTCCCCACTTTCCAAAACCCATTGGGATGGGAAATGACCCTGGGCCGCCGGCAAGATGTGCTGCGTATCGCTCAACAATACGACCTACCCATCTTCGAGGACGACTGTTACGTTGATTTGAGGTTCGAAGGGGAGTCCGTCACCTCGATTCACTCGCTGGATGATACCGGCAGGGTGTTGTACACCGCATCCTTCTCCAAGAATATAGCGCCGGGCATCCGGATTGGCTACGTGACCGCGCCACCCGTGGTCATGGAGCGGCTAAAGGTGATTCGTGGCGGTTGGGTCAACGAGTTCGCGGCAATGGCTGTATATCAATACTCCAAGGACAATCTCGACGACCACATCGAGGAACTAACCGATGTCTTGCGAGGGAAGCGTGACGCCATGCTGGCTGCTTTGGGCGAAAGTTTCGGCTCCGCCGCCACGTGGACCGTTCCCTCGGGTGGCATGTATATCTGGGTCACCATGCCCGAAGGCACCGATGCTAGCGCCGCTCATTCGGTGGCACTGGATGCCGGCGTGGCCTACCAACCGGGCCACATTTTCGCCCCGGACGGTGTTTCGGGTAAAAACTGCTTCCGGCTCACCTTCGGATATAACTCGCTAGAAGAGATCCACGATGGTATCGGGCTACTGGCTGAGGTTTTTACCCGGGAAGGTGTTTTCGCAAGTTGACACGCCGTCTACGCTGGGCTCCGGAATTATTACAGGCTTGGGGCCGCCCTTCACATCGAAGCCATACCAATAACCTGGGTGGGTAAACATGCCTGACTGGGATTCGAGACGCCGGATAGCCGAAGATATTACCGAGGCCGCTGGTATGACCCCATTGGTGCGGCTGCGGAGGGTCGCCGTAGGCCCTCAGGCCCTTTGCGGCAAGCTGGAGTTCATGAACCCCAGCTCCAGCCTGAAGGACCGTATCCTGCGCCACATGGTTAGCAAGGCTGAGGAACGTGGCGAGCTGCGGCCGGGCATGACCATTCTGGAGGCGTCCACTGGAAGCACGGGCATCGCCACCGCGATGATCGGCGCGGTCAAGGGTTACCCAGTGGTCATCGTCATGCCCGAGGGGATGAGCGTAGAACGCAAGGATTCTTTGCGGGCCTATGGAGCCGAGCTAGTGCTGACCCCTGGAGGAGAGAGCGACGTGGACCTGTGCTTCGGCAAGGTCGCCGAGCTAAAGAGGGAGAACCCAGGCAGGTTCTGGGAAGCGGCCCAATTTTCAAATAAAGACAACATCGAGGCCCATTATCTCACCACCGGCCCGGAGATCTGGGAGCAGACCGGCGGCGGCGTGGACGTGTTCATCGCCTCCCAAGGTAGCGGTGGCACAATCTCCGGAGTGGGCAAGTTCCTGAAAGAGCGTAACCCCCAGGTTAAGATTTACACCGTCGAGCCGGCCGAATGTCCGATTCTATCCGGAGGCGGCTGGGGACCCCACCAGATCGAGGGAATCGGCGACGGGTTTATCCCGGACAACTTGGACCTGGACTACGTTGACGGGGTGGTAACCGTCTCCTCCCAGGAATCTATCGATGTGGCGCACCGGCTGGCCCTTGAAGAGGGCATTTTCTGTGGCATCTCTTCGGGCTGCAACGTGGCGGCCGCGAACAAACTGGCTCCCGAGCTGCCCGGGACCAGTCTCATGGTAACCATGATAAACGACACCGGCATGCGCTACTTCTCCACGCCCCTGTTCGGCCGGGAGTCCACAACGGAAATCCCCGACCGCGATCACCCGGTCAGTGAAGCGGACCGCCGGAACCTGGCGAGCAGGCATCTGCACATCGTACGGTAGGCAACCGCAATCAAGTAAGTCCCGACGAAACATCTGGAGAGTTGCCGAGATCGCGTTGAGGCTACCCATAGCCGGATTAGCTCCTCGGTTGAGAACGAGGCCCGAATGGCTCAGGCTGGAATGGGTTGTCCCTAGTACGGCGCAACTCCCGCATGCCGCCTCGTTCTCCGGCCTCCTCGATGTGCCGCTTGAAGTCTTCACGCTGGGACACGTGGGCCGCCGCGGAAAGCTCGGCGTTTAAGCTCCAAGCATTGGCGAGGCCCATCATAACCAAGCCGCGGGTGGAGATGGCCAGATTAATTTTCACCGTCTCCGGGCTTATCAAGGCGATCCGCTCCACCAACGTGAAGCACTCTTCTAGCGGTCCGGTTGTGGATCTCGAAGTGTTCCATCAAGACGGGTAGGTCGATGATTTTCCTGTTCATCAGCCCCCGCTGCCGTGTTCTGGTTGCTACTACCATGATGCTTACTTGCCTACAATTTGAGAATTGTCTCGTGGGCAAGCATTTGAAGGACGGACCGGGAACGGATTTTATGCCAGGTGCCGGATTGGGTCATTGGGGGCCATGACTCAAATAAAAAAACCACCCCTGCGGGTGGTCTTCAGGCATGAATTCGGCTGTTTTTAGGGTTCTGGTCGGGGCGGCCCGATTCGAACGGGCGGCCCCCTGCACCCCATGAGCGCGATTTAGGGGTGACCATTTTGGCCCTGTCTCAGGCTTGAATTCGACCGAAAACTCACCCTCGCTTTCCGCTCTGCACGAGGTCGGTTTCCGACGTCCTCCAATACTTGCTTGCCTAATTATACCTCGTTGCCTAGGGGGCAAGCTATGGTGGTTGCCTGAAGAAAGGGAATCCCCGCATCATTATTATCGGCGAAGCAAACCTCGGGGATTTATTCAATTACATCTCTCATGCTCTACCAAAAGAATCGAAGCTACCGGGATTGGTGAATGCAACTTCCATAGCCTCAATCCTTGGAAACAAGCCAGGAACCATGGTGGTTATTTGGATTGGTGCTTGGCACGAAACCGATGTCCGGCCGCCCTGTCATCGTCGGGTAAGGGTCCGCGCTTATCGTGACAACGTGTACGCAATTACGCCTCTGCGATTCACGTTGACTATTCAGCTCCGTAGTTAAGATGTGCCGAATCTATAACGCGGTGGCTAGCGCGCTTCGTTCGGGACGAAGAGGCCGGTGGTTCGAGTCCACTCACCCCGACCATTTTTTAACCTATTATCGTCACATACTTGCCAGTTCTTCCGATAATTTCGCCATTTCCTGTGCTCAATATGGTAAGAACAATGGAACACTATCGGGTCATGGATTCAATGAAACTGTTCGCCGAAGAGGTCATGCCCAAGTTTACTTAGGGCAAGCTTCGAAGCCACGCCCTAGCTCAT
>Ga0208113_1001733_pt1 | contig 10208 bp, 8 predicted proteins | sample Knorr_S7_td_NADW_FD_185598 | JGI IMG/M metagenome (GOLD analysis project Ga0208113, IMG submission 185598) | Marine microbial communities from Southern Atlantic Ocean transect - Knorr_S7_td_NADW_ad_2505m_LV_A (SPAdes) (version 2) | ecosystem: Environmental > Aquatic > Marine > Oceanic | place...
GTGTCCGGGTTCGTACGTGGCGGGGCGGTGGAGACGCTGGTAGCGGGTCTAGATCCCACGGAGAACCGGGAGCGGTTTGAAGAGGCCCACGACCTGATCATGCAGTGTTGGACTAAGCCCGGCCCGTTCCGTTGGGAGGGCAAATACTATCATCACCGGGTAGTGAACCCTTGGGTATTGCCCATCCAAAAACCCCACCCACCCATATGGTTTCCCGGCGGCAGCAGCCCCGAAAGCGTGATGTGGGCCGCCAATCGAGGTTACACCTACGTGAACCTGGGTGCCCTGATGGACTTGACCCTGGAACTGAAGCAGATCTACATCGATACCGCCTACCAGGCCGGATTCAATCCCGGACCGGAGCACTTTGGCTACCAACTCCGGGCGGTGGTGGCGGACACCGATGAAAAGGCCCAGGAGATCGGACGAGGTTTCTTGTGGAACGTGGAACATCGGATGCGAGGGCCGGCGGAGCATAACGACCCGCCGGGATACCAGTCCCGCGTTGCCAGTGAATTAAACAGGCGCCGCGCCGGGGGTCCGGCAAGAAGAATGACCTACGAAGACCTACAGGAAGTTGGCGCCATCGTCGTCGGCAGCCCGGATACGGTCATCAAGAAGTTGACTAAAACGGTGGAGCAGCTTAACCCCGGCTATCTGATCCTGATCGGCAGCGACGGCAGCATCGCCCACAAGGATGTCAGGCGTTCTATCGAACTGCTGGGTCGGGAGGTGATTCCAGCTTTGCACGAAATAAAGCTGCAGGCCTACGACTCTCCTAACCTGTAAACGGGCCGTTCTCCGGTCTTCCGCGTTTCACTGGAATGGAAGTCGCCTTGATCCTGAAACAGGCTTGTGTTTTCAAGGGAGACGATCACGGCGCGGGAGGTGATTCCGGACTCAGTCTCCCGGCCCATGGCAGTAACGCGCTGGCCGATGTCCAAGTCTTTTGGTGAGCTAGCCGCAAATTCTTGAATGATGGAGTCCGCGGTTAGGTGGACCGAGGTGGCGCCTTCCAACGTCTGGACAGAAATGGAGTCACCGTAGACTTCTCTAACGATGCCGACGACTACTACCCTGATTCCGGATGGCGTTGGCGGAATGGGAGTGTTGGAGACTGTTGGGGCGGGCGCTTGGGTGCCAGTCTCAACGATTGGAGACTTTGTAGGAAGTTCGCTGATGGTAGCGCAGGAAACCAGGGATCAGGAAACCAGGGATAATGTGGCGAGGGAGGCGAGGAATACTACCCAGCCGTACTTAAACCTGGGGCCAGCAGGAATCTTCATCATTGGCTAGTTTTCATCCTTAATATACGGCGGGGCAGCCGTTGGGCAATATGTCAGAATAGGTGCGGTGATTGCTGTCTGGAGCGAGCTCAGCGTAAAAGTCGCGACTATCTTATCATGCCGAATTCGGATAAAGGGTTCTCAGGGGAAATCATCTGCCGGTTATGACTCGCGAGGTATCGGGTCTCCAAGGACGTGCATCAGGCGGTTCGCCCATCCGAACAACGATGCCGTGAGTACCAGGTCGAAAATCTCGTCTATGCCCAGGCCCGCGTCTATGAGTTGTTGCACGTCCGCCTCGCCGGCCTCGGACGGGCACTCGGATAGCTTGGTGGCGAAATTGAAGATTGCTTTCTGGCGCGCATCTAGCTCCGCGCCTTCACCCGCACCGAATATGCTTTCGATCACCGTCTCGTCTTTGGCTAACTGGTTGTACCGGTTTGAGTGTACCGCCGCGCAATAGATGCATCGGTTGACCAAGGAAGCCGCCACCGCCCCCAACTCCGTTTCCGTTCGGGACAATCCCCCGTGGCTGTACATGATGCCGTTAAACAGGGGCGTCCGTTCTTTCAACGTTTTGGGGTCGTGGGCCAGGACCAGCACGTAAGCCCCTACGCCGGTGTCCGAGGGAGTCACCTTCATGGCTTCAAGCTGTTCTTCGCTGGCCTTGTCCAGTGCAACCGGCGTCACCCTGGGCTTCCAGAAGGGAACAACCGTGGTGAAATCCGTGATCAGTTCGGTCATGCGGCTCCCACCATGAGTCTCAACCCTTTTACCACCCTCACCTGGTACCCCACGAACGCGATCAACTCGGACAGCCGAACGATGTCCGGCTCAACGATCCCGGCCGACTTCAGATCTGCAATATCCGCTTCGGCAGCTTGCTTGGGATCAACGGTGACCAGGTCGGTATGCCGGAGTATGGCCCGGGTGCGTTGGTCATCGGCGCCGTCGAAGGCGGGATCGGCTATCGCCTGCTTGCCACCGCTTTCGGGAATCATGGCTTCATAGTGACGCGCCAACATCTCTTCATGGTTCAACCGGGCCATCCGGCAGGCCAATGCGGCCCTTTCGGCGTGACTGAACCCCCCAGGAGGTTCCGGCTTAAGGGCGGCGTCGTGGGATGCCTGGGTCAGTTGCATGACTTCGCTCCGGCCGGCTAGCACTGCCGCCAACGGGTGATCGGCGGCGATGCCGGCCGCTTCCACGACGACCGATTTGAATATGTCATCCATACGCGGTTTCCATCAAGAGCAGGGGGCAGTGGAGACAAATTGTGCCCACTTCGGCCTGATGCTCCGGTTATCCTACCGGCTGCATTGCCCCTAGCCGAATAGCGATGTAGCTCTTCATCATGTCGATGGCCCGGTCCGTCTCAGGACTGGGAGTGTGAACCCAGCGATGTTCGGCGCGGGCGAAAACCTCGAACTCGATGTCGCCACCGGCTCTCCGGTAGCAATCGACGAAATGCGCCTGGGTTTCGGGCATCACATTGTCATCCAGTGAACCTTGCAAGACGAACATCGGTGGTAAGGAAACCACCTCTCCCCGATCTAGGATCTCTTGGGGGTTGGCCTCGTGAATGCTATCCCAAGGATTAAAATAAGTCTCGTTATTGTGCATCATGTTCTGCCGCTGCTTGCTCTTGGCGTTTTCATAGCGAGCGATGGTGTTGCTGATGGGAGAACGAGCGATGACGTAGTTCATGGTAGCGTCCAAGTCAGGGGCTTCTTCCAAGGGGAACTCGTTGTAGCGTGGGTCGTTGGGCCGCATGGCGATCAACTCGACTACGTGTCCGCCGCTGGAGCTACCTAAGACACCAAGGGTTGAGGGGTCGCCGTTCCACTCCCGGGCCTTGGATTTAAGCCAGCGGATGCCATAGCTCGTGTCGGCTACCGAGGCCGGGTAAGGGGCTTCGCTGGCCAAGCGTAGGTCGATGGCCACCACCAGGACTCCGCTGGCCGCCAGTTCTTGGTCTACCAGCGCGTTTACCGTGCGGTCTTGGTCGTTCCAGGCGCCGCCGTGAACGTCCAGAAGCACCGGGAACGGGCCGTCTCCCTGGGGTTGATATATCCGGGCCATCAATGTCCGTACCGGATCGCGCCGGTACTCGACATCCCAGGACTTTATCTCGTATTGCGCCGAAGCGTCGTAGGCAATCGCCATGTATAGGCCTCCATTCGGTATAATTCATGCCTAGTTGTCACCACGGGTGTGCGGCAGCGTACAGTCGGCCGGAGCGCCTGTCAAGGGACTGAGCGGTTCGGCGTAGGCTAGCCAACTTGTCACCACAAATATCATCCCAATGGGCGATTTCGGAATCTTCCCCATCGTGCAAGATGTTAATGAAGATTCCAAGCCGCGAGAGACCGGCTGATGAGTGGGTTGATGGATATGAGGGTTGGACTAGGACCGGATGATGCTCGGCCGGCGCCGCCACGGATCGCTTTTTGGAGTCTGGGAAGAATCACTCCCGTTGAGTTGCTGGCGGCCGTGGGGATTCTGGCGATCATGGTCGGTATCATGGCGGCTACGATGTCAGGCTAACCTGCGTTAAACAGATCAAGAACTGTGACGAAGCCCCGGTTTTACACCGGGGCTTTTTATTTTGAGTGTTCGGCTTCAAGTAACCCAGGGGGACGTGATATTAGTAGGGCAGCAGCCAGGATTCGGAGAAGGCCAGTGCGCAGGTGCTATGGGTCCTACCGTCCCTCTCTCTGGGGAAGGGACGCCCCGTGGCAAACCGGCCATTGACGGTTAGCCGGGCCGCATTCGCTGGAATCAGCACCGTGGCTACTCCATGCGGCCGCTCCGGGTTGCCTCCAGGGAGCCGGTGATTCAAAAACGGCTCACCTAACTCGTACCATGTCATGGATATCTCTTCGTCCTCGGAACTCAAAGACTCCGTCCAGAACGACCTGAGGTCTCCCGAACTCCCGAAAGTAGCCTCTTGCGCCGGGATCTCCAGATCGCCGAAAGTGGGGTTTATCCTGCCTTGAATCTCTCCCTGGAGCCATCGGGTCATCTGAATGTTGTCGGTGTAGACCCGGGGTTGGCCGCCGGTCAATTCGCTCTGGAGGAAGAGGACATGTCCCGGCCCGCCCGGTGAGAACAGAATCCGCCAAAAGCTGGCGTCGGTGGTGTTTGGGCCTCCGTCGGTCTCGCTCAGCCGGATGTAGGGGTTTTCCCCGGTCAGGAGAACCCGGTTTGGATCGACAGAACTGGTGGTCATAGCAGTGCTCCTTGGGCTAGTGTTAGATCCCGGGCTGCCGGTTAGGGCGCGGGGAATCGATCGATAATTAGCGATGATTGATTGGCACGATAACACAAAAAGGCTCTTGTTGACGGTCCCCTCAGTCCACCACGCCGCTGATTACGACTTTGGTGGCCCCTTCGGCGAACATGCGGGCTTCAGCGGCGCATATGTCACTTGCGCCGCCGCTTTTTAGGGCAAGTTTATTATCCAGGCGTATTGTGGACGCCTCCTATGGCTTCAGTTGAGTAATCGCTCGAGTTTCGCTTATTCTTATGAGGTAGTAAACGAGGGTGAGAAGGTCTAAGCTTGAATGGGACTCGAGTAAATCATAGGCTCGCCTCACACTTTGAAAGTTGTGCTAGCTTGTCATTCCGAAGGGAGAATCGGCGAGGAATCCGACGTGGGGGAACACTCCGTCCCAGATGCTTCGCCGCTGCGGCTGGCTCAACATGACGTTTTTAGGGCAATGGAATTAGTGCGCTGAACTAGGAAAGCGTACTGTTGAAAACCTCTGTCCGAGGAGTTCTCCTCGATTGAACTCGGTTAGGTGGCGCAACAAGCTGGCGAACTCCCTGCCCTTCTATTACGGGTGGGTCATCGTCGGCAGTACGGTGTCGGTCAGCCTATCAACCCGCACCGTCATGGCGGTGGCTGCCCTATCCGTATTCGTGGTGCCCATGACCGAGGACTTGGGGTGGTCCCGGGGACTGTTTTCCGGCGCGGTCAGCCTCGGTGGGCTCTGTGCCGTGTTCATTTCGCCCTTGGTTGGCAAGTGGCTCGACCGGTTTGGTTCGGGACTGTTGCTGTCCGTGGCATCGGTGTTAACCGGCGGCCTGGCCGTGGGATTGTCGATGGTGGGCAATCCGGCGGCATTTTACGCCCTCTACGTGCCGGGACGATTAATCTTCTCCGGTCCCCTCGAACTAGGCATTCCCACCGCGATAAGCAATTGGTTCATTCGCCGTCGCCCCTTGGGGCTCGCTGCCGACGCTGTCGCCAAAGGCGCCGGACTCACCATCATACCCCTGCTGGCCCAGTTCATAATCACCGGCTGGGACTGGCGTACCGCATGGCTCACTCTGGGTATTTTGGCCTTCGCCCTGGGAGTGATTCCCCCGGTCCTGTTCATGGCCAGGCGGCCGGAAGACATGGGGTTGGAGCCGGACCCGGCCCCCAACGAGCCGACGGACGAAGGGAACGCCGCCACCGAAAGTGAATCAACTTCACCGGCAGAAGTTACCGAGCCTAACTACACCGAATCTAGTTTCACGGTGCGGCAAGCGTTCCACACCCGCGCCTTTTGGCTTTTGGCGGCCTTCACTGCGGCGGGGTTCATGGTGCAGGCGGGGGTAAGCCTGCATCAGGTAGCCCACTACATCAACCAGGGATTGCCTGGCCCCTCGGCGGCGTTGGCCGCCAGCACCTTCGCCTTCTCCCAGATATTCAGCGCGATGTTTTGGGCGGCTTTGGGGAGACGGGTTCCAGTGAGGTTCCTTCTTTCGGCGGCGGCGATCGTCGTGGCCGTGGCGGCGTTTAGCACATCGGTCAGCGCATCTTTGCCCACCGAGTTGCTATCGGCGGCGGCCGTCGGATTCGGGGTGGGTGGGCTGCATCTGTTGGTGCGGCTGGCCTGGGCTGACTACTACGGCCGGGAGCACTTGGGTACGATACGCGGCTTCACCATGTCGGCGCAGATCGGCGGGCAGGCGGCCGGCCCGGTGTTGGCCGGGTTCATGTTCGATGCCACCGGCTCTTATCAGTTGCCTCTTTTGGTATTCACCGGCGCGGCAACGTTGGCCGCTATCTTGGCCTTGTTCGCCACGCCGCCGAAACTCCCGGTGGGAACCCTGGAGCCGGCCAGCCGGAACGCTTAGCTGGCCAGCAACTCTTTCAGCGCATCGTCGATGAACCGAGTGTCCGCTGGATTTCGGCCCGGACCACCGCCGATGTGTCCCCAGATCGTGGGGATGACGCGAAGTTCGGCGTTGGGCATGTGGCCGACTTCGATCTCGTTGTCCTCGGGAGGGAAATACTGGTCCGTTCTTGAGGGCATGACTATCGCTTTGGCCTTGATCGAGCCCAGGGCCTTCAAGAATTCGCCTTGGTACACAGGGTTATCGCTGATGTCCCCGTGTTGCCAGGTGTAAACCATGGCCAAGATGTCGTTGGCGTCCAGCTGCAGGTATCGCCCCTCCCACCCGGTAATCAGATAGTCCTCCAGCGACGAGAACCCCATCTGGAGATACACCCGCTCTCGATAGAAGGCTTGCGACGGCGCCCATCCGGCGTACACCCGCGCCATCGCTCGAAGGCCCTTGTCGGGTGGGCGGTCGTACCAGCCGCCGTTCCATGCGTCGTCGGCGCGCAACGCGGCCTTGACGCCTTCCAGGAACACGAAGTTGTGAGGGGAGGTCCTGGCGGAACCGCACCAGGGAGCTATACGCTCGACCATATCTGGAAACAACGCCCCCCAATGGAAGGACTGTTGAGCGCCCATGGAGAACCCGCATACCAAGGCGATGCGCTGGATGCCGAACTCTTCGGTCACCAGACGGTGTTGGCACATGATGTTGTCGTAGTAGGTGGTTCCGGGGAACCTGGCCCGGTCGTAGGGGGGCGGAGTGTTGCTGGGAGAGGACGACAGCCCGTTGCCGAGAAGATTTGGGATGATAATGAAATACTTTTCCGGGTCCAACGCCATCCCAGGGCCAATCATCGGCTCGTTGGCCGGATGCTGGGAGCCGAAGAAGGTGGGAAACACGATAACGTTGTCTTTCGCGGCGTTCAGGTTTCCGTAAGTCTTGTAAGCCAGCTTGGCGCCGCGGATCCTCAGCCCGGACTGAACGTCGATGTCGCCTAACTCGAAGATCTGGTGGTCAATCATTATAAGAACCTCGCACGCTGGTTAGCTGTCTACTCTACCGGAAATGGGATCATGGTGAAGGCGGTCACGGCTCCCGGCGCACGTCACCCAGTCGTATAGTGAAAAATGTGGAAAGAACGAGTCCGATCAACCCCAAAACGATGATCGCGGTGATCGCTCCGCTCAACTCGGCAAAGATTCCCACCAATATACTGAAAGGGAACACGAACCCTTGTCCGTAACTGGCCAAGCTGGTGACCCGGCTCCTGAATCGATCCGGAGTGCTCAGTTGTATCAGGGTTCCGGCGGTGGTGCGATAGTGCGACTGGGCCATGGACATGAGCCCGATCAGAATAAGGGCGGGCAGCAATGGATACGTGGGTAACAGCCACGGGGACAGGGCAAAAAGGATAACGAAGATGGAGCTTGCCAGGATGGACGCCAACGCCACCGGTCCTTTCTTGAAAGTAAATCCTATCGACGCGATGATTACGGACGAAGCAAACCCTCCCACTCCGGTGGCGGACAACAGGAACCCTCCCACGTCCGCTTCCCGGTGCAGGACATCGGCGGTGAAAACCGGCAGCAGGAACCAGACCTGATGCAAGACAACGTTTGGAATGAGACCCAACAAAATTAGGGTTAAGATGATCCGCTTTTCCCGGCGAATGAACCGGAGCCCCTCACCGAAGTCGGATATAGGAGAGCGGCGTCTGGCCGTGACCTCCCGTTGGTAAGGGGTTTTCATGGGGAGGTACACCAGGACGGTGGCGGAGTAAAGGACTGCCTCGACTAGAAAATTGGCGGTGAATCCAAGGCTGGCGATGAGCAGGCCGCCCACGAATGGGCCGAAGATTCGCGTTCCGGTGATGCTGAGGGAATTGGCGGCGTAGGCGTTTCCGAATCCTTCCGGTGGCACCGTATTGGCGATGAGCGCCTGACGCATCGGTTGGGCGATGGCCAGGCAGACTCCGCTGGCCAAGACGTAGCTGTAGGCTAGCCCGACTCTTAACTGATCGGAAAGCCCCAGTCCGTTGTCCGATGCGACTAATAAGGCAAAGAGGGCCGCAAGGACTGCCATGAAAGTCTGGATCCTCATGAGCAGCTTTCGCCGGTCCACTCGGTCTCCCCACACGCCGCCCCAAGGTCCGACCAGCAATACCGGCAGGGTGCTCAAGCCACCCACGACCACGACCTGCAAGACCGACGCCGACGATCCGGCGGTCAGGTCGCGCACCAGCCAACCGATGGACAGCAGTTGCAGCCATTGAGCGCTGTTGGAGAAGAAATTACCGGTCCAGAGAAGTCGGTAATTCCGGTAGGTAGTCAGGGATTCAAAGGTATGCAGGTGGGGAAAGCGAAGTAGATTGATGGTGATGCGCTCCTGGAAACCACCCAGCCATCCAGGCTGGCAACCGTCTCTTCATTCTACGCTTTGAGTTCCAGCATCACCACTGGAATCTCCCGCTCGGTGCGGGATTGATATTCCTCGTAAGGCGGCCAGATCTTGGCCATGATACGCCAGAGAGCAGGCTTTTCTTCTGGGGTCGCCGTCCGGGCCCGAGCCGGGAAGTGCTCGGCCATGATCTGTATCTGCACATCGGGAGTCTTGCACAGGTTGCGGTACCAGCCTGGATGCCTAGGCGCGCCGGTGCGGGAAGCCACCAGCAAGTACCGATCCCCGTCCTGGCCATAAATGAGCGGCGTGGTGTACGGCTCGCGCGATTCCCTGCCGGTGGTGGTCAGAAGCAATGTGGGAACACCCCCCCAGATGTGTCCGTCTTCGCCCTCGGTCTTCAAGTAGCGAGACATGTGGTCATTGACCCGCTTGCGCGCCTTATTGCGCGTCCGCTCGCTATGATCTTTCATGCCGGACCCGTGCTTGGCTGAGTTTCGAGGAGTGTATCAACTTGGCTTATCCGGCTCTCCTACTCCAGAAGAAACCCTTCATACCCATTAGCCGCTACCTCAGCGCGTTTGGCCCGCATGACTGGGGCGCTGTCGGGGGAGGTGAGGAGGACCCGGGCTTTGCCGGGGATGTTCGCCCCGACGAACCATGACGCGGCCTGAGACCGGAGGATCTTGGTGCCTGCCTCGTTGACGTGATTGACCCAATCGTCTTCCGCCTGGAGCGTGGCCGCTATACGGGTAAACTCGTTTTCGCGCACGTGGCTGATGGCCTCGCTCACCCAATCCACCAGGGGCTCGGCGGCCCGGACGAAGTTGCCCACCGAGGCCGCGTTGATGGTGAAGAGATTGGGGAATCCGGCGCTGGAGATTCCCATGTAGGTGCGCGGTCCCCCGGCAAACTTGTCCTTCAACGACTGTCCGCCTACGCCGCGAATGTCCAGCCGATTCAACGAGCCGGTCACGGCGTCGAACCCCGTTGCAAAGATGATTACGTCCAGTTCATACTCGGCATCGCTGGTCTTTAAGCCTATGGGGGTGATGTTCTGGATGGGCGCCTGTCGCACGTCAACCAGTAGGACGTTGTTCTGGTTGTAAACCTCGTAGTACCCGCTCTCGCATGGCAGGCGCTTGGAGCCGAACATGTGGTCCTTGGGCACCAGCATCTCTGCCACCACTGGGTCGTGAACCCGCTCGCGAATCTTGTTGCGGAAGAATTCGGCGTAGTCCTCGTTGGCCTCACCGGGCATCATGACGTCGTAGAAATTGCTTAGCCACTTCTTGAAGCCGGGTTCTGCCCACAGCCTCTCGTACTGCTCCAGCCGCTCTTCCGGTGAAACCTCCATGGCCGACCGTGGGTCGAATTGGTGCATGAACGAGCCCGCGGTTGCCATAC
>Ga0208113_1001739_pt1 | contig 10182 bp, 11 predicted proteins | sample Knorr_S7_td_NADW_FD_185598 | JGI IMG/M metagenome (GOLD analysis project Ga0208113, IMG submission 185598) | Marine microbial communities from Southern Atlantic Ocean transect - Knorr_S7_td_NADW_ad_2505m_LV_A (SPAdes) (version 2) | ecosystem: Environmental > Aquatic > Marine > Oceanic | place...
TTTTTTTTTAATAATAACCCAATTAATTTTATTTTTTTTTTTAATCATATATTCAGGAAAGTGAACTCCGTGAGCATTTATATCTTCAGCTAGTTTTATATCCGCTGCAATTAACAATTTTAATTTTTTCATTTTACAAAATTTTAATAGTTGTTTGGCAATTTTCTTCCGTTCTTTTACTTCATAAGATCTTAATAAAAATGCTGATTCTTTAGGTATTTTTAGCTTTGAAAATTTTTTTTCATCAAAAACATTGTCATCAAATATTATTATTATTTTTGGAAGTTTATTATCTTTAGTTTTAATTTCTTTTGAATAATCTAAAAGTTTATTTATTTTTATATATGGATTTAAAAATCGCATTTATAATAATTGTAATATAAAAAATGAAAAATCAAAAAGTTTTAGAAAATATTAATTCGGTTAAAAAAAAAATTAGTAAAGTATCAGCAGAGTCTATGTTCTACTATGATAGAGGAGCTTATAATACACATTTAAAACAAAAGAAAAATGTTGAAATTATTGCAATTTCTAAAAGACAACCTTTAGAAAAACTTGTTGCTGCATTGAATACTGGTCATAGCATTTTTGGTGAAAATCAAGTTCAAGAAGCAGTTAACAAATGGCCTGTATTAAAAAAAAAATATAAAAATATTGAACTACACCTTGTTGGCCCACTTCAAAGTAACAAAGCAAAAGATGCTGTTTCTATATTTGATTGCATTCAAACAGTTGACAGAGAAAAAATTGCCAAAACCTTAAAAAAGGAAGAAGAAAATTTAAAAAAAAAACTTTTTTACATGATACAAATAAATACTGGCAAAGAATCCCAAAAGTCAGGTGTAATGCCAGATTATGCAGATGATTTTTTTAAATACTGTAAAGAGGATCTTAAACTTAATATCAAGGGGTTAATGTGTATACCACCATATAATGAAGATCCTTCTATTCATTTTTCCTATCTTAGAAAAAAAAATTTAGAATATAAACTTCCTTATTTAAGTATGGGAATGAGTGAAGATTATGAAAAAGCAATTACCTTTGGGGCAACCCATATTAGAGTAGGAACAGCAATATTTGGTGAAAGACTAGAAAAATAGCTAAAACAAGTCTTTGAATTTAAAAAAAACAAAAAAAAGTGTTGACTTATAAATGAGAATGATTATCATTTTCAGTTATAGGCGCAGGAGTATGTCGCCTAAATCCACATGCCCATGCTTTGCTTTATGATTTTATGTATGATGTATGTTTAAAAAAATTATAAATATAAGCTTCTTATTATTTCTTTCCGTATTTTTTTTTATAAAACCTTTATTAGCACATCACAAAGTTTATGGAGCTCGTATACATAAAGGTGATCGTGAAATTTCCTGGAGAGGTCATGTTGATTATGACAACAGAAGTAATAAAAATAAAGCTCACATTCATGTTGCAGAATATGAATATGCTTGGACTGATAATTGGCAATCAGAAATAGAGTTTTTTATGCGTGATAAATATGAAAATAATTTTCGCTGGTATAAAACAGAATTTCAAAATCAATTAGAAGTTATAGAAAGAGATACATGGGCTGCTGCTTTATATTTTTCATATAACTGGGTTAGAGAAAAAGGAGATGCATCGGAGATTGAATATAAAGTACTACTAGAAAAAGATCTTTTTGGTGCTAGAAATATAATAAATTTTGTTTTTGAAAATGAATTCGGAAGTAAAGCAAAAGGAAGTACATCATTTAAGATATCCTATCTTACAATGTATAAAAAACCAGTTTATAAAGGAATAAAAATAGGTTTTGGCGGAATATCAAATTTTGGGCAATTAGATAATTTTAATTCCCCTGGAAGACAAAAACACCAAATTGGTCCAGGCTTTAAAAAATCATTTCACCTAACTAATGGAATGGAATATAGTATTTTTATTGGCCCATTAATAGGATTAACTAATGCAAGTGCAGATAATACTTTAATGTGGAATATGGAGCTAGAGTTTTAAAAAAAGTATGAAAATAAAGGCATATGAATTAAAAAGTTTAGTCGAAAAAAAAAAATATTCTGCTTATTTAGTTTACGGCCAAAATAAAGGGTTAGTCAGAGAAAAAAGCCAAACAATAATAGATACTTATAAAGATGATCAAACTGAAATTATAAAATTCGAAAATGATGAATTAATATCTGAACCCGAAAAATTAAGTAACGAATTTAATACATTTTCACTTATTGCAGAAAAAAAAATTATTCATGTTTTAAATACAAAAGATAATTTGACTGAAACAATTACAAACACAATAAATAATCAAGATTCAACTAATTTAATAATATTTGAAACTGGTGAGTTAACTCCAAGATCTAAACTTAGAAAATTTTTTGAAAAAGAAAAAAACTTAGGAATACTGGCTTGTTACTTTGATACAGAAAGAGATGTTCAAGATTTAATAGAAACTACTTTTAAAAAAGAAGATATATCAATAAGTAGAGATATAAGTTTATTAATTGCAAAACGTTTAGGAAATGAAAGACATATAATCAAAAGCGAATTAGAGAAAATTATTTTATATCTAAAAGATAAAAAAGAATTTAAAGCTGAAGATATTTTAAAATGCCTTAGTCAAAATGAAGATTTTGGTTTTGATGATTTAAATTATAATCTTTGTGACGGCAATGTTGTAAAACTTGATAAAATAATTAATCAATTATATTTAGAAGGAATTAATCCTATTGCTTTATTAAGGTCCGCTGGTAAACATTTTCAAAAAATTTTATTTGTTAATCAAAAAATAGATTCTGGAATGAATCTTAATGAATCTCTTAGTCAATTAAAACCGCCTATTTTTTTTCTGTATATTAATAAATTTAAGAATCAAGTGACAAAATGGAGAACTATTCTTTGTTATAAAGCAATAGAAAGAATTATGGAAACAGAAGAATTATGTAAATTAAATTCAAAAATTTCTAAAATTATATGTTGGAGAACTTTAAGTAATATAGCTTCAATAAAATATAATTAATTATTCGCCTGTAAGTTTTTTTATTATATTTTCTCTTTGACCAACGTTTCTATATTCTATTTTAATATTCCCTTTATTATTTTTATCATTAATCGTTAATTTAACTCCTAGTTTTAAACTTAATTCTTTTTCTAAAATAGCTGTATCAGCATCTTTTTCATTAATTTTTTTTTCTTTAACTAAATTTTTTGTTTTTTTATCTAAATCTTCTGTATGAAATAAATTTTCTACATATCTAACTGACAAGCCTTCTTTTATAATACGCTCCGCCACTTCTTTTGCACCATCGTATCCGACCAAGCATCTTGCATGCCCCAACGATAATTTTCCATCTAAAATAAATTTTTTTACTTCTTTTGGTAAAGATATTAATCTAAGTAAATTTGCTACATGACTTCTACTTTTTGAAACAATAGATGCTAGTTCTTCTTGTGTATAATTAAACTCGTTCATTAATCGGTTATACCCCTCTGCTTCTTCAATAGATGTTAGGTCTTCCCTTTGTAAATTTTCAATTAATCCAGATTCAAATGCTTTTCTATCATCAAAATCTGATACGATAGCAAGGATTTTATCTATCCCCACTAATTTACAAGCTTTTAGTCTTCTTTCTCCTGCAACTAATTCAAAATTTTTTTTACCTTTTCTGACAATTATAGGCTGTAGTAATCCATTTTTTGCGATTGATTCAGATAATTCTTTTAATTTTTCTTCATCAAATTTTTTTCTTGTTTGAAATTTGCTTATACTTATTTCATTAATTGAAATTAAATTTTTTCCGCCCGTTTCCTGTTTTAAATCTAAATCATCAATATCAGTCTCTATTAGTGCTGAAAGTCCTCTTCCTAATCTTTTTTTTTTTACCATTAAATATTATTCATTAACTACTTTTTTTTTCTCTTGCTTTAAAAATTCTTTAGCTAATCCCATATAAGCTTTTGATCCTTTACATTTTAAATCATAAATTAAAACAGGTTTCCCAAAACTTGGCGCTTCAGAGACACGTACATTTCTTGGTATAATAGTTTTATAGACTTTTTTTCCAAAAAAACCTTTAATATCCGATTTTACCTGCTCTGTAAGAGAATTTCTCTTATCTACCATTGTCAATACTAATCCTTGTATACTTAAATAAGGATTATACGTTTTCTTAACCCTATTAATAGTATGTACAAGATGGCTCAATCCTTCTAAAGAATAAAACTCACATTGCATAGGTACTATAATAGAATTGGCTGCAGTAAAAGCATTAACTGTAAGTATCCCAAGTGCTGGAGGACAATCAATTAAAATATAATCGAATTTATGTTTTATTTTCTCAATTGCATTTTTTAAACGAACTTCTCTTTTCTCTTGTCTCGCTAGTTCTATTTCAGCACCTGATAACTCAAGTGTTGATGGAACTAATTTTAATTCTGGAATATTTGTTTTGTAGATTGCATCGTATATTTTCGAAGGATCGTGTAAAACATCATATATATCATTTCTATCTTTTCTTTGCTCAAAACCAACTCCTGTGGATGCATTTGCTTGGGGGTCTAAATCAATTAATAATACTTTTTTTTTCACCGAAACTAAGGCTGTTGCAAGATTAACTGCTGTAGTTGTTTTCCCAACCCCGCCTTTTTGATTAGCTACCGCAATTACTTTGGATTCTTTTATTTTTGACAATATAGATAATTATAATTGTTTTAATTAAAATAAAAATTATTTTTTTTTTAAATTTTTTATTAATAAAATTTTTCCACCTTCATTAGTAACGCTTTTTACAAATTTAATATGAAAAATAAATTTTTTTCTCGCTATTTCTATTTCTTTAGATACTGTTTTTCCTTTTAAAAAAACACAATACATTTTTTTTTTATAAAATTTAAAGCTATATTTTAATAAATTATCAAGAGAAGTAACGGCTCTAGCTGATATATAATCAAAATTCTTAATTATTTTTAAGTTTTCTATCCTAGAGTGATGTATAGAGATATTTTTTATACCAATAATATTTTTTACTTCGTATAAAAATTTACATTTTTTTTTATTTGCTTCAACAAGATCGAAACTATTATTTGAACAAATAGCACAAACAATTGCGGGAAACCCTGCTCCACTACCTATATCTAATATTCTCTTATTATTTCCAATTAATTTAAGAATTTGATAAGAATCTAAAAAATGCCTCTCCCAAATAGATTCAAATGATCTTTGACTAATAAGATTAAACTTTTCCTGCCATATTTTAATTAAATTAAGATATTCTTTTAATTTTTCTAATCTTTCATCATTAATATCAGTTTTTTCTTTGAAATTTTTATAAGTTAGATTGCCCACTTATTTTTTTTGAATAATTAGTTTTATTTTTATTAACAAATCTAAGAATATTAATTACAGCAGCTGGCGTAACTCCAGAAATTCTTGTTATCTCTCCTAAATTTTTTGGTTTTATATAATTTAACTTATCTAAAACTTCGTTGGTTAGATTTGGTATTTTATTATAATCTAAATTCCTCGGTATTTTTAATCCTTCGTCTTTTTTCAAATCATTTATGTCTTGTAGTTGCCTTTCTACATAACCTTTATATATAGATTTTGTCTCTAGTTCTTCAAAAACATCATTTGGTATTTCTTTAATTTTTGGCCAAATATTTTCTAATTTCTTTCTATCAATATTTTTAAATACTAAAAGATCAAATATATTTCTTTTTTTACCATCTAAATTGATTTTTATGCCAAATTTTAGCAATTTATTTGGTGAAAAAGTTATTTTTTTGTATTTTTTTTCAATTTTTTCTAATAAAAGTTGTTTTTCATTAAATTTCTTTTCCCTTTTTTTTGAAACACAATTTATTAAAATTCCTTTTGGTGTTAATCTTATATCTGCATTATCTGAACGTAATAAGAGTCTATATTCAGCTCTACTTGTAAACATTCTATAAGGCTCTGTTACTCCTTTGTTAACTAAATCGTCTATTAAAACCCCTATATATCCTTCAGATCTTGATAAAACAAATTCATTTTTTTTTAAAACTTTTAATCCTGCATTTATTCCTGCAATTATTCCTTGAGCAGCTGCTTCCTCATAACCTGTTGTTCCATTAATTTGTCCTGCAAGATATAAGTTATTGATTTTATTAGTTTCTAAAGTATTTGATAATTGTAAAGGATCTACATAATCATATTCAATAGCATAACCATATTGTAAAATTTTAGCATTCTCTAATCCAGAAATTGATCGAACAAATTGTTTTTGTATGTTTTCTGGAAGAGATGTTGAAATACCATTAGGATATATAATATCTGAATTTAAACCTTCAGGCTCTAAAAAAATGTGGTGTTGTTTTCTATCTTTAAATTTTACAATTTTATCTTCAATTGATGGACAATATCTAGGTCCTATGCTTTGGATTTGTCCTGAGTAAATAGCTGATTTTACAATATTTTTTTCAATTATTTTGTGCGTTTTTTGGTTCGTTTGTGTAATAAAACATGGAATTTGTTTAATCTTAATAAATTTATTCATAAATGAAAATGGTATAATTTTTTTATCACTGTCTTGTCTTTTTAGTTTTTTAAAATTTATGGATTTTTTAGCAATTCTAGGTGGTGTCCCTGTTTTCATTCTTCCTAAATTAAATCCAAATTTTTTAAATGTTTTTGAAAGACCATATGTTGCTTTTTCTCCTACTCTTCCTGCTGGTATTTTTTTATCTCCTACATGAATTAAACCATTTAGAAATGTTCCAGTTGTAAGAACAATTGTTTCACATGAAACAATTTTATTTTTAGTTAGTATTACGCCTTGAACAGATTTTTTGTTAATGTATAGATCAACTACTTCATCTTCTAATATTTTTAAATTTTTTTCTTTTTTTAAAAGTTTATTAATTGCTTTTTTATATAGATTCCTATCTGCTTGAGCTCTTAAACCCCTTACTGCAGGTCCTTTTGATGCATTCAATAATCTAAATTGGATCCCTGACATATCAATAGCTTTAGCAATAATTCCGTCTAAAGCATCAATTTCCCTTACCAAATGTCCTTTTCCAAGTCCTCCAATCGAGGGATTACAAGACATTTCGCCGATTTTACTTTTATTATTGGTTATTAAAAGTGTAGAGCAACCGATTCGCGCTGCCGCTGATGCTGCTTCACATCCTGCATGACCTCCTCCAACAACAATAACTTTATATGTTCCACGTGGAACATTTACTTTTCTTATTGTTTTATTCTTTTTAGTATTGAACATCCAACAGCAGCTCCTTTATATGCCTCTGTATAACAAACTTCTATAGTATTATTATTTAAAATTTCTCCATGGATATATCCTTTACTTTCAGGTGATACCCAATAAAAATTCCTATTATTTTGTCTTATTGTACCTAAAAAATTTGTTTCTCCATCTGCATATTTAAAACTTCCTTTAAATATCCTTTCATTTTGTTCAAAAATTGTAATTTTTTTATTCCAAGTTCTATACCCTTTTTCCATTGAGTAACTTTTATTCAATCCTTCCCAATCACCAATTAAGTTAACTATAAATTCTGAATAAAGATTTTTTTCTGATATAAAGAAAAAAACAACAAAAATTGAAAAAAACTTAAATTTTTTATTTACTAAATTCATTATTTGCCTATACAAAAATCTTTAAAAACAATATCTAACATTTTCTCAATTTCATATTTACCTGTTACATTTCCAATAGCATTCAAAGATAATCTAAGATCTTCCGCATTTAATTCTGAGTTTTTATTATTATTTATTTTTTTTAAATTACTAAGACAATTTTTCAAAGCTATTCTATGTCTAGTTCTTGTTAAAACAGGTTCTCCAAAAAAAACATTTTTATATTTATCTTTGATATAATTTTCTAAATCATTTAATAAATTATTTATTCCAATTCCTTTTTTTGCAGAAATTACAGATATTTTTTTAATTTTTTTTTTTATTAAATAATTGATTTTACTATCTATTTCTTTTTTATTTAATAAATCTTTTTTATTTAAAACTACCACTGTTTTATCACATACTAAATTAAGAATTTTTTTTTCAAAATTACGAGTAAGATCAATAACTAATAATTTTATATTGCTACTATTAATTTTTTTTTTAGATTTTAAAACACCTTGTTTTTCAATATTGTTTCGTGGGTTATCTTTTAGCCCAGCTGTATCAGATAATATTACAGGTATATTTGATAAATTAATCTTTGTTTCAATTATATCTCGAGTAGTACCAGATGTTTTCGAAATAATTGCTATATCTTTTTTTGCTATTTGATTTACTAGTGAAGACTTTCCAACATTAGGACTACCAATAATTGCAATTTCAATACCCGTTCTGATAATATCTCCTCTTTTGTTGTCTGACAAAAAAAACTCAATTTCTTTAGTTAAATCGATAACTTGATTAACAACTTTTTTATCAGTATTCTTTGGGACTTCTTCTTCAGGAAAATCTATTTGTCCCTCATAATGCGCCAATAGTTTTAAAAGCTTATTATTCCATTTTTTAAAGACGGCACTTAACGTGCCATCAACCTGATGAAGCGCTAAAGATTTTTGAGATTTCGTTTCAGCATTAATTAAATCCATAACACCTTCCGCTTCTAGAAAATCCATTTTATTATTTTTAAATGCTCTTTTTGTAAATTCCCCTGGTTCAGCTTCCCTAACATTTTCTATTAATAACAAATTTTCAATCAAATGTTCTAATACCGAACTGCCTCCATGTATATTAATTTCAAGCATATTTTCACCAGTATAGGTTTTGGGAGATGAAAACCAAACAACAATTGCTTTATCTATTAAAGAGGAATTTTTTAGATCATACAAATTTATTAATTTACAATATCTACTTTTTGGTAATTTTTTTTTTGTGAGAACTTTAAATATTTTTTTTGTTTCACTACCTGAAATTCTAATAGTTTTAATAGCTGATAAACCAATACTGCTTGCTGATGCAAAAATTGTATCTAGGTTTATTTTATAATTTATTCTTTTATCCATTTTCTTTTGTTTTACTATCATATTTAGATTTATCAAGTTGAACAAATTAGAAAAAAAAACTAATTCATACGTTATTTAAAAAAATGGCACAAAGAATTAAAACAGTAAAAATTACAACAAAAGGTCAAGGATTTTACGAATTTACATCAGATATAATTAAGTATGTTAATAATGCAAAAATAAAAATTGGTTTATTAACTATTTTTGTAAAACATACTAGTTGTTCGTTATTAATACAAGAAAATGCTGATAGTGATGTACAAAAGGATTTATTAAATTTCTTTTCTAAAACTATCCCTGAAGATGGAAATTATATTCACCAATCAGAAGGATCGGACGATATGCCGGCGCATATTAAATCTGCCTTAACTCAAACAAGTTTATCAATACCTATAGAAAATTTTGAAATAACATTAGGAACATGGCAAGGAATATACTTATTTGAACATAGGAAATCATCACATACACGTACAATAAAATTACATTTAATTGATTAAAATGGATAAATTATCAAGAAAAATATCTCAAAAAACCATGCAATTTTTATCTTCAAAAGGATATAAAGTACTAAGCGAGTTTGCATTGCCTAATAAAAAGAGAGTTGATATCATTGCCATAAACTCTAAAAAAGAAATAATTATTGTCGAAGTTAAATCAAAAAAAAATGCGGTCAAAACCGATAAAAAGTGGAAAAATTATTTAAATTATTGTAATTATTTTTATTTTGCTTGTAACGATAAATTAAAAGATTTAAATTTATCAAAGAATATAGGTGTTATTCAAAACAACTCTAAAAGCATAAAAATTACCAAAAAATCAAAATATAAAAAATTATCAGAAAACAAAAAAAATAAATTAATATTTAAAATTGCTCTTTCTGCAGCATCTAAATTTCATAGATTAATCGATCCTGCATTCAAAAAACAAAAAAACAACTCAATATACATTTATAGAAAAAAGAAATAGAAAAAATTCTTATTATCACATATAATATAAAAAGCCTTTATTTTTATATGCGTCATTTATTTGTGGGGGATCTATGAAGGGGACCGTAAAATGGTATAACGCCAGAAAAGGATACGGATTTATAACACCAGATGACAATAGCGATGATGTTTTTGTTCATGCAACATCATTAAAAGATAGTGGTTTAAAAAAATTATATACTGGATCTGAAGT
>Ga0208113_1001742_pt1 | contig 10173 bp, 10 predicted proteins | sample Knorr_S7_td_NADW_FD_185598 | JGI IMG/M metagenome (GOLD analysis project Ga0208113, IMG submission 185598) | Marine microbial communities from Southern Atlantic Ocean transect - Knorr_S7_td_NADW_ad_2505m_LV_A (SPAdes) (version 2) | ecosystem: Environmental > Aquatic > Marine > Oceanic | place...
GTGTCGCGAAGAAAGTCATCGAGCAGATAACATTCTTCAACACTGTCCGCACGGAAATTCCACAAATGATGATGGGCATCACAGATAGGCAGTTTCGGGTCCAGCGTTGCCTCTATCGTTCCCGCGAGCCAGGCATCATTCGTCGCCATTCTTGCAATTCCTATTAATTGATAGGTTACTGAGCCCAGTGTTGCTGGAAACAACAATTACGGAAATACGCCTATACTTTTCATTATCTCAGTGACAATTGAAAGGCCTATCGGTCATGACTCGCTCCAGCGCCGCATATCTAAAATCACTCAACGACAATCGGTCTGTCTTTCTCAATGGAAAGGCCATAGAAAACGTCACGACTCATCCTGCCTATCAGCAGGCCGCGAAGTCAATCGCCAACCTTTATGATTTTCAGGGAGCTCCTGAGAATCTCGAGCGCATGACCTATCAATCTCCTAAGACAGGAAACCGTGTTGGGAGAATGTGGCAACTTCCCACAAATTATGAAGAGTTGGTCAATCGACGCGAAGCGTTAACTACGTGGGCAGAAACACATTATGGATTTATGGGTCGATCGCCCGATCACGTTGCCTCAACCCTGGCTGGATTTTACATGGGCAGCCACGTATACGCGCAGCACGGCTCTGAACGAGTGGCAGCGGTTGAGCAATATTATGAATACGCTCGCGATAACGACTTGTACATTTCCTATGTGATTATCGACCCTCAAGGGGATCGGTCAAAGTCACGCTCGGAAAATGGTAACGCAGATCTCACTGTATCTATCTGCGATGAGGATAGCGAAGGTATCACAATCAAAGGCGCCAAAATGCTCGGCACTGGCGCAGTCCTTTCAGATGAAGTGCTTGTCTCGACGTTAAGGCCCATGAACGAGGGAGAAGAAAAATGGGCATTTACTGCTGTATTACCAATAAACGTTAAAGGTCTAAAACTGCTATCCAGACGCTCATACGAAGAATCAACCACCTCTCTTTTTGATTACCCATTGTCAAAACGGTTCGACGAAAACGATGCTTTACTCTATTTTGATGAGGTCAAAGTACCTTGGCATCGGGTATTTGTGAACGGAAACATAGAGACTCAGTTCGCCCAGTGGCACAACACACCAGCACATTCTTATCAGAACTATCAAGCGGAGATTCGTTTAACCGTCAAGCTGCGTTTTCTTGTTGGTCTAGCGAAACGCATTGCAGAAATGACCGGCGCGATAAAGTTTCCTCAAGTAGTCGAAAAACTGGGGTACGTTTCCTCACAACTCCAGGTAATAGAGGCTTTTGTATACGCGATGGAAACTAAGGGATGGAATTTTGGTGCTTACTACCTTCCGAATAAGGAATTACTTTATGCATCACAAGTACAGTCCCAACGTTTATACCCAAAAGTCATTGACACTGTGCGAGATCTCGCTGGCGGAGGAATGATTATGCTGCCGTCGAGTATTGAAGACTTCCATGATTCGGAGATAGCCGAACTAATCGGAAAAACACAATATTCTCCTGCCGCCAGTTCAGAAGAACGTGTCAAATTTTTCAAACTGGCGTGGGACGCTATTGGCTCTGAATTTGGCTCAAGGCATACACAATATGAAATGTTTTATTCCGGCCCACGCGTTGTCACAACGGGCATGGCGTTTCGCACTTTTCAATGGGAAAGAACTACTGATTTGGTGGACGATTGCCTGAGGAGTTATGAATCACCCTCATCAACAAGCTTAACAAGCGTAGTTCCACCAACTAGAGGAATAAATTAATGACCCCAAACCTCTCGATAGCCGGTATTAATCTCGAGCCTGGGACGCGACGACGCCATCGTATGAGTCTGGTCGAGTTAGCAGACGGAACTGAAGTTTCAATCCCACTTGATATTATTCACGGCGGTCAACCAGGGCCGGTGCTTTATCTGGGTGCTGCCATCCATGGTGACGAAGTAAATGGCGTGGGAATATTATTTCGTGCACTTGAAGACATCAATCCAATTGAGCTTTGCGGCAGCGTAGTTGCAGTACCAGTCCAACACCCACTGTCTTTTCAAGCAGATCATCGTTTGCCCATCTCCCAATTCATCAAGTCTCCACTAGATCAGGCGCCAGCCGACGCCTGGACAGTCTTCCCCGGCACTAAAAACGGCAATCTGGCCCAAATCCTAGCGGCGACCCTGTTTGAGCTCATTGTCCAATGTGATTTTGCTATCGACATTCATACGCCAACAAGAGGTGGCCGCTACGTACCAATCGCGATACTTCCGTCAGCTAATTTAGGCGACATACAACAACGAGTAGTTGATATGGCACATGCATTTGGATCCGGTTGGATAATGAACGGCCACACCGGAATTTATGTCGCCGACGGAATCTTGTGTGTCGAAGCGACACGTGCCGGCATTCCATGCTTTACTTTTGAGACCGGTGAAGGCGGTCGTCTTGAAGAACCGTTGATTAATCAAGGTGCTGGTTACGTTCAAAATGTCATGCGATGGCTAAACATGATTGATGGTGAACTGGTTCCTGCGCAAACTTCTTATCTGATGTCTGACTTTCTCGGCCTTCGCGCAGAACGCGGCGGACTTTTATTGCCCCACGCTGAACTGGGCGAACTAATTAATACTGGTGACAAACTCTGCTCGATTGTAAATATTTATGGAGATGAAATAGAAATCATTACCGCCCCTACTGATGGTGTATTCGTTCGCGCCACCACGCTCTCAACGGTCTCACGAGGTGAGCGTGTCGCAACACTGGGACTGTTGTGAATACCCCAAGCGACCGTGATCGATTGATCGATCGTATCTCAGATAGTCGTGACCACGTCATCAATCTGTGCAGAGAATTGATTCGCATTGACAGTCAGAATCCGCCGAGCGACACCTCCAAACTAGTTACCAAGATTGAGTCGATCATCGGTACGTCGCCCCACATAGAACACAGACGAATCAGTCCAAAACCACCGATCACCAACCTAGTGGCGAAAGTGGCTGGTAACGCCGGCGGGCGCCGACTCGTTTTCAACGGCCATCTGGATACCTTTCCTATTGGAAACAAAAGCAATTGGTCAGTTGGGCCGCTAAGTGGGGATATTAAAGACGGTAAAATTTTTGGTCGCGGCGCCTGTGATATGAAGGCCGGAGTTGCGGGATCGGTGATGGCTTTTCTTTTACTCGCTGAATTTCGAGACAGCTGGTCGGGCGAAGCCGTCCTGACGTTAGTCGGAGACGAAGAAACTGGTGGCGCTTGGGGGACAAAATATCTGCTGGAACATGTGGAAGAAGCTTCTGGAGACGCCCTAATTAACGGCGACACGGGTTCGCCCGAGATCGTCAGATTCGGTGAGAAAGGGCTCATCTGGCTCAGCCTGGAGACAACGGGTAAAGCGGGGCATGGTGCACATGTTCACCTCGGACGAAATGCGATTCGGACCCTTCTGGAAGGTTTAGAACCCGTATTAGGGCTCCAAGGACTGAATCCGTCTGTGCCTGACGATATTACCCGGGCAGTGCGTGAGGCTGATCAGGTCTACAAGGCCATCGGCATCGAAGGCGAGGGGGATACAGTCCTACGAGTAACAACCAATCTTGGACAAATCAGCGGCGGAATCAATATCAATACCATTCCAGATAGCAGCAACGCGCTGGTCGATATCCGTATCCCACCGGGAATCACAACAGACGAAATATCAGACTTAATAAAACCACGACTCGATCAACTAAACGATCTTCAATGGAGCATTCTTACCTCTTGCGAGGCCAACTGGACCGACCCAGAGAGTGAGATCATCACCTTAACTCGAGAAAATGCGAAAGCTGCCCTTGGCAGAAAAGTCGCCACAAGCCTCCGACCGGGATTTTCAGATGCGCGGTTTTATCGTGAAAAAAATATACCATCCGTGGTTTATGGGGTGACACCACATAATATGGGCGCTGCTGACGAATTTGCGACAATCGACGACATTCAAACGGTATTTTCTGTACATTCCTTGACGGCATTTGATTTCCTTTCCGCATAATGCTCGAACCTTCACAGAGGTTGAGGGGGATCGCCACAAAACTCTCGAATCATGGTTTCTTACCGATCTGGTTCTCTCCCTACCATCACAATACAACCAATACTTTTCCCCGTTACCTGAGAAACACTAATCCCTGTGATAACAAGACATAAAGACATTCTCGCTTGGCGGCGCAAGATCGGTGTCGTTGTTCCTGCCACCAATACCATTGTAGAACCCGAGTTTCACCAAATGGCACCTGAGGGTATCACTAACCATACCAGCCGCTTTGAACTCAGTAATATGGCGCTCAACAGTGACGCCGACTTCCTTCGTATGATCGAGCAGATAAATGCAAATCTCGATGTAGCGATCGATGGACTGGTTCCCGCTGCACCAGACCACATCATCATTGGCATCTCGGCTGAGTCGTTTTGGGACGGGGCAGACGGCGCTGCGGCAATTAAAGAGAGACTGAGTCAACGCGCCGGAGTGCCTGTCACCCTCGGATCGGACGCTGCCCGACTCGCCATCGAGGCCGTCAAGGCCCAACGCATCGCTGTGCTAACGCCTTACTGGCCCATTGCTGATGAGCGTGTGTCTCAGTATTTCGGCCAGTGTGGATTCGATGTTCGACGGCTAATCGGCCTCAAAGCAACGAGCCCAATTAATATCGCTGAGCAGAATGCCGCCACTCTGGAACAAGCCTTGCAACGTCTTGATGGCGACGATGTCGATGCAATCGTGCAAGTCGGGACGAATCTTGGAATGGCCAAGATCGCTGCGGTTGCTGAAAAATCAATGGGTAAACCGGTCATTGCCATTAATACCGCGCTGTACTGGCACGCATTGAGGTCAATGGGAATTGACGACTCGATTTCCAACTTTGGTCGATTGTTAGAGCAGCATTAAATACCCGCGACTTTTCCAACTCGGTCCGTCGACAATGCTTTCCGAATGGATGATCGATCTGATCTTCGAATTCTATCCATTCTGACCTGGTCAATCACATCAATTCTCCCAGACCTTCGCTAACCCTCTTTGCTTCGCTGTTTACTGTGGCCGTGTTGCCCAGATCGCTGCTGGTATCGGTGATACCTGTCGAAGCATTGACCCTGATGAGTAATGTTCAAGCAGTGAGCCTGCTCTATTTCATATCTGGAATCGCCTCTGTCCTATTTAGCTTGCTTATCCCGATATTCGCATCGCGTTTTCGCGCACGCGGCCTGTTGATTCTGGGCGGAATAACCACCGTTGCAACCGCGGTTCTATTAAATAGTCACCAGATTTATCTATTCGTCGTTGGAATGATTTTCTATACCGCTAGCGCAAACATGGTCGAAATTGCACTCACTTTATTCATCATGCAGGTCGTGCCACGGCGAGAGATTCAACGGTTTGAGCCAATGCGCGTATTCTTTATGGTGATAGGATTCCTGATTGGGCCTTGGCTAGGCGTCGTGCTTCGTGAACAAGTATCAGTATCCGCTCCGTATTTCCTCTCCGGAATCTTTGCCGTTTTTACCATTGCTTTCATGTTTATGCTTCGGTTACACCGCCTTCACCAAGACAAGTCTCAACCCATTCTGGCCAACCCCGTTAGGTACGTTCAGCGGTTTTCGGCTCAACCTAGGCTACGACTTGCCTGGGCCCTGGCCGTCGGCCGGGCCGGCTGGTGGAGCATGTTCTTTATCTATGCACCGCTCTACGCGGTGACATCGGGCTTGGGTGAAATAATCGGTGGGGCTATCGTATCCGCTGGTGTCGCAATGGTACTTACCGTTCATTTCTGGGGTTGGATCGGGCGACGATACGGGCTGCGGCGTATGATGTTCTGGAGCGCCCTGATGACAACTTTTGCGATGCTGGTTCTAACCGCTGCGGCAGGTTTTGCCTGGCTTGGCGCTGCTTTGTGGTTGGTGGCGGCGGCCGCCATCGCGCCACTGGATGCAGCAGGGAATGGCCCCTTTCTTCGCGCCGTGCGGTCCAGAGAAAGACCCGAAATGGCGGGGGTTTACAACACCTATCGCGACATGGCCCAGCTGATGCCCCCTGGTATTTTCTCAGTTGTGCTTCGATTTTTTGAATTGCCAGCCGTCTTCGCAACCACCGCGTTGGGCATGCTGGGGATGGCGGCTCTAGCTCGCTATTTACCACGGCGCTTCTAGCGCAACTTTGCGGAAAGCAAATCAATCCATGAAATATCTCTTGGCAAAAATCATGGTAATGGCAATGCTCTGCCTACACCTGGCGGCCGGCGTCGCCGATGGAAATGAAGACCAGTGGTATGCCACAACGCCATCAGAACAAGCGATTGTCAACGTCATACGCACCCAACTGAATGCATTCAAAGAAGGTCGATTTGACCTTGCCTATACGCATGCATCGGACAGCATCCAGTCGCGTTTTCCGGACAAACGTTCCTTTAGAGACATGGTAGAAAACGGCTACGGTGTGTTGTTGAATCCCCTGCATGTCCGGTTTAATGGAATCGATAAACGATTCAAATCAGTGGTGTACCGGGTCGGGCTAATCTCGCATGATGGGCAGCGCTGGCTCGCACTCTATCCAATGATCGTGAATGGGAAAGGCATATGGAAGATAGACGGCTGTCGTCTGTTACGGCTAACGGGCACGTTGATCTAAGCGAGTAATAACCCATCATTAGTACAGTGACCATCGGTCCGCAGAACTACATTCGGTCAAAATGACTATGCCTGATTCGAATATATTGCTTTCTATCGCCGCCGTATTTTTCTTCGCTGCCTTTGTTAAAGGGGTCACCGGCCTGGGTTTTTCAACAACGGCCCTGCCATTTCTCGTACTGTCCATCGGATTGAAGGAAACATTACCTCTTCTCATCATTCCCTCGATACTGAGCAACCTACTGGTAATGCGCAGCGCCGGGCACTTCCGAGTCAGCTGCCTGCGGTTCTGGCCTCTCTATATTGCAACGCTGCCCGGCATTTTCGTTGGGTTGATACTCCTCAAAAGGCTTGACTCATACACCTGTGCCGCTGTTCTGGGGGGGGTACTCGTCATCTATAGCGCCCTCGCGCTCAGCAATCCGAGTTTTCGCTTAACAAGTGACTCGGCCCGATGGCTGCAAACACCGGTCGGATGCGTCACCGGCCTCCTGAACGGAATGACAGGTTCCCAGGTGGTCCCGGTTGTGCCCTATCTGCTGTCTTTGCCCTTGGAACGTGATCACTTCGTCCAAGCGTCAAATATCTCATTCACCTTGTCCAGCCTGGTCATGTCCCTTGGACTCACGCAGCTCGGTCTCATGACCTTGGAGACCAGTCTGATTTCATCGTTCGGTGTCATCCTGGTCTATACCGGCGTTCAGCTTGGCACACGTGTCCGCCGCTGGATGTCACCGTCGGTGTTTCGCCGCACCGTGCTGGGCCTTCTGATCTGCCTCGGCTTTAGTCTCGTGGTCCGATTGATCCTCTAACGAAAAAACGACACCGTATCCAAACTAACCGTCGCTATCGTGATCAAAATACCTGGCTAAATAAATCCTTCATCGCCTGCCACGATTCTTGGTCTGCAATCTCGTCATAAGCCAACGGCAATCCGTACTTCTTGCCATTGTCGTTCGCATCCCGACTGGTAAATCCGTGTAAAGCTCCCTCATAAGCAACAAAGTCCATGTCTGCTTGTGCATCTTTCATCTCTAACTTGAAATTCGCAACATCGTCATCAGGCACCAGGCTGTCGGCGGCACCGTGACACACCAGAATCTTTGCCTTGACTTCACCAACCGCTGGCTTATGGAAAGACCCCAACGCACCATGAAAACTGACGACCGCACGTAGTGGCATGCCAATACGTGCCATATGCAATACCATGGCTCCGCCAAAGCAATAACCCGTGGCACCAATACGGGCATTATCGACCAGCGCATGATCCGCCAGGACATCGAAAGCTGCCTGTAAACGGGCTGTACCGATTTCCATATCATTCAATACAGTCGTCATCAGTGCGCCTGCCTCATCCGGACTGCTGCCGATTTTGCCTTCCCCGTACATGTCGACCGCCAACGCCACATATCCCAATGCCGCTATCTGTGCAGCGCGCTCGCGCATGTAATCGTTCAGTCCCCACCACTCATGAATGATCAGAACACCCGGTCGGACTCCCGAAACGGCATCATCGTAGGCCAAATGACCGTGTAATTCGCTGCCAGCGGCAGAATACTTCAAAGCCTCAGTGGAAATCGTCATGCTGTTTTCTCCTTTGGAATCTGTCTTGCTGCCTTCCTATTAAGGCCACCAATCTAGCGCAGTCAACAATCGACTGAAAGCGCCGGGCAACGTACACAACAATACATTAATCTAACCCACGTCCATCACACGCGACTCGGTGAATCGTCGCTCTCTCCATTGCTGGCCAGTCAATAGCAAGTCCAAGCCCTGGTTTTTTAGGTGCGTAGACATAGCCGTCTGCTTGCGTGCGGATTACTTCGTGCATGCCGTATTCGAAAGTCTCGTAGGGCAAAGGTTGTTCGTAGTATGTGCAGTTTCCGCAACCCAACATGACATGAAGATTGGCCGCAGAAGGCAACGTATATCCCCAAGACATTAATTCACATTTCATGTTGGCGGCCAACGACAAGGCCACAGCCTCGCGTGCCGGTGTGATACCCCCGAGTATGGTCACGTCAGTCCGCGTAGTCTTCCAAACACCCGTTCGTACGTTCTCAGAAAACAACGACAGATCCTGAACCCAATTGCCCGATGGAATCACCGGTATATCGACCTGATTGACCAACGAACGGTACCCCTCCAAATCCCAGTCAGGAAGTGGAGCCTCAAACCAAGCAAAGTCTAGGGCTTCGAGTTCCTTTGCCACTCGCAGAGCGCTGGCGTAATCGTAATTGTTCTCTGCATCCAACATCAGAGTCAGATCGGGATACTGGCGGCGCGCTTCACGAGCCAAAGCAAGATCCTGGTCCGGTACACACCACGTGTGAAACTTGATCGCACGGAATCCCTGGTCGAGCAGTTCCTCAATCAAGCCCATATAGGCAGACACATTCTCGAACATCGGCGTGCTCGCATAAGAGGGAATACGATCACACGCCCCGCCGAGGAGTTGATAAATCGGTTGATTTTTCGTTTTTCCCATGATGTCCCAGAGGGCGATGTCGATCACTGCCAACGCGCCTGGCGGCTGGGGAAATACGCGCGGACGCAGATCATAGAGAATGCCGTCGTAGTCCAGCGGGTCTCGGTTGATAAGCACCGGGATTAGATGACGTAAGGCCTCGGCGGTATACCGGTCATAGGCATACGACGCAGCGTTCCAGACACCGCCCACTCCCTCAATACCTTCGTCGGTAAATATCCGAATCAGCGTGTTGCTCTGATACTGTTCCGGTAAATCTTCTGACCAGGTATAACGCCGAGTTTCCGGTCCGACCACAGTCACTTCGACGCGTTCGATCTTCATCGCTTCACGCCCTCAGGAGTACCATTACAAACACGACTTGAAACGGAACAGTGTGGTTGAGACCGACAGCATTCACAACAGGCTGGCGTCGCTCACACCGACTCCGGTCAGCCAAATGGAACACCTTATGTTCTCTAGGGCTTACCGAACGTCGCTACTCGGTCAATGCGACAAACAAACAACACCCGTTTCTCATCAATACTGGGATCACGAAGCCCATAAGGCGGTTCGTTACCCGTATATTTCTGCCAAATTTTGTCGACCTGCTGGGTCACCCTGGCGCCTGTTGCACCTTCCTCAAGCTCTTCCCGCTCCACAGTACATTTGATCTGTACCCAGTGATATGGGTTATCCGGATTCACGACTAGGATAGTGAGTTCTGGGTTATTCCGTATCCATCCACACTTCGATCGATGCGCGGCCGTATTAACCAACACGTGATCCCCTTCATAGTCAAACCACATCGGCGTCAGGCTCACTCGACCGTCCGGACCGATAAGACCAAGAGTGATGGTGATCGGTCGATCCAGCAACTCCTTGTAGATGGGATCAAGTGAATCCAGGCTATTGACAATTTCACGATCGCCAATTGCAAATTGCCCCGGCTGTAACCCTTCAGACACATCTCTGAATTTAGCAATTGTGATTGTCTGTGACATAACCGCCCTCCTTTAAAGCATGAATTTTCTCGGCAACAGGTGACCGAGTTACTGTGTCGGAAGCA
>Ga0208113_1001752_pt1 | contig 10144 bp, 10 predicted proteins | sample Knorr_S7_td_NADW_FD_185598 | JGI IMG/M metagenome (GOLD analysis project Ga0208113, IMG submission 185598) | Marine microbial communities from Southern Atlantic Ocean transect - Knorr_S7_td_NADW_ad_2505m_LV_A (SPAdes) (version 2) | ecosystem: Environmental > Aquatic > Marine > Oceanic | place...
CGCTGGAATTCAACACTTGATTTTGGATCACTGGGGTTTGCAACGCAATTCCAGGATTTACCAAGAATGTGGAGAGTTTCTTTCCGTTACGATTACTAAATACATAGTATTTACTAATTGCTAGAATGATTGGCCGGTACATGTTGCCGGCCAATTTTTTTTAAACTAAAAAAATCAGTGCTTGTTTGTGGACATTAATTTAATCAGCTTGGTTCTTTTGACGCTGCTTTCTGGTTGTATTGCAGGAATCCTGGCTGGACTGTTAGGCGTTGGCGGGGGCATTGTGATTGTTCCCCTACTCTACTACGTTCTGAACTATTTAAATTACGATCAGTCAATTATTATGCATGTTGCGGTGGGCAGCTCTTTGTTAATTATTGTACCTACCAGCATTCGTTCGGCAATCCAGCATAAACATCGAGGTTCTTTTGACCAGGATGTATTTACACAATGGACCATCCCTTTACTATTGGGAGCAATCGTCGGAGCCGTACTTGCGGGTTATGCCACTTTTGAAGTATTGACGGGTATCTTTGCCTCCATTGCTGCATTGGTTTCGATAGAAATGTTTCTGAATAGGCAAGCAAAGAGATCTAAGGCAGTGCCTTCTAAAACTTTATTTCAAATAGCTCCGATTTTTATCGGCCTGGTCTCAGTGATGATGGGGATTGGGGGAGGCAGCTTGAGTGTACCCGTTATGAATTACTCAGGGATAGAGATGAGAAAGGCAGTTGGAACATCGGCAGCTTTTGGAACCCTTATTGCGATACCCGGTTCCATAGGTTTCATTATTGGGGGGTTGGGGCAGCCACTTTTGCCTCCTTTTTCATTTGGCTATGTTAACTTGATCGCATTTGGTCTTATCGTTCCAGCCACATTACTCACCGTGCCCATTGGTGTTAGTTTTGCACACCGTGTTTCTCATAATAAATTGAGAAAATTATTTGCCTTATTTTTAGGTATCACAGCAATTAAAATGTTCACTGACGTGATTTAATGTTGCTGTATTAAAAAGAGATGGCTTGGGATTCTCTGTTTTTCAATTGCTCTTCAATGTCTCTCAGCTGATCCTGCAGTTGGGTGACACGTGCAACTTCTTTTTCAAGAAATTTTTGCCAGTTGTTAACGGCTCTCAAAGATGCAGGTAAAACACATGAAAGTATCTTGTCTTCAATTTCTTTTCCTTTTTTTAGATCTTGTTCTTGTTTTTCAAGAGTTTCAACAAAGTCTGCCTTGGTCATCTCCTCGTTCGCTGCACAGGCATCCAGAGCCAGTTCTTTTCTCCTTTCAGCATCAATTTCAGCAAAACCAAAGGATTCTTTTGAATCTTCATAGGAGGTCGCTTCAAATTGACACATACCTAATGTGATGTATGATTCGTCGTCTCTTTTTAGATCCCCTTTACCGATTGCTGTTGTTGCAGAGTTAACACAACCTTCAAAGTCGGCAATATTAGCCAACGAGCGAGCTAAACGTATGTCCAATTCTCCATCATCTGATAATTTTGCTGCTTCCCGTAAAGCTGCAATAGCCATTTGATCATCTTGAGCCAGAAACCAGGCCTGAGACAACATCCGCCAATTCTTGACCTCAAGGTCCACTTGCCCAGCATCTATGCCCTTTTGTAAGATGACTGCTGCCTTGTAAGGAACTTCCATTGAAAGATAGAGTTGTGCCATTTGCACCAGTTCATTGCTTCTCACTAGAAAGCCCTCTTCATAAGCAGTCCGATAGCTTGATATTTGTTTGTCATCAAATTTTAGCTGACCGTAAACTGCAGACAATTGTGTCCAATATTCTTTTTTGGGCCATTCAATCAACAAACGCTCAAGGATAACACGCACGTTCACCATGTCGTCGAGTTCAAAGTATGCTGCTCTCAGTAATAGCCACCAATTTTCTTTTGTCGGGCCAATAGCAAGATTCGCGACAGATCTGTCTAAATCAACAATTGACTCTTCTATTGCTTTTTTTGGTTCAACATCCCGTTCTCTTAATTTAGACATATCTTGTTTAAGTTTTGCTTGGATAATTCGCACAAGTTGTGGGTAGTTGATTTCTGTTGCTCCGCTTGTATCGTATTTAAGTCTGTTTTCATCAGCGACTGATTTAATATTGTTCTGCAACGACTGGATCCTGAAAGGGTTCCTTTCTTCAGACAAATTGATGGCTGCTCTGATCACAGGAATCATTGCAGCGTATTTTTTAAGTTGATAAAGGGCTGAACCCTTTAAAATATAGAGATCAGGTCTTGGACTTTCTGCATTGGCCAGCAAGTCATCAACCGCTATAATGGCTTTGTCCCATTCTTCCAGTTGAAACCACAATTGAGCGATTGTGTATCTAGCAGAGGAAAGCAGTCCTTCCGGTACTGCTTCTTCTTTGAGGACTTTATTGTAGTAATTGATTGCAGCTCTGTAGTCTTCTTTTAGATAAGCAACGTATGCAAAAAAATAGTTGACTTGTGCTCGTTCGTAATCCGTCAGTCTTCTCAATACCAGGATTTCATTTAAAATTTCGAGGCCTTCTTCCAATTGTTCTGCCTCTATTGCTTCCTGGGCAACTTGAAGTTTTTTGGCTACTTTTTCAGTCATGGCCCCTGTTTTTTTAGTTTTTCGCTTACTTTTGGGGGTGTCTTCATACTCTTCCTGGGCTTGTGCAGTTGAAAAGCCAATAAATCCCTGTTGGTTGAATCCAAAAGTAGTGATTATAAAAACTAAAACCAATACACTTATTCGCATGTCCATTTTACCGTTGCTCTAATTCGAAAGTGATTTTATGCATAACACCAGGAACATCAATGGGCTGTCCGTTGATTACCCTTGGTTTGTATTTGAACTTTGCTGCGGCTTTGACCGAAGCGTTGGCAAACAGGCTGCTGGTGCATTCAACAACTTTAGCACCCTTGGTGGTTCCACTTCTGGTAACCGTATATTCCACAATGCAATTTCCTTCAATGCCTCTGGTTAAAGCCCGATTGGGATAAATCGGTGCGACTTTGACAATGGGCAAATACTCGCCTTCTGCAGCGTTAAAACCACCTATACCTCCTACATTCAAACCAACCCCAGTATCAACAGCTCCAATGCCGACTGTTTGCGCCGATGCATCAATTTCATCCAACTGAGGCGGGCTATCGGGAGGGGGTTGTTCTGGTTCTGGTGGTTTTTTAGGCTTTAAGGTTTTGGTCTCCAAGGATTCATCTTTTTCTATGCGAACAAAATCAACAAAACGTCCTTCGTATTTTGAGGTAATTGCACCTTTACCGGTAGCAATGAGTATTTGCATGAGCCAAAGAATTGCAAACGTCGTAAAGACAGCTGCGAGAGCAGCTAATGCAAGTCTTATTTTTGGATCTTCTGCTTGTTGAAAGGGTTCGGCCATGTTTATAAGTTAGTCTACTTCTGCCGCTATGGAGACGTTGAAAACACCAGCTTGGCGTGCTGAATCCATAACTAGCACCAAGGTTTCGGTAAATGATTTTTTATCAGCCTGAATAATGACTGCTCCCTCTGGATTCTCTGCGTGCATTCGTTCGATATTGGCTCGAACCGCCCTGGGATCAATGCGTCTTCCGCTAATCCAAATTTCATTGCTTGCTCCTATTGCAACAAGAATGTTTGCACTCTCCTTTTTAACAGCAGTGGGGGCATCTGGTCGGTTGACATCTAAACCAGATTCTTTGACAAACGAAGCCGTGACAATAAAGAAAATCAACATGATGAAGACAACATCAAGCATCGGTGTTAAATTGATCTCAGCTTCTTCTTCTTCTACGTATTGGAATAAATTTTTTCTCATTTTTTATTGTCTCCACAGATTATTCTAATCGTCGGTCGTTAAATTGTCTTCAAGATCTTCAACTTCTCTGCTTACTTTCTGGTTTAATACGGTTACCAAAAAAACCCCAGATAACGCTCCTACCATTCCAGCCATGGTAGGTATGGTAGCTTTGGAGACACCAGAAGCCATGGATCTGGCATTTCCTGATCCTGATATTGCCATTACATCAAACACTTCAATCATCCCCGTAACCGTTCCCATCAATCCCAGCAATGGGCAAATAGCAACCATTGTCTTTATGATGAGAAGGTATTGATTGGCAGACATGCTAAATTGAGAAATCAGCTTTTCCCGTATCGCATCTGATTCCCACGATCTTTTTTGTTCTCTATCCGCCCAAGTGGCTTGAATGCTAGATTTAAGAGATTTCAATCCCGTTCGAAAATACGCAAGGCGCTCCAGAATTAACATCCACATGACGAAAATCACAATTGCAATGATGTTCAGGACCGGCCCTCCCAGTTCAAGGAAGTCACGGACTGACAATATAATGTCTTGAATCATCTCAAGCTTCTATTGAGCCATCCTCTGTTACAAAGAACGGCCGGCTTCTTTTTCTGAGTGTTCTGCAATAATGCCGGCACCTTGTTCTTGTATGATTTGAGTAATTCTTTTGCTTCTGCCGCTAACGACGGTATACAAAAGTGTAGTTGGGATAGCTACTGTTAGCCCCAGAACAGTTGTCACCAGAGCTTGTGAAATACCTCCAGCCATTAGTTTTGGATCACCGGTTCCGTACAGGGTAATCGCCTGAAATGTTTTAATCATTCCTGTTACTGTTCCGAGAAGTCCCATCAGTGGCGCCACAACAGATATAACTTTGATTAGCAGAAGTCCTTTATTGAGATCCGGTGCCTCTTTAAAGACAGCTTCTGCCATTTTTAGTTCAAGGGTTTCGGTATCAACGGTTTTATTCTTCTCATACACACTCAGGACCCGGCCGAGAGGATTGTCTTCACTAATCACATCACTTTCAAGTTGAGCTGTAACTTTTCTGTCTGCATTAACCAGTTTGATTAGTCGTTCAAATGAAAGGCCAACACCAAATAAACCGAGTGCGATGACCAGATAACCTACTATTCCACCCTGTTGAATGCGTTCAATCAAATTGGGTCGTGCTACCAGTGAGCTCAAGACCCCACCCAATGTTGGATCTAAACCAAAAACAACTTTTCCTCCGGTTGAATTAAAGAGTTCAGATGTACTGCTGGTGTATCTTCTGCCTTCGGGTTGTCTTGGAATTTCAGAGACGTTACCCGTTGTTGGTTCATAGTTAAGGTATTTGCCATCTGTAACAATATTAAAAGCACCCACTCGAACAACTGTAGTTTGATTTTTGCTGCCTTGTGTATCAATAACATCGGTGGTGAATTTAACAATCTTACCTGTTTCAGTCATCTCTCTTTGTAGTTCGAACCATAATTTTTCAATTTCTTCAATAGAAGGTAGTTTCGAACTGCTGCCGAGTTTCTTTGCTAGATTTTCAAGAAAATCTCCACGGTTTGGAAACTGGACATTGGTTAAGGAAATATCGAAGCGACTCCTAGCATCTCCTGCAACCTGTTGCATTACCCCAAACAATTCTTTTAGCGCCCCCAGACGTTCGTTCAGGGTTTCAGTCAACTCGTTGAGTTCTTTTTCATTGTCTTCGAAAACATTTTCAAGTTTTGCACTGCGCTCCTCTTCTTTTACTTTAGTTGCAGTAGATTCACTAAGTAAAGCCTCTTGTTGACCTCGTTTTTGCCGAAATTCATTCTCTCTTTTCTGGTTATCTGAGGCATCTTGTGTCATGCCCTGTTCAACATTTTGCAGTAATTCATCCAGGGTGCTTGCTTTCTGTGCAGCAATTGGAAGCGATACAACAACCAATAGTCCTACAAATATTCTAAAGGTTTTCATTATGCAGCCTCCGGTGAATCAACTGGCAGTATCACTAAATCAGGTGGAACCTGCTTCTTAGCTATTCTTAAGCCTAATTTTATTTGATTGCGCTGACTGCTTGCATCATCCCAGGATTGAGTGCCTTGATTCCATACACCGGATATTTTTCCATCGACTGATTGGTACAGCAATGCAATTCTTCCTATCCTTAAGAAATCTAACTCCAAAATTGCACCGTCAACGTCCAAAGTGTGTTTGTAGGTTTCTATGGTACGACCGTAATCGTTTTCTATTTGGTAAGCTTCTGTCACTTTTCTGAATTTCTCAGCAACGGTCACATCTTGTCTTGACATGAGTTCTTTTAGGTCCTCTACTCGGTCGGTTCTTTCTTGATTCAAAAATGGCACATCAAGTGAAATAAATTGTTCCAGCGAGTCAATCATCCGTGTCATGACCGGTACAATTTGCCTGTTGACAATTGCAACGTTGGCAATGGATTGTTCCAAATCAACTTTAACCCTTTCCTGGTTTTCAATTTGCAGTTCCAATAACTTGTTGTAGATTCTTAGGCCATCAATTTCTTTAAGATTGGCTCTATACTGGTCCTCCATGGATCGTGTTTGTGTTACTACTTTATCGACTCTCACCTGTGATTCTTGAGCTATAAGTGTTCTTTCCGTTTGCGTTTCCAGAATTTGACTTAAAACTTGTGCTGGGAGAATCATTGGTATGCTGATTAGCATGAGACTAACACACACAATGGTGGTTGCACCTTGGAATATTCTCATAGAAATTTCCTCTTGTGAATTAAAAGATTGGTTGGGCCTTAACCCCTAAAAAAAATCTGTAATATTATATTGAAAAGATACTCTAAACACAAAATCAAATTCAGTTATTTATTATTGGTATGGTCATTATTGCCTCTATGGGGACTACGACAAACCCTCTTATATCTATACTATTTCCGTGTATTTATTTAACTGAGTTTATAATAATAGTTGACAAAAATCTTCGGATCTATGACCATTTCGTACATGAAAACTAAATTTAGAAGGCAGGAGGATCGAATTATTTCCTCGAATGTTATTCTAGGAGCATTACTGCTTCTGGATTTATATGATAATGGGGCTGAAAATTAAATTTCCTAAAGCACAAAAATAATTCAAGCCCCGCCGAATAGCGGGGTTTTTTTTAGTAACAACAGAACAAATAATTTATGAGGTACCAGCAATGCAAATATTTTCTGAACGTGATGTGAATGAAGCTCAACTGCAGTCAAAGAAAATAACCATTTTAGGTTATGGCAGTCAAGGCCGAGCTCATGCCATGAATTTAAAAGACAGTGGTTTAAATGTAGTAGTTGGACTTAGACGTACTGGATCTAGCTGGGATAAGGCCATTGCAGATGGTTTAACGGTTTTAGAGACCCATGAAGCTGTGATCGATTCCGATTTAATATCCTTTTTAGTGCCCGATATGGCTCAACCGAAATTGTATGCTGTATTGGAATCAAAGATTAAGAATTCAGCTACCATTCTTTTTGCACACGGTTTCAATATCCATTACCAACAAATTAAACCGCGTGATGACTTGGATGTAATTTTAATTGCTCCAAAATCTCCAGGTGATTTAGTGAGAAGACAATACACCCAGGGCAAAGGTGTCCCTTGTTTGATGGCAATCAACAAGGACCATTCCGGCCAGGCCCAAGCAAACGCATTAGCCTATGCACACGGCATAGGTGGTTCAAGAGCTGGAATTTTAACCACCACGTTTGCTGAGGAAACCGAAACAGATTTATTTGGAGAACAAGCGGTTTTATGTGGTGGGGTGACCGAATTGATCGTCGCTGGCTTTGATACGCTGGTCGATGCAGGCTATCAACCAGAAGTTGCTTATTTCGAGTGTTTGCATGAATTGAAGTTGATTGTTGATCTGCTCTATGAAGGTGGGATTGAGAAAATGCATAAATTTGTCAGCGAAACGGCAATTTATGGAGATTTATCCAGAGGCCCTAGAATTATCAACTCAGAGACAAGGGATACAATGAAGACCATTCTTGCTGAAATACAAAATACAACATTTGCTGATGAATGGATCGAAGAAAGTAAATCCGGCAAAGAAAACTACAATCGAATGATGCATGATGATCTTAATCATCCGATTGAAAAAGTTGGCAAAGAACTAAGAGAAAGAATGTCTTGGTTAAAAAATTGAACTAGCAAATAGAAAATTATGCAACGCGAATCAAACAGTAAAGTTTTTATATTTGATACTACCCTTAGGGATGGTGAGCAAGCACCAGGCTGTAGCATGTCATTGAGAGAAAAACTCAAGATTGCACATGCATTGAATGAGCTAAATGTCGATGTTATTGAAGCAGGATTTGCAGCTGCTTCTCCTGGAGATTTTGAGTCCTTAAAAACTATTGCATCAGAAATTGATGGAGCAACAATTTGTAGCTTGGCCCGCTGTAATCCACAAGATATCGAGGCGGCGGCGCAAGCAATAGATGCCAACCCCAATAAAAGAATTCATGTATTCGTTGCCACAAGTGATATTCATTTGGAACACAAGTTGGATATGACACAAGATGCGGTCGTAAAAGCAGCTTTTGAAGGTGTAAAGTTGGCAAAAACATTTTGCGACAATGTAGAGTTTTCTCCTGAAGATGCATCCAGGACAGATCGTAATTTCTTGGTCGAAGTAGTCAATGCAACAATTGCAGCAGGAGCGACAACTATTAATATTCCAGATACTGTTGGGTATTCGATTCCTTTTGAATATGGAAACCTATTTAAATACTTAATTGAAAATTGCGAGGGTAGTGAAAATGTTATTTTTAGTGCCCATTGTCACGATGATTTAGGACTATCTGTAGCCAATAGTCTAGCTGCATTAGAATCTGGAGCCCGACAAGTAGAATGCACCATCAATGGTATTGGAGAACGAGCTGGGAATACTTCCTTAGAAGAGATTTGTATGGCGATTAAAACCAGGAAAGAATATTTTGATTTTCACACACAAATTGAAACCAAAAAACTCTATCCTACCAGCAGATTGGTTTCATCAATTACGGGCATGCATATCCCAAGAAATAAAGCTGTGGTTGGTGAAAATGCATTTTCACACGAAGCCGGCATACATCAACATGGGATGCTTCAACATGCTTCTACTTATGAAATCATGAAACCTGAAGATGTTGGGATAGCAAAGTCAAATTTGGTTTTGGGTAAACATAGTGGTAGACATGCCTTCTTAGATAGAGTTACTGAATTAGGATTTAGTCTAAACACTGAAGAGCTCAATGCAGCTTTTGTTGAATTCAAAAAGTTGGCGGATCGGAAAAAAGAGATTTTTGATTCGGATATTGAAGCCATCGTCATCAATTCTGAGTCCGGTATAACTGGCCCTTGGGAGTTAGTAGATTTAGAGATTTCTTCCGGAAAAAGTTGGGGAGCGTCTGCAGACATAAAATTAACACATAATGATGGTAGGATATTAGAAAACTCATCAAATGGTATTGGTCCGATTGAATCAGTTTTTAAAGCTTTGGAAGATTTAACCGGCTACAGTTTGAAACTTACTAATTTTGAAATACATAGTGTAAGTGTTGGCGAAGATGCACAAGGAGAAGTAACAGTGACAGTTCGTTATGATGGTCAAGACTATAGAGGTCACGGAATTAGTACAGATATTATCGAATCTGGTGCTCTAGCTTATTTGGAAGTCATCAATCGCATCGACAGAAAAAAAATTAGTAGAATTAGGTAATTTCCATGGCATTAAAACAAACTAAAAATATATGGTTTAACGATAAGCTTGTACCTTGGGAAGATGCAACTATCCACGTTTTAACCTATGCCTTGCATTATGGAGCAGCTGTTTTTGAAGGCATCAGGGCATACAAAACAGATGATGGCTGTAAGATATTTAGACTCGATGAACACATTAAAAGACTTCTAAATTCCGCAAAAATTTATCGAATGAATGTCCCCTACTCGCATCAAGAACTTAAAAATGCATGCCAAATAATTGTCAGCTCAAATGACTTGAATGAAGGAGCCTATATTAGGCCAATAGCCTTTAGAGGTTATGATGATCTAGGTCTCCATGCACATAATAATGATGCTATTGACGTTGTTGTTGCAGCCTGGGAATGGGGACCTTATCTAGGTAATGCCTCTCTTAATGATGGTGTTGATGCATGCGTTTCATCGTGGAATAAAATTAATCCAAATACAGTTCCTTTTATGGCAAAAGCATCGGGTAATTATCTTTCAGGAACTCTTGTTGCTATGGAGGCTAGACAAAACGGTTACGATGAGGGGATACTTCTGGACTCCAAAGGAATGGTAAGCGAAGGTGCAGGAGAAAATATTTTTATGGTTAAAGATGGCAATCTTTATACCCCTCCTCT
>Ga0208113_1001754_pt1 | contig 10140 bp, 12 predicted proteins | sample Knorr_S7_td_NADW_FD_185598 | JGI IMG/M metagenome (GOLD analysis project Ga0208113, IMG submission 185598) | Marine microbial communities from Southern Atlantic Ocean transect - Knorr_S7_td_NADW_ad_2505m_LV_A (SPAdes) (version 2) | ecosystem: Environmental > Aquatic > Marine > Oceanic | place...
AGTAGTGGGTTTTTTGTTTGATTTGATATTGGACAGATCAGTCAAAATAATTTTTTATTTCATTTTAACTATATGTGTATTCTTCATTACTTTAGGACAACAACAATCACAGGATTAATTATGAAATACACATTACTGATAATCACATTTGCATTATCCGTCCTTGTTGCAAAAGATAATACAGTTTACCTCAAAGTAGATGGAATGCAGTGCGGTTACTCATGCGTTGGAAAGGTCAACTCTGTAGTCCAGAAAATGGACGGTGTAAAAGAATGCTCTGTAGACTTTGAAAAAGGGATGGCTACTGTTGTTTTCGATGATCAGAAATTGGAACCAAAAGATATCGTTGATGGTCTTAGGAATAATACGGCATATAAAGTCACTGAATTCAATAAGGTCCAAAATAAAAAAGAACCAACGCAAATTTAACTAAACTTTTTTCCATTCAATAAAAAGCCCCACATCCGTGGGGTTTTTTATTTGGAGTATGAGGGGTAGATTTTGATGTGAAATGTTTATCTTGTTCTCATAAATGGAAAAGGACTAAATGGACTGAGTACGTTTCTTTCCTAACCAGTTGTCCGAAGTGTAGCAGTCGTCGCATAATTAGAAATGATTTTTTTCTTTTTATAAAAAACACACTAAAATCATTACTATACATAAAATAAAATATGATGAACCGCATTATACCACTTCAGTTGATTAATTTTTTTTAATGAACTGTCTACTTTTCACCATCATTAACAACGCATTCAACCTGCTGCAAATGTTGATCATGATTCGTGTTATTCTAAGTTGGATTCCACATGATCCCTACAATCAGTTCATACAACTCCTGTACCAAGTTACGGAGCCCATATTGAAGCCCTTAAGAGAAACCTTACCAATCCAAAGCATGGGAATGGATTTTTCCCCCATTGCGGCTTTTTTTCTTTTGGGGTTTGTAAAAAAGTTGCTTTTGATGGTTGTTTAAAATAATGTTTAAAAAAACCACGACGTTTTTTATACATTTTGTCCTGCTTGGCATGCTTCTTTTCGCCTGTATGCTCACACCTGTTTCAGCACAAGAAAACAAGCCAACCATTGATACATCCGATCAAATAAATAATTATAAAATGCAAGATAAATGGTTTGCGATTGATAAAGTTCAGCATTTCTCCTACAGTTGTCTTATTTCACTGGGCATACAATATGTTCTTGTCAATAAAATGGAAATGGATGAGACTGCAGCCTTACCTGTTTCCCTGGGAATAAGTTTTACAGCAGGCATCACCAAAGAGATCCAAGACAGTAAAAGCAAGAACGGCTTTTTTAGCCGAAAGGATCTTGTGGCAAATGGATTGGGTATCATACTAAGTGCAATCATTATTTTATTGCCTGTTAACTAATACAAAAATGGACATTAAAACTCATGTTTAACTCAACCAGGAGTAAAGTTTGAAAAATAAACCTGGTCGAAATGAACCTTGTCATTGTGGCAGTGTGAAGAAATTCAAAAACTGTCACGGGAAGACTCTTGATAAATCTCCTCAAATATGGGTTATTGTTGCAGTTCTTTTGCTGGTCGTACTTTGGTTTTTATTTTTTGAAATAGAGCCCAAGTCAGCCGTGCCCAGTTATTCACCTGCGCCTCTTATTCCTAGACAACCAGATGTCACATCAACATCACCTGGACCGGCACCCCCGGGGAAAGTCTGGTCACTAGAACATGGCCATTGGCATGATGCACCTTTGGGGCCTTCATCTCCACCAATCAGACCCTTAACGGATGAATCAAAATCTCAACCGCCTGGCGCAGCACCACCTGGAAAGGTATGGTCTCCAGAACATGGCCATTGGCATGATCAAAATTAAATAACCACCTGTCTGCCAGGTGCTACGAGAGGTCTCTTGTTTGTGAGATAATGAATAAATTAAAATCTGGTTTAAGAAATTTTAATGATTTGGTATCTAGATCGATTTAAAAATAATATTCAATCAACGGGTATTGAATAGACGAGCAGGTCATGTCCGTTTCTAAAAAGAAAGCATTCTCCTTCAAACAAATTGAAATCATTACCATGGTTTTAACCAAACTTTATTTTTTATGGGATGCGCTTGATCATTTTGGTCATGAGATAGGGATAATAAAAAAAGATAAGAATGATGATTCTATAAAATACCAATTATGGAGAAAAGAAATTTCGCTGGATAATTATCGTAAAGATGAAATATTTGTTAAGTATTTCAAAGACAGATTAAATCATCATATCCAGTTTCAACCTAATTTAAGAAAAGTTTTTAATGGTGGCTTAAAAGGTAATCCGTTGGTCAATATTCAAATTAAAGATTGGACAAATCATAAAGAAATATTTACGAAATGGTATTTTGAGAAATTTGATACATCTACCCTATCAAGTGATACAGGGATGGAGAAGATTTTAGAAGTTGACCGTTCGTTATTTGTTGATAAAAAGACCATCAACCCCAAACTACTGATGGAAGAAGGAAATCGGATATGGAAAGCATATAAGTTTAGTGAGGTCTATACACTACCCAAGATCAAACAATTGTCTGACTATCGTTATGTTGACATAAATGAATATAAAAATAAAGTGTGAATAAAATACTGTATCATGCATATGGGTCTCTGCAAGAAAAAACCCTAAAATTCAACTAGTGGCTGAGTGGGGGTTTCCTGTTTACAGAATAATGTGTATATTAGAATATGGTGATTAAGAAAAATATAACTCAAAATTTTTGCCTATTATTATTGGTGAGCCTTTGTGGTGCCAAAACAAAATTCACGGACCACCAAGTTGCATCTATGATCCCAAGATATTTTGCCAGGGATCACCATGCACCTCCAATCACCCGGACACGTATCTATGGAGAAAATGGGCAGAAGATTTTACACCTTGATATTCAGGTCAACCGGAACCGGTATGAGGGCGAAATGGAATATGCCTTGTCTGCAATGGCCAGTGTTTGCCAATATGCTAAAAAGCCATTCGATAAGTTTGTTTTAGTCATGGAACCTGACAACCGGCAATCCGAAACAGAAATGGTAGAAGCAAAGGCGAAATGCACCATTGATCATTTTGTATTCAAACGAGTGAAACGTGACCGCTGGCTGAAAAAATGTACAACACTTACCAAGATATAAATTGGGTTACCGGTCATTGTTCATTAACCCCTATTATTCGCCACTAAGTACACCCCCGCCTGTCACACACAAACAAAGTGAGTGGGGACGGGCAGGCGGGGGTAAAACTTCCCGATCTTCATTTTCCCGATAATCGGGATTCAATACAGGTGTGGCTGATGAATTAATAAGGTTAAAAAAGATTAATTTTTCATTCAGCTTTTTATTTAATTTGAGAGATGATTTCTGAACCAAAAAAGATCATGGTGGCGTTAGTTGCACATGGAGATGAAAAGCCAGTTATAGAACAGGCAGTTCTTCTGGCAAATAAATTTGAAGCTCAATTAATAGCAATCCATGTGCATCAACCAGTTCTGAGTCAACCCAAGGGAGGTTCAGAATTGAACGTGACTGAAGAAATTATTCGTAATCGGTTTACAGAATATGGTTTTGAACAGATTGTAAATGATCTTGAAATCATTATCACGAAAGGTGAAAACATACCCGAAAAAATACAGGCACATAGCAACGATATTGATATGCTGGTCGTAGGCCATAAAAAAATGGGGGGGTTCATAGCCAGCATCATGGATTCGGTTGATGAAGGTATCAGTAACCTTATCTCCTGCCCGGTTTTGGTTGTACAAAAAAGTTAATATCGGTTTTTTATTTTTTTAATTAAATAGGATAATATTTTGGAACATGCAGTCGAACATTCCAGCGCTTTAATACCAATCCTCGTTTTTCTAGTCGTTTATGCTGGGATTACGTTTGAATTAGTCAATAAAGCTGCTGCTGTATTAACTGGTGTTGGCGTTCTAGTCGTTTTGAAAGTGACCACCGAGCACCATGCTGTGGGATATATTGATTTTGAAACATTAATGCTACTGACCGGCATGATGATTATAGTGAGTTTGATAAAAGAGTCGGGGTTTTTTACTATTGTTTCAGTAAAAATTGCTGAGATTACAAAAGGAAGTCCCGTTAAGATTCTAATCCTTTTCTCCATTGTTACAGCTGTCATGTCCGCATTCTTAGATAATGTCACAACGGTGCTGATTATTATTCCCATTATTATTGAGCTGACTCGGGGAATGGGTCTTGACCCAAAAAATTATGTTTTAAGTCAGGCTCTCATATCCAATATAGGTGGTGCTGCAACTCTGATAGGAGATCCCCCAAATGTGATTATCGGCTCCAAGGTCGGGTTAACGTTTAATCAATTTATTGTCAATATGACGCCAGCAGTTATTCCTGCCTTTTTTTTGGCTTTAGCCTATATCTGGTTTATTAATCGAGTAGAGTTCAAGCCAATCAATACCAATCTAACAAAACTGGTGTCTGTCCAACTTCTACTACAAAAGATCCGATTTGAATTCGCGAACATCAGGATTGATAAAACCCTTATGATCAAAAGTCTATCGTGTCTGATTTTAGCCATTATGCTTTTTATCACCCAAACCATGACAGGGCTTGCTCCTGGCGTTGTTGCATTGGGAATGTCAATGGTACTGCTCCTCATTTCTAATGCAAATGTAGAACATGTATTGGAAGAGGTAGAGTGGAGTACGTTGTTGTTTTTCACAGGTTTATTCATCCTTGTTGGAGTACTGGAAGAATATGGTGTGATAGAGTGGATCGCCCATAACGTTTTTATGAATATCGGGGATGATCCTTATGTTATAGTTTTAACGGTCTTGTGGGTGTCTGGGATCATTTCAGGATTTCTTGATAATATCCCTTTTACGATCACAATGATTCCTATTATTCATCTGATGCTTGAAAGCAATCCAATTCCCAATGATATCTTGTGGTGGGCTTTGGCTTTGGGCGCATGCTTTGGCGGTAATATTACCATGATAGGTGCATCAGCAAATATTGTATCCGTTGGTATTGCAAAAAAATATGGTGTAGAAATATCATTTATTGATTTTATGAAAAAAGGAATTATTGTAACCTTTATCTCTCTCATTGTTGCATCCATTTATCTCATAATTTTTTTAAAGGTGTCCTTATGAGTTCAAAAGATCAATTGATCCTAGATACCCTGTTCAGGGATATGGTGAAATTCTATTCGTCATCTCAGACCAGCCTGGTAACACTAGATGCTATTATTGAATCCATTAACGATCTTGAGTGCGATGATGAAATGTTTGGCCCCCAATTGAAAGAGGTTTGTTCAATCATTACCAGCAGTCAGCCTAGAATGTTTCCAATCGATAACCTCATTATTCTTTTTGAAAAAGAATTGGAAAACAATGACTATTTCAAAGATAAGGACTTGACTACTAAAAAATCGGGAACGATTGAGATTATAAAAAACCTTATCAAGCGGCTTGAGCATGATATGAGCGAACTAGCTAAGCAAGGGCTGGAACATATTGAAGATGGAGATTTTATTGTTCTTCATGCTGTGGAAGAGCCTGTAGAACTGCTCATCCCGGAAGCTAAAAAAATGGGAAAGGAATTTGAAGTGCTGATCCTGAGACAGGAGTCTGTCAAGACCGAACAAGTAGTGAATGTTATGGAAAAGAATCAAATTAAATATACGGTGATTCCGGAGTGGGATCTCATTCACTTCTTTGATAAGGTAAATAAATTGTTCATTGGTGCCTATGCTATAACATCTGATGGGAAATTTGTTAGTGACAGTGGCACATCGAACATTGTTAGTGAATGCCATATTCATCAATTACCAATCTATCTTTTTGCGCCTGTTTTAGAATTTACACCTACCTTTTCACGGGACCAGAATATTTATCTGAAAGAAGAAACTGAAACTGCTGGTGGAGTAGATTTTACACTTATCTCCCATTCCAGCGATATTGTATCTTTGGACCTGGTGGATCATATTATTACGGACCAGGGTGAGGTCAACCCGGAGAATATAGCAGAACATTGTACAGTTTAATTTCTCATTTCAAATTGATAATATCCACATACTCAGAATAACAAAATGTTAAAAAAAGGAGTCAACATCATGAAAAATATAACATACCTAATTCTTACATCTCTTTTATCTATTAACCTGATTTATGCCGGGTGTGGATCTTGTAAAGTTTCCAAAAATAAAGCTGCCATCCTTGGCGATCAAAATTTCGTAACCACTATTGCAGAAAATGGTGCTGTTAGCGGGTTGGTTCAGGCTTCCTGTGGAATGTGTAATTTTACCATGAAAAACCAAAAAGAGTGTAATCTGGCAATTCAAATTGGTGAAAAATCTTACTTGGTCCAGGGAACAAAAATGGCAGAACTTGGTGATCCACATGCAAAAGATGGCATGTGCAATTCAGTTCGTGTAGCAAACGTCGTTGGCAATGTGAAGGATGATATTTTCTTAGCAGATTCCTTTGAGCTTCAGAAAAATTAGATTAAAACTAATAATAAGGATCAATCAAGAAAGACAAAGTATCCTGCCCTACTATTAAGTTTAGGACTTGTTGTCGGCTTAATGGCTACTGTCAGTTTGCTAATATAGCTTTGATCCTAGGCTGACTCTAATCCAGATAAAAGATCTGTAACACCTTTCGTGTCTGACTGATAAATACATCGGTTGACTTTTGATTTAATCTGATAATCGTATAAAGGATCATAATACATATTCAGCAATTGTTTGATCCAGGCCTCGTGCCTAAAGTTTTTCTGATCCAGAAATGCTTGATCCATTTTATTCCTTATTCCGCGAAAATTATCATCACCCAACCGTTTTTGTATTTTCATTAAGGATGACCGCAAAGAAAGTAATAGATCCGTCTTTGAAATGCCATCACCTAACGGGGTCAGGATATAGTCATCTATGATATTTTGGATCCGTTCTTCTAATGAGATCTTTATGAATACCATTTCTGAATTCTGCATTCTATGAAACCAGGCATTAGGGATTGCAACCTTGCCGATTGTTCTGCTTTCATCTTCCAAAATTAAGGTTTGATGATCATGGCAGATATAATCAATTGCTAATCTGTTTTCAAAATTTATTGGCGAAGGTTGATTTGAAAGAAATCCACCGAATGCAGACCCGCGGTGTTCTGCATGGTGTTCCAGATCAATAGAAGATTCCAATTGATTCAGAATGACAGTTTTACCTGTCCCTGTCCTCCCACCTAAGATGATCCATCGTTTTTTATCATCCTTTACAGAATCTAAAGTTTCTAGGGAAGTTTGCCGGAGTGCTTTGTATCCACCACTAACAATAGGCACCTTTACTCCAATATCATCTAACCAATCTTGTGCAATATTGGATCGCTGTCCCCCACGCATACAATACATCCAGGTTGACGGATTTTTATCGATAAATCTTTTCCAGCCAGAAACTCTGATCTCCTTATGGGCACCCGATATCAATCGATGGCCTAATTCGACAGCAGCAGCATTCCCATGGTGTTTATAGGTTTTGCCAACTTCAGCACGCTCGTCATTATTAAGAATAGGAAGATTAACACTCTGTGGAAAAGTTCCTTTGGCAAATTCTATTGGTGATCGGAGATCAATAAAGGGTGTTTTGTTCTTTAATAATTCAAGATAAACATTCATGTGAGTCAAATAGCAATACCTAAATGGTTCCCTTGTCTCGTTTTAAATTGAAAAATTCTTGAAGGATTGCGGTACACTTATCTTCCTCCACGCCACCTTTTACCGCTGTTCGGCTGTCTAAACGTCTATCGCCGCATAATTGATACAACGATCCACAACACCCTTTTTCTTCGTCATAAGCCCCAAATATGAGGTTTGAAACACGGGAATTGATGATTGCGCCTGCACACATGGGACAAGGTTCCTTTGTCACATATAAAGTACAATCCGACAAACGCCAATCTTCTAATGTACTTGATGCTGCGGTAATCGCAAGAATTTCCGCATGAGCCGTAGGATCATTTAACCGCTCTCGCTGGTTATAACCCCGGCCAATAATATTATCATTTTTTACAACAATCGCTCCCACAGGGACTTCTCCCTCCGAGAATGCTTTTTGAGCAAGACGTATAGATTCCTTCATCCAGTCTTTATGATTTTTTCTGGATGGGAATAGATCTTTCCGATCTGACATTTATGAATTTTGGAGTTGGTCCTGGAGCGTAGCGAGATGGGTGGCCAGATTTGTTCTGCCCGTGACGGTGGTATAATCTTCATCAACTATTGTTGAAGATCCACTATCTTTGTATATCTGATTGATGGATTCTTGACAGTTCTCAAAAAAACCTAATCGGAATTCTGAAACTGCTTGGATCAATCGAACATCTAAATAATTAATTTTTTTGTTATGGCTGAACTCCCATCCCGGATTCAAAATTAGATTTTGTTTTCCAAAAAAGATGTTACAGTTTGTTCGTGCTTCTGAATTCTTCCCAAGGGCATTATAGGCAAAGCTTAATCCGGCATAAAAATCCAAAATATTCGAAAAAGATGTATCCATAGCAAGGAATTTTTCAAAATAATGGACGGATGAATCTGCCTGGCGTAAGTGGCCCATGGTCCAACCCATCCCATTGTAGGAATCATTATAAAGTGTATCTTTTTTGATGGCATCGCCAAACCAGTCTCTTGCATCAAGAAAATTACGTTCTTCGTACATGACCCATCCATAATCAGCCAATTCCTCTTCCGTTGCAATAATATTTCCACGGCAATTTGGGATAAAGACCAGGCAAAAACCCAACCCGAGAGTGACAAAAGTATTTTTTAAAATATTCATCATTTGAGTAACATCATTTTCTTATTCTTGACAATTCCGGTTTTTGTCGTCAATTGAATAAAATAAACACCCGTTGACATGGGTTGTCCAAATTCATTCTGACCATTCCATTGTACAGTAAATTGACCAACTTGGTCTTTATCGTGGATCAGTGTTTTAACATGTTGACCTAATAGATTATAAATGGTGATTGACACATTCTGACTGAGACCATCCATCAAACCAATGTCATACATGATAGTAGTAATTGGGTTAAATGGATTCGGGTAATTTTGGTGAATATTCGTTTCTTCAGGTACAATGATTGTTTTAGGTCCTAATTTGAAATATCCAGTTTTCTCTGAGAAGGTAAAAATTTCACCCTCTTTTGAGATTGATGGCAGTTCTTCCCAGGTTACGCCATTTTTCCGTCTATAAATGGCCAAATCATTACGTTGACTACCAAATCGGACTTCAATAGGTTTGCCAAATTCAAAAAACTCATCACCCAAGACATAAGATGCCTGATCATTAAAATCGTCGGCAAACAAGGAAGAATCCACTATGATAAATGACTGATCATAAGACACGGATCCAGGATCACCTGCCACTGAGAATCGTCCATCTACGCTACGTCCAAACCAGCGACTCGCTTCCCTTGCAGCAGCCAATGCTATTAATTCGGTAACTACGGTATCTCCTACATCCGCAATAGCAAGGACATCAATTGAATAATTTCCTGAAACACTAAAATTAAAATCACCTACCCAAGTAAAAGCAGCAATAGTGTCTAAATCAATATCCTCATTTTGGACTTCCAGAGAAATAAATTTTGTTTTTGAAACTGTATCAGAAACGATCACTTGTAAATAATTGGAAAAAGCATTATTCTGAACGACAGCCACCTTAATTTCCGGTCGAGGTACTCTTAATATATCCAAGATAAAAGTAGCCGTATCAGAAGCTTCTTCATTATCAGTAACAATCACTTTGATTGTTGCTTCCTGCGACCAGAGTTTCTCAGGCAAAAACAGTACTGAATCACTAACGTTATTCGATAAATAGATCGATGGAGAAATGGATATTTTATCTTCGTTTGTAATGGCCGATATGGTAAATGTGAGATCTGTATCATCAACATCAGTCGTAAAAGCGCCAAATTTTAAATAAATAGAATCATTTTCTGTTACTTCCATTAAAGGAATTTCTGAAATAACGGGTGGATCATTTTGGGGCAGAACGGTGACCATGATTGTATCGCGATCTTCCGCACCATATGGATCCTGGACAATAAAAATTATACGATGGTCTGAACCATAATAATTCAAAGCACTATTAAAGTAGG
>Ga0208113_1001755_pt1 | contig 10138 bp, 12 predicted proteins | sample Knorr_S7_td_NADW_FD_185598 | JGI IMG/M metagenome (GOLD analysis project Ga0208113, IMG submission 185598) | Marine microbial communities from Southern Atlantic Ocean transect - Knorr_S7_td_NADW_ad_2505m_LV_A (SPAdes) (version 2) | ecosystem: Environmental > Aquatic > Marine > Oceanic | place...
TGCCAATGCATCACTTCATTACGGCCTTGCTCTTTCGCAAATGAACGGGCAAGGCGTTTGATATTCTCTGTTTGCCAGCTAGCATGTGGCTGTTTGATTTCACCGCGGTCAAAGTCGATGATAAACACCTTACCTGTATCATCGAACAAGATGTTATTGATGTTTAAATCTGCGTGATAGACGCCATGATTGTGAAACTCGCTGAGGGTGACTGCTATCGCTTTGAGTTCAGATTGGTTAAGTGGGCGCGTGGTTAAAATATCTAACACGCTTTTTGCGCCTGTCACTGCTTCGGTGATGATATCGCCGCGATAGATTAAGCCGTGGGTGGTCACTTTTGCCGCAATGGGTGTTGGCACATTTAGGCCAAGCTCAAGTAAGCGCATCATCAGTGTAAACTCTTTATAGACACGAGTTTGCTTTAAACCAACATATAGGTACTGATCGCTCAGTAACTTACCTACTAACCCACCGCGCCAATAGTGACGCAGAACGCCTGTAAGCTGTTGATGTTTAAAAAACCATGCTGTTGCGCGGCCTTTTTTTGCGCCAACTATTTTATCTTGTTGTTGCCAATAATTGGCATCGAACCACTGTTGCGTGAGCTCATCTTTGTAAGCTGGGTGACACAAAAGGGTGGTGTTTTGCAGATGCTGAGTTTCAAACATAACAACTTCAAGATTAAATAAAATTAGCGCTATCTTACCGTATTTTTAGCTTTTCGCATAAGTGCTTGCATTAGCATCAAGTTAATTTAAGATCGCATATTATTTGCTGTAGCTAAGGGCGCACGTGACTCAATCAACCTCCTATTCAGATATTTGTATTTTAAGGCTTTCGGCTATTGGTGATGTATGTCATGCCGTATCAGCAGTGCAAGCAATTCAAAAGGCACATCCGAAGGCAAAAATTACCTGGGTGATTGGTAAAGTTGAGGCCATGTTACTGGCCGATTTACCCGGTGTTGAGTTTGTTGTATTCGATAAAAAACAAGGCAAACAGGCTTATCAGCAACTAAAAGACACTTTCAAGGGGCGTAAATTTGATGTGCTCTTACATATGCAAGTCGCACTCAGAGCGAATCTAGCAGCCCGCTGTATTCCTGCAAAGGTCAAAGTGGGGTTTGATTGGGCTCGCTCAAAAGAGTTACATAGCTTGTTTATTAATAAGCGTATTGCCCCGCAATCTGAAGCGCATGTATTAGAAGGCTTTAAAGGTTTTGCTCAAGCAATTGGGACGCCTGATTACAAGCCTCAATGGCAAATGCCAATTACCGAGCAGCACCAACAAGCAGCCGATGCGCTATTAGGTGAAGAACGTTTAGCCGGGCGTATTTTTGTTATCTCGCCTGCGGCAAGTAAAAAAGAGCGTAATTGGTTACCCGAGCGTTATGCTGCACTTGCTGAACATGCTCATCAACAAGGCTTTTCGGTAGTTATTACTGGCGGTCCAACTCCTTTAGAAATTGAACTTGCCGAGCAAATTATCGCGCATAGTTCGACACCTGTGCTTAACTTAGTAGGGAAAACTCAACTAAAAGAACTGTTATGTGTTTTGAAGCGTGCGGCGTTAGTGTTAGCTCCAGATACTGGGCCTGCGCATATGGCTGTAACGGTTGGAACACCTGTTATTGGTTTGTATGCCCACTCAAATCCAAAACGCACAGGGCCTTATTTGTATCAAGAGTATGTTGTTGAGGTGTATCACCAAAACTTACGAGAGCAAACAGGTAAAACGGCGCAAGAGCTGCCATGGGGAACACGTGTTAAAGGGGCTGACCTAATGGCGCAAATCAGTGTTGAAAATGTGATTTCGATGTTTGACCACGTGGTAGATAAAGAGCAATTGTAATGAGCAAAGTTTTATTTTTAGACCGTGATGGTGTGGTCAATATTGATCATGGCTATGTATACAAACCCGAAGAGTTTGAATTTGTACCCGGTGTATTTGAGGCGTGTAAAGCCTTCACTGATGCCGGTTATAAAATTGTGGTGGTAACTAACCAGTCAGGTATTGGCCGTGGTTATTATTCAGAACAAGATTTTTCCAACCTCACTGAGTGGATGAAGGGCGAATTTTTACGCCATGGCGTTACTATTCTTGATGTCTATTTTTGTCCGCATCATCCAAGCAAAGCAGAACCTGCTTATTTGCAAGAGTGCAACTGTCGCAAGCCTGCCCCGGGTATGCTTTTACAAGCCATTGATGAGCATCAAATCGATCCATCTCAAAGCATTATGGTTGGTGATAAGCTTGGCGACCTTATTGCCGCTGAAAGAGCCAACATCGCGACCCGCGTTTTAGTTCGCTCAGGGCAAAGTTATGCCGAGTCAACAGAACAGCACGCCGATGTAGTTTGTGAGTCTTTAGCTGAGTTACCAGCTTTAATTTTACAGTCTTAGCAGGTAAGACCAGTTTTATTTCACAACCCTTACGGTCTGCGACGAACTGCAAACAGTGCAATTGTTCGGCTAAGCTTTTACAATAGGCGCAAAATTTAAAGTCACGCTAATCATTTCTGGTTAGATACAAGAATATGTGGAGATTACAGATGAGAGCATCTGCGTTTTTTAATCAGTTGCAGCAGCAAATTGATGAAGTGAAAGCTGAAGGCTTATACAAAAGCGAGCGTATTATCACGTCACAGCAACAGGCTCAAATTGAAGTTGCTTCTGGTGATAAGGTTATTAACTTTTGTGCTAATAACTACCTTGGCTTAGCAAATAGCCCTGAGTTAATTAAAGCAGCTCAACAAGGCCTTGACGATCACGGTTTTGGTGTTGCCTCTGTACGCTTTATTTGTGGTACTCAAGATATTCATAAAACTTTAGAACAAAAGATCTCTGAGTTCTTAGAAACAGAAGACACAATTCTTTACTCATCATGTTTTGATGCAAACGCAGGTTTATTTGAAACAATCTTAGGCCCAGATGATGCAATCATCTCTGACGCGCTAAACCACGCTTCGATCATTGATGGTGTGCGTCTTTGTAAAGCAAAGCGTTTCCGCTATGCAAATAACGATATGAGCGACCTTGAAAAGCAACTTATTGCTGCTGATGAAGCGGGCGCTAAAACTAAGCTAATCGCTACTGACGGCGTTTTCTCAATGGACGGCGTAATTTGTAATCTTGAAGCGGTTTGTGATCTAGCTGATAAATATGATGCCTTAGTGATGGTTGATGACTCTCACGCTGTTGGTTTTGTTGGTGAAAATGGTAAAGGTACGCCAGAGTACTGCGGTGTACTAGACCGTGTTGATATCATCACGGGTACCCTTGGTAAAGCACTTGGTGGCGCATCAGGCGGTTACACATCAGGTAAAAAAGAAATTGTTGAGTGGTTACGTCAGCGCTCTCGTCCTTACCTTTTCTCAAACTCACTTGCACCATCAATTGTTACTGCATCAATTAAAGTACTTGAGATGCTAAGCAATGGCGGCGAGTTACGCGCTAAACTTTGGGATAACGCAAAGTATTTCCGTGAACAAATGGAAGCTGCAGGATTTACCTGTGCAGGTAAAGACCACGCTATTATCCCTGTCATGTTAGGCGATGCTAAAATTGCCTCAGCCATGGCTGACAAATTACTTGCTGAAGGTATTTACGTAACAGGTTTCTCATTCCCTGTAGTACCTAAAGGCCAAGCACGTATCCGTACGCAAATTTCTGCGGCGCATACAAAAGAGCAATTAGATACCGCTATTGCTGCCTTTACCCGTATTGGTAAAGAAATGGGTGTTATCTAATTTTATTCCCTAAACCGAAGCTTTTGCTTCGGTTTTGTTTAATTGAGTGTAAATCATGAAAGCATTATCTAAATTAAAAGCAGAACCAGGGATCTGGATGACTGATGCGCCAAAGCCTGAAGTTGGCCATAACGATCTGCTTATTAAAATCCGCAAAACAGCAATTTGTGGTACAGATGTCCATATTTATAAATGGGATGAGTGGGCACAAAATACAATTCCTACGCCAATGGTTGTTGGCCACGAATATGTAGGTGAAGTGGTTGATATGGGTCAGGAAGTACGTGGTTTCCAAGTGGGTGACCGTGTTTCTGGCGAAGGCCATATTACCTGTGGTCACTGTCGTAACTGTCGCGCTGGTCGTGTGCATTTATGTCGTAATACAACAGGTGTTGGTGTAAACCGTGAAGGTGCATTTGCTGAATACCTTGTGATCCCAGCTTTCAACGCATTTAAAATTCCAGATAACATTCCTGATGAACTAGCATCAATCTTTGACCCATTCGGTAATGCAGTACACACAGCATTGTCGTTTGACTTAGTCGGTGAAGATGTATTAATCACTGGTGCTGGCCCAATTGGTATTATGGCAGCCGCTGTTGCTAAACACGTGGGTGCACGTCATGTGGTTATCACAGACGTGAACGAATACCGCCTAGATTTAGCGCGTAAAATGGGGGCGACTCGTGCCGTCAACGTAGCGAATGAAAAGCTTGAAGATGTTATGAAAGAGCTTGGCATGACAGAAGGCTTTGATATCGGTCTTGAAATGTCAGGTGTGCCGGTTGCATTCAACAGCATGTTAAACAACATGAATCACGGCGGCAAAGTCGCTATGTTGGGTATCCCACCTTCTGATATGGCGGTAGATTGGAACCAAGTTATATTTAAAGGCTTAATCATTAAAGGGATTTACGGCCGTGAAATGTTTGAAACCTGGTACAAGATGGCGAGTCTAATTCAATCAGGCCTTGATCTGAACCCAATTATTACTCACCAGTTCTCTGTGGATGACTTCCAAGCAGGCTTTGATACAATGATTTCAGGCCAATCAGGTAAAGTAATCCTTAACTGGGATTAATACTGAGTTATTTGATAGGGCGGCTTTGGCCGCCTTTTTAGTTTAGAGAGTACTATGTCGTATAAACATATTTCAGTGAGCGAGACGTTTGCGCTGTTAGACAAAGAAGAGGTTGTGATTGCCGATATTCGCGATCCTAACTCATTTCAAACGGGGCATATCCCAGGCGCTGAGCATTTATCAAATGCCAACATCAGCGAATTTATGATGCATAAAGAGTTTGATCAGCCAATCATCATCGTTTGTTATCATGGTGTGAGCTCTCAAGGTGCTGCTAGCTATTTAGTTGAGCAGGGTTTTGAAGACGTGTACAGCATGGATGGTGGCTTTAGTGCTTGGCAGATGCAACTTCCGGAGCATATTGAACGATGATTGAGTTGGGTAGCATAAATAATCCTCGCGCCGCACAAGGCTTTATAGATTTCATCAAAAGTAAGGGCTTACATGGTGAGTTACGCTCTCAAGATGGGCAAACTGTGATTATTTGTGTTGCACCAGAGCACTTTCATCAAGCTCAACCACTTTGGCAGGAGTTTGCTGCTAACCCTCATGACGAAAAATACCAACAAGCTTCATGGCAGGTAGGCAGTACACAATCGCCTTTGTCATATCAGGGCCAGTCCCTTAATTTAAAAGCTCGTTTTAAAGCATTAAGCTGGCTAAACCGTACGGTTACTTTAGTCTCGATAGCTATATTTGTTGCTTTCTTGCTAGGTGGTTTTGAAACTATTTACAGTATGTTGCAGTTTAATCCGGCACAGCCACTAACTTGGTTTACACCTGCCATTGTGCACTTTAGCGCTATTCATCTTATTTTTAATCTGATCTGGTGGATGACACTGGGTAACGATATAGAAAAACGCAGCGGTAAATTAACCTTAGTGGGTTTATTTTTAGTGACGGCATTTATTAGCAATTGGGCACAGTTTTTACTTGTAGGGCCTAACTTTGGTGGTTTAAGCGGCGTTGTGTATGGCTTACTTGGTTTTTGTTGGATCTACAGTGCAATGAGACCTTCAGAGCCGCAATTAGTAAGTAATAGCATCGTTGGTTTTATGCTGGTTTGGCTTATTCTAGGCTTTGTAGATATGTTGCCAGTGAGTATGGCAAACTGGGCACATTTAGCGGGGTTATTGGCTGGTATGGCTTATGCTGTGTCAGACAAGCTGCTTTCACGCAAATAATCGCGTAAATAAAAATGGCGGCTTATGCCGCCATTTTACAATTAATGATATAAATACTTAGTAAATAACACTTCTCTGACAATCTCTTGTCCTGTTTCTTGTTTTAGTAGTGCTTTTAACTTTTCGGTGCAGCGTTTTCTGATTTCTTCGCGGCCGGTCAGTGATTTAATGTTTTCTTCAGGCTCTTTTGAGAGTATTTCAACAATCGCATCACGCAATAGTGGAGTGTGGTGTTCTACCACTGAAATATCAGCCATATCATTGAGCATGAGATCCACCGTAATACGAACATAGCCAAGCTTTTTATTACCTTGACCTATATAGTTAGTGATGATGTCAGGCTCAAAACCAAAGTAGCCAACATTTGATTCAGCGCGTACAGACCAACTTGTTGTAGCGCCAACAAGCAGCATGCTTATCAAGTAAATTGATAACAATGATTTTTTCATAGTTAAGAATATTCCACCCTTTCAATGATTTTTAGTCTATACCCAAATTCACTTAAGATACAGGCTGTTCTGCGTTTTTTAACCCTGCTTGAGATTAAATCATGACTTTTTCGAAACGTGCAGCAGTGATATCATTTGCACGGTTTTTAAAAATAATGAGTCGTTGTGATCACATTCCCAGTTTCATTAGCTGCAAATTGGCAGCCTGCTTCAGCATTTCCTGCTTTAACGCAGCAACAACAAGGTTGGCTGCTTGAAGCCGGGTCATTAACGGCCAAGCTTAAAAGTCACTGTCAGGCTTTTTCAGTTGAAGTTTTAAACGAAGCCCCTTTTGACTTAACCGAAGAACAACAGGCATTACTCAATACATCGCTAAGTCAGGCTTTAAACCGCGAAGTGTTACTTCTATGTGACGGCAAACCAATGGTTTATGCACAAAGTTGGTTGCCGGCAGATGATACATTAAAAAAGCAGCAGTTACTAAATATGGGAACAAGGCCGCTGGGTGATGTTATTTTTCAAGACCCAAACTTATCTCGCACAGAAATCGAGGTTGCTGAGTTTTCGCAGCAACACGCCATTCAGGCATTAACAGCTGAGCTAGGCTTACCATCTAATTCATTGTGGGGAAGACGCAGTGTATTTAGTTTATCTAATGCGCATTTTTTAGTAGCAGAAGTTTTCTTACCCGGAGCTTATATATACCTATGAAGCTAGCTGCATTACAGGTCGCACATATTCCTTACTATAAGCAATTAATGCGTACAGATAAGCCAATTGGCACTTTATTGTTATTGTGGCCTACTTACTGGGCACTATGGCTGGCTGAGCTTGGTACCCCTAGCTTATTAAACTTTGTGGTATTTAGTTTGGGCGTCTTTGTGATGCGTAGTGCTGGTTGTGTAATTAATGACTTTGCCGATCGTAAAATAGATGGCTCAGTTAAACGTACAGCCCAGCGACCGCTAGCCGCAGGGTTAGTTTCAAGTGGTGAAGCTCTAAGCTTATTTGTACTGCTTATTGTGGTGGCGTTTGGTTTAGTGTTAACGCTCGGGTGGTCAACGATATTACTGTCGTTTGGTGCTTTAGCACTGGCGTTTTGTTATCCATTTATGAAGCGTTATACCCAATTACCGCAAGTTGTGCTGGGTGCTGCATTTAGTTGGGCTATTCCGATGGCCTATATGGCATCAATTGGTTCTGTACCATTAGAAGCCTGGCTACTATTTACCGCGAATCTTGTTTGGACTGTGGCTTATGACACCATGTATGCCATGGTTGATAGAGATGACGATTTAAAAATAGGGGTTAAGTCAACGGCAATCTTGTTTGCAAGCTATGACAGACACATCATCTTTTTACTCAATGCTTTATTTATCGCAATTCTTGCTTACATTGGCATGAGTCATCAACTTGCCTTGCCTTATTGGCTGGGGTTAGTGGCAGCGGTTGGGTTTTTACTTTATCAACAAATGCTTATTCATAAACGAGAACGAGATCCTTGCTTCAAAGCATTTTTGAATAATCACTATGTGGGGTTAGTGATTTTTATTGGTTTAGCAGCATCCTTGCCACTGCCATTTTAATTATCTAGGTGGGTCGATAATACCGCTGATCGACGCATTTTTTCTGAACCAGCCCGCAATAGAGTAGCGAACATCATTTGCGGGTAATACTTCATGCATAAATCGTTCGCTTTCAAACATAACCAGCATGCCGGCTTGAGGTTTTACGACAATCTCAATATCTTTACTTTTCGGCTTGTAAATCACCAACTCACCGCCAGATTCTGGCGTATTTAAGTAACAAACCGTTGTGAAAATGCGATTCGAACGACCTTTGAAGGCATCATAGTGCTTTTTATAAAAGTCACCTTGTTGATACTTTGCATAATGGCATTCATAGTCAAACAACCCTAAATAAAAACTACGGTTTAACTGTGTTTTTATCGCTTCCATGGTCGCAAGATATGTAATTTGTGCTTGGCTTGAACTATCAAACCAGTAGGTTTTATCTTTACGAACGGTTTTATCTATTTGTTGGTCGTTCAAACGGCCAATGCCAGCAGTATGGAAATGTGGGTTAATACGATAACAATCAGCCATTAAATCAGCGATTAAGCTTTCATCAATCGCGTTTTCAACAACGGCATAGCCAGCACGTTCGATGGCATCTAAATAAGTGTCGGAAATAAGCTGCGCGGTCATTCATGTGCACAATCAAAAAAAGGTGCGTAAGTGTATATGAAAAATTGTGCAATGCACGCTTTTTATGCAGTAGATAGTGTGAAAAATAAAGGCGGATTAGCTAGCCTGATTTATTTCAGGCTAGCGGTAATTAAACGGCGCTTAGCCTTGGCTTGCTAATGCTGTTTTTTCAATGAGATCAAGTAAATGACTAACGTGAGAGTTCTCATTGATTTGTTGGTTTGTTTGGATCACAAGCTGCTCGTGTGCGATGCCTTTATTGGTTTTCAATAATAGTAATTCTGGGTCTGAAGAGACAATATTTGTGTGTTCAATACTGGCAATGGCGATGTGATTCGACTTTTTAAGGCCATCCATTACTTGTTCAATGCTACCTACTTTGATACTTGATGTTTTATCAAAAGATTCGATTGCATCGTTTAGCATAGACTGCACTTGTTTTGACTGTGAAAAGCAGCTGTACATTGGGTAGTCTGCAAAGTCGCGTTTGCTAATGTCGCTCTTATTTGCAAGCGGGTGGTTTTTAGCCACGAAAATGATCAGTTGATCAGGTAAATGAATATCACTGCCAATGCTGTTCATCGCTTGAGAACATACACTGATATCAATTTCACCTAATTGTAGTTTACGTACAAGCTCACTTTGCTCTTGTAACTGCATCTCAATTTTAACGTGTGGATACTGCGCTAAAAACTGACCGCAAGATACTGGTACTACCGTGCTTGCTTTGTTGGTATAGCCGATAACTAGTTTCTCGTTAGCACAGCCATTTAATGACTCGAATAAACGTTTTTTGGTTTCTTCAAGGTTGTCGAGGGTTTGTTTAGCGTACTCAAGGAAAAGTTCACCTTCTTTGGTTAACTTTACAGAGCGAGTAGAGCGGGTAACGAGTTCATAGCCGATTTCATCTTCGAGCGTTTGAATGCTGCGAGTTAACGCTGAAGTGCTAATTTGGGTTTTTTCCGCTGCTTGGCGAAAATGCCTCAGCACGCCTAGTGCTACAAATTGTTCAAGTTGTTCAAATCTCACTTTAATAGTCCCTTGTTATAAGTAAGCCTTTTACGTCCAGGCAATATTATTATACTTCACGGTAGGCATAGTAAATTATTGTACCTTTTTTGGGAAGTGTTTTACAGAAAAGTTACATCTAATCAGGGTAACGGTCTTTAATCTCTAAGAAAAGTGGTAAATTTTCAAGTAGTAAGTCGACTAGAATTGGATCAAAATGTTTCGCGCGCTGATCCTTTATTAATAATAGTGCCTCATCTAATGGCCACGCTTTCTTATAACAACGGTCGCTACAAAGCGCATCAAACACATCTGCAAGGGCGGTTATGCGGCCGACAATATTTATATCGTCACCAATTAAGCCTTGTGGATAGCCTGAACCGTCCCACTTTTCATGGTGTTGATAAGAAATTAAAGCGCCGCATGTCAATATCTCGTTACTTGAATTTTTTAATATTTCG
>Ga0208113_1001759_pt1 | contig 10132 bp, 9 predicted proteins | sample Knorr_S7_td_NADW_FD_185598 | JGI IMG/M metagenome (GOLD analysis project Ga0208113, IMG submission 185598) | Marine microbial communities from Southern Atlantic Ocean transect - Knorr_S7_td_NADW_ad_2505m_LV_A (SPAdes) (version 2) | ecosystem: Environmental > Aquatic > Marine > Oceanic | place...
AAGGCGCGCCAATCGGTCAACCGACGGCGGTTTCGGTTCCGACCGTGGTCCTCGCGAGATGCACAGCGTGGTTTGCGCCGAATGCGGCAATCAGGCAACTGTACCGTTCCTGCCCCGCGGCGACCGGCCCGTCTACTGCAGCGATTGCTTCAGTCGTCAGGGTGGTGGCGGTGGTGGTGGCGGTCGCTACTAGGCCAACAAACAGGGACGTCCGCCGTCCCCAGCCTACACTATAAGCAAGAAATACGCCCTCAGCATACAACGCTGAGGGCGTGTGTTTTTTCTAGTCCGTGGCTTTACGTGCCACTTTTTGCCTACAGCTTGTGGAAGGAAAGCCAATATGTAGGCGGCAAGGGCTCATCCTGGGTGCAGCAACAACCACAATACACTGCTATGCCTACAAAAGGATTCCAGATGTATTGACCACCAAGGAACCTTGGTTGGCGACCGACAATTACTGGATTCCCACCGACTACCACTGTAACCGTTCCGAAGGTTATTAGGTGGAATTGTGGGTAGGTCCAAGCGAATGCCCCAAATGCAGCAACACAATGGAAGTGGACCCCACCGTCGATATTAAGCTGATAGAAAAGTTACCCGGGTAACTTTTTGCCAATAGAGAAGAGCCACCGACATCGTGAAACGGTGACCATTTACAGATTCAACTTTTCCCCAGCCAATCCCGGAAACCGGCCCAGCCTTGGTCTTTGTATATCCTTGCGGGACTTGCGGTTTAGCTAGGTGCTAGGTGGCATGGAAATTGGGGGATTTTAGCCCCAATTTAACCCCAATTTATTTTTGTCCGCTAGGCACGATTTTAGCCTTTAGCCTCAAACTCGTGTCTAGGAGAGACTGCTATACGCGCCTATGCACAGAAATCAATTTACTCTTAATCAGTAAGTTCTCGGTTCGACCCCGAGGCGGGTCACCAATTTTTAGGCACAAATATGGCCCTTGGAGCATTCCAAGAACCATTGCTTTTCCCCCAATGGTCACCAAACGGTCACCAATTATTTCAAATGCAAAAACCGGCCCCGAAGGACTTGCCTTATCTTGCCCGGCATGCGATCAGAACGGATTTGAAGTCACTTATAAAGCGTGTCTAGGCGTGGTATCACGTGTTGCCTTGTTCGATAGGGCTTACCAACCGCCGAGAATCCACATCTAAACCACTCTTTTCAACCAAGTAATGGACCCGATTTGTATCCACCAAAATTCCTGGCGAGTTCGTTGCAGCGTTGATCGGACGTCTAAAAATCGGCCAAACCAATCAGGTTTCGCTAGGAGACGATGCCGTTTTTCCGGTCCTCCGCCGCTTGTTCTTGGTCTCTGTCCAGGGGGTCGAACATTCCGCCGCCGCTGGGGAATTCAACCGTTAAAACATCGGTGTCATGGTCTAGAGTCACGTAGCCGAGTTCCATCGACGAGTCGGCGTCGCTGACGATCTCGCCGTTCAGCGCCACGACTGTCTTGGTGCCTGGTTTCCCACCGAAAGCCCCTTCTGCGGCGAATGACAATCGGTGTGGATGGAGATAGATATGTAATGGATGGGGGTGTCCGGCAAGTCTGGACATGGAAACCCTTTCACCGGAGCTTCCGCGAAACTTTCCGGGACCGGCCGAGTTCTGGACGAACTCTTTGGCGTTGATCAACACCGGGCTGTTGAGTTCGAATACCTCTATGGGCACATTGGATGCGCTGCTGGGAAACATGTTGTGGCCCGTGCCGTCGCCCCCGCTGGTCGCACCCCGGCCACCCCCACAGAAAAAGTGGGTGTTGAACACCCTTCCATCTGCCTCGACACCGTAAGTTTGGAGTATCGACATCAGGCCGTTGCCGGCTTGGATCCGGTCCGGCAAAACCGCTGACAACGCCTGGAAGATCGCCCCGTGTATGTACCAACCGGTGTTGACCCGCGAGCCAACCGAAGCAGGGAAAGTGCAGTTGATGATACTGCCTTCCGGCGCGGTCACACGGATGGGCTCGAAGCACCCCTCGTTAACCGGGACTTCGGGCGTGAGGAGGCAGGCCAATGTGTAAAGCGTGTGGCCCAAGCTGTAGATCATCGTGCAATTGATGCCACCGTGGTCGATCTGAGGCGATGATCCGGCGTAGTCCACCGAGATGGCATTTCCTTCAACTTTCAGTTTAACCGCGATCTTCAGGGGCACGCCCATACCGTCGGTGAACACTTCGTTGGTGTATTCGCCGTCTGCCATCTCGGCGATCGCAGCCCGCATGGCTTCCTGGGAGCGGCCTCGTATGGCGGCGGACAAGTCTTCTAGATCAAGCAGCGCATATTCCTCAAGGAACGCGACGACCCTTTCACAGCCCGACGCGTTGGCCGCCACCTGGGCTTCTAAGTCCGTCAACACCATATCGGGTGCCCTTACGTTCCACCGGAACATGTCGAACACCAGTTCATTAGGCTCTCCTTGGTGGTAGAGCTTGCAGATGGGGAAGAAGATTCCCTCCTCATACGAATCGCGAACGTTTTTAGCGTCTAAGGAGCCACCAATATCCGAAGTGTTTGCGATGTTTCCAGCGAACGCAACGACCTTTCCTTGGTAAAACACCGGTGTGACCACGGCGATGTCCGGCAGGTGTCCGGCGCACATCCAAGGGTCGTTGGTTAGGAATACATCACCTGGCTGCATGGAGCTAACCGGATATTTCTTCAGTATCTCCTTGGTTACGTTGGGCATGGTCATGTTGAAAACGGGCATGCTGCGATAAGCGTGGGCAACAGAGCGCCCCTGCGAATCGAGGACCTCGCAGCCGAAGTCGTTGGCCGAAGCGATTATGGTGGACACGGCGGTCCGCAGTGTGGTGGTCCACATCTCTTCGGTGATATTAACCAACCGGCTCCACATTATCTCCAAAGAGACCGGATCAAATTTCGTCATGGTTACACCATCCCCGGCATCACGCTAGAAATCAACCGATGCTGATGAGCAGATTCAAGAATACGTCCACCTCGGCCAAATCGTTGGGACCAATGACCGCAGTCGATTCCCGCTCCTCTATAATGGCCGGGCCTTGGATGCGGTGCCCAGCACTCAAGCGGTACCGGTCGTAAACCGCGCAGTCCACGAAACCGCCAGATTCTTTGAAGTAGACCCTCCGCCAGCTTTTAACAGCGGATCTGGGGTCAGCGTCGCCCGAGGGTGTCCGCTCTTGGAACCTAACTTCCATTTGGGGGACGCGGACCAATAGACGCCAATTTTGTACCTGTACCGGTATATTCAGGTTCTTCCGGCTGTACAGAGATTGGTAGAGGACGTGGAAACTGTCTTCTAGACGACCGAAATTGGCGCCACCCAGCGGCCAATCGGGAAGCGTCACGTTCAATTCATGGATCTGGCCCACAAGACGCAGGTCGGCGCTGCGGATGAATTCCATGCTCTCCAAGGGTAGTCCCGCTTTCCGCAGCATGGCCACGCCCGCGTCCTCCATCTCAGAAAATAGCCGTTCCACTGCCAGCCAGTCGGTGTCAACTAGTAGACCCGGAAGTGAGCGCACCTCTTCGAAGGAGACCGGGGCGGTCAGACAACCGACCGTGGAGGTTACGCCCGCCGCCAGGGGCACGATCACTTTTTTTATCCCGAGTATTCGTGCCACGCCACATGCGTGGGAGGGTCCGGCGCCGCCGAAGGCAATCATCGAATAATTCCTTGGGTCTTTGTTGCGTTCGATGATGTGAATCCGGGCCGAGCCGGCCATGTTCTCGTTGACCACTTCGTGGATCCCAGCGGCAACCCGGTGAACCTCCAAGCCGATCGATTCAGCCAATTTCGAGATAGCCTCCAGCCCGGCGTCCTTATCGAGCTTCATTTTGCCGCCCAAGAAATATTCAGGGTCCAGATAACCCAGTGCCAGGTCGGAGTCCGTCACGGTGGGTTCCTCGCCCCCCAGGCCGTAGCACGCAGGTCCTGGGTCAGCCCCGGCGCTGCGCGGACCGACCTTTAAGAGCCGCATCTGGTCTGTCCAAGCAATGCTGCCGCCTCCGGCACCAATCTCTACCAGGTCCACGACGGGTATCACAATGGGTAATCCGCTGCCTTTTAGGAACCGGTGCACCCGCGCCACCTCGATGCTATTGGACAGGGACAAGCCACCACCTTCGATCACGCAAGTCTTGGCGGTGGTGCCGCCCATGTCTAAGGAGATGAGGTCGTTCTGGTCCAATTGGTTGCCGTAGAAGCAGGCGGCTAATGCTCCAGCCGCCGGACCGGACTCGATCAGGCGGACGGGATGCTGCCGCGCTTTCTCGCTGTCCATCACACCCCCAGCGGAATGCATAACTAGCAGTTTGCCCTGGTATCCGGCTTTAGATATAAGGGCTTCCACCTGTGTGAGGTAGCGGGAGACCGTCGGCTTAACGTAACAGTCGGCCACGGTGGTGGAAGTCCGCTCGAATTCGTTGATAACCGGAGCCACATCCGAGGAAATGGAGATGCTTAACGCGGGGAACCGGGAAGCTATGGCTGCTTTTAGCGCCTGCTCTGTTTCTGGGTTGCGGTATGAATGCAGCAGAGAGATCGCCAACGACTCGACGCCTTCCTCAACCAGGTCTGCAACGATACCCGCCGCCTCCTCAACATCGGGAGCATGCAGCACGGTCCCGTCGCGGGTGGTCCGCTCTTTGATCTCTCTCCGTAGATAACGGGGAACGATCGGTTCGGCTGGCCGGGCTTGCAGGTCGTACATGTGGTAGATCTGCTCACGTCCCATCTCCAACACATCGCGAAAGCCAAGCGTGGTCAACAGGGCCGATCTACTCCCTTTGCGTTCGATGATAGCGTTGGTGACTAAGGTCGTGCTGTGGATGATGACGATCAGGGCAGAGAACGCGACGCCGGAGCTGTTGAGGAGTTCGGTGGCCCCTTCGATCAACGTCTTATCAGGCTCCATTGTGTTGGTCAGCAGCTTGTGGATGGTGAACTGACCGCTACTTAAATCCAGGAGGGAGAAGTCGGTAAAAGTGCCGCCAATGTCGATGCTGAGGGCGTGAGTCTTTTCTTCCAAACTGTTCGATCGGTCCCATCAAGGCTGCCCGGCCGAAGGACCGTCTCCTCTTGAATCTTAGGAGATCTCAAGTCCCCGAACGATCCCTTCTCAGCGATTGCATGGAGAGGGCGGCGGGGTGAATGGTGTCAAACTACCACATTTCCTGATCTGGTGTTTCGCAGGGGCCGCCGGCCGGCGCCCGTCTATCGCCCTTTCGGGGGTTCCTACGGCGAGGATTATGCCGACATCAACGAGATGGTCTTATGCAGCAAAGTCCTAGCCTTGGCGACGTTGGAGATGTGCGGGTAATTGCTGCGCCTATGGGTTATTGACCATCCCAGTCCGTCGAATCAATATCAACACCGCCAATCCGTGGTTCAAGAATAGTTCGACCAGAGTTGAACTATACCGAGAACGCAACCTGGTTGTGTTGCTAGCGGCGTAGTTTCGTCAGGGTAACAGGCAGTTGAGCAACCTTAAGATACCTGCCTCACCATTGAAGTCATCTATTTGAACAACTTCCGCATCGCCTTGCCGGTGGCCTTTCCTGCCACCCCGCGGCCAACTCGTTGCCTACCTTGCGCTTTTTGACGGCGTTATAATCCTCCATCAGCTTGGCCAGGGTATACCAGAGTCCTCTGACTCCTGCCATATCGGACCTCCAGATTTACTACTATCCGGATGATCAATCCAGCCGCAATCCCACATGACAAGTTGGTGGAATAGGTCTTGTGAATCATTTGCCCTAGTGACTCGCTACCCTGGCTTGAAGCCCTCGCCGTACACGGAAGGCACAGGGAACTTTGACGAGCCGCTACCCTCCAACCCCAAACACATCGGGGTGCTCGCCCACCTGGCGGTCTCTCTGGGCCTGTCCGCCTGCCGCCAGGGCATCGCGTCTGCGTCGTCACAGCCGCCGGCCTGATCAACGAGCTCATCAAAGCAGCGTCATCTCGTCACGCCTCGGAGTAGGCTGCCGTTGGACCGGCAGCCGGTGTCTCTTCTATCGGGGTGACTACAACCGGGGTTGTCACGGCAAGATAAAACACGGTAGGGCTTTATTGATAAGCGATTGAAGCCTACTTTACCCGCTTCAATCGGCGTGAGCCGAAGCTACCGGAAACTGGTGGGGAATTGGGGCGTCCGGGCTCCATTGACTTAGGTCCATATTTCCCATATTCTCGTTAGCGGAAACAGAATAGCGTGCGGTGCTCCGATTTATCGGGGAGAATAGGGAAGCCGGTGAGACTCCGGCACGGGCCCGCCACTGTAATTGGGAATCCTTCCAGCAAGCGCAAGCGCAGCCACTGCCCTTCATACGGCGGGAAGGCGCTGGAGGGTGACAACCCATCAGTCAGGAGACCTGCCGCACAGGTTTAACCGCTTCGAGGATTGTGCGGGTACTATATGTCGTGATAGGCCCGCGTCCGAAGAAGGACGGGGGCTTTTTTACGTCCCAACGCCGCCTACCGGAGAGTATGTCTATGACATCCACGCCCGAATCGTCCCTAACGCCGGATGTTTTCCCTTTGGAGCAACGCCAAGCGATCTATCGTGCAATCTATGCCCGGCGTGATGTACGGCACTTTCGCGGTGATCCGATTCCAGACCTGGTGCTGGCCCGGCTAATAAAAGCGGCTCACCAGGGGCCATCCGTCGGATTCATGCAACCCTGGGACTTCATGCTGATTCGCAGCCTGGACGTGCGTAATCAGGTCAAGGAACTATTCGAGCGGGAGCGCCGAGCGGCGGCCTGCTACTACGACGAGCCGCGCCGTTCCCATTACCTGTCCCTAAAGTTGGAAGGCATCCTGGAATCGCCGGTCAACCTATGTATCACCTGCGACCCGACCAGAGCCGAAGAGGTGCTTGGGCGCAACTCCATAAGAGAAACCGACGCGTACTCTACTTGCTGCGCGGTCCAAAATTTGTGGCTGGCAGCCCGCTCTGAGGGTATCGGAGTGGGCTGGGTCAGTGTGCTCAAACTGCCTCAGCTGAGGAAAATCCTCGGCATCCCGCCCCACGTGATACCGGTGGCTTATCTCTGCCTTGGCTATCCGGTGGAATTCCTCAGCCAACCGTTGTTGCAGACGGAAGGGTGGCGCGACCGCATGCCCCTCAGTGACTTGCTGCACTTCGACCATTGGGACGGCGTCACCACGCCGCCTGAATGGTCTGATTTTCAACGCGCATTTGAAGCGGAGTAACTGGAGTGTGCGGACAGAAGAAAAGACCCGACGGCAACCGAAGCCGTCATAAAACTATGAAGTATTACAAAAACGAAATATAGCCACCATTTGGTATTTATCTGGAGGATTACCGCCGCGAGAAACGCGCTCTGGATAACAAGCCTGCAACCCTGGTAGTTCCCGGAGTTGACGCCGCCGTGGAAGCTGGCAAGCTGTTGGAGAACCTCCCCGTTTTGTGGGAGGAAACGGACCTGGCCGAAAGGCGCAACCTACTTATGGCGATGCTTGACGAGGTCTACGTTGACACCGTCGAGAAGAAGTCCGTGGTGGCCATCCGGCCCAAAGCAGCTTTCCGGCCAATCTTTGAAGTAGCCACCACCCGCGAGGGCAGTGGAATTGCCCTAATGAACCAGACACCCCAGACTCGGTATGAGCCTGAGGCGTCTGAATCGCGTTCCCGGTGGAGACGGGGTAGAGACCGACCGCCCAGTAACTAACTTTCCAGGAATCTCGGTGGATCCAAATCAGTTCGATTGCTTGGATGAAAAGAGCGGTTTAAGGTGTCTAGCCTCGACTATCACTAAAGCCTATGAAATAAGGCGTATTCTGATATCCAGGGGTAGCGCAGGGGTAGCGCGCGTCGTTCGGGACGACGAGGCCGGCGGTTCAAATCCTCTCACCCCGACCAATTATTTACTTAATTCGTCGAATTTATAGCTTTATCTGCTGATGTGGCTTAAACGCTCAGCATCAGTTCCGATTTCCAGATCGCAGCAAAACCCCCTTCCAAATTGGAAGGGGGTTTTTGCTTGCCTAGGCGTACACAGCAGTCCACAGTAGACACCATTTTGAGGCTAAAGGCGAAAACCGTGCCTACCGGACAAAAATAAATTGGGTACAAAATCCCCAAACCCCCATGCCGCCTAGCACCTAACAAAACCAAAGCATTTTGAGTTTGTCTGAGGCCTCCGGTGGCGGGGCCGGCTGGTAATTGAGGCCTCGGTTACGGCCCCGGGGCGAATTTTTGTATGCGGTTGTTGTATGTATCTGCAACGTAGACGCTGCCGTCGGATGCCACCGCGAGGTTAAACTGGCGTGTAAACTCCCCGTCGCCCGTGCCCTCCGTGCCCCATTTACTGAGGAACACACCTTCAGCAAGGCTGGCGGTAGTAGAACAAGCGAGTAAAAGGATTCCGATCAGCGTCGCTAGAACTACTTGTGGGTTCATCCGAATTCCTGTGGGTTAGCTCGCGATATTCTACGCGATTAACTAACACCCCCTATTTAACCCACAGGAATAGAAAAGGGCCACCGCCAATGCAGAACGGTGACCCTTCAAGATAGATAATGGTCGCATGGTTTTCAGAATTAGACGGTTGGCCGAAGGATCCAAACGCAACTGGAACGAACTGAGAACTCGACCAGTGACCTACACACCTGCGTTGTCGAAGTAACGGATACTGGGTGGCCCGGTGAGCCACGCACCCATCTTCTCAACGTCTCCCCGTTCTGTACGCCATCCCAAATATTTTTCGAATTGTTCTTTGGAGTCCCAGTTCTCGACCAAAACCACATTGGAAGGGTCGTCTTGATTCTTTTGGATACTGATCGAATTGCAACCATCAAACCCACGAGTGTAATGAAGCTCGTCCCGCATGAATGACGTCAGGTCATCAACGTTTTCAGGTTTGAGGTTCAATTCCAGAAACACGGTTACCGCCATATAAAAGATCCTCCAACTGTATATATACCCCTATGATACACGGATGATTACCGCCGGCGTATGCGAGTTAGAAAAGTATGGGGCGATCCCAATCGGGATTTCATGTGTCTCACGCGTGAGACACTTTTGCCAATAGAAAAGGGCCACCGCACTATGCAAACAGTGGCCCTTCTGTTGGAGGATCCGAGGCCCAACGGCAGGCCATACCTACCTCTTCATGCCGAAGGCAATTCGGTAGACCTGTTATTATAAGGGGCAGCTTAATCAACTGGAGTGATCCAGGCAACGCTTCCGGGCGTATGTATACCCAAAGGGATTCCAAACCAGTTGCACTCGCCGTACGACAGGGACTTACAAGAAAGAATCGGCCCATATCTGGTCCTTGTCGTACGAACAGTCATAGGGGTGCTCCTAGGCGTAGTATTAAGCTTTATCGGCATAGGAACCGCCTGGGCCCTATTTTTGTTCCTCGGGTTTAAATTGATCGAGGTATGGCTCGCGTTTATGTTCTTCGGGGCAGGGATCGGCGCTGGAACCGCCGCATTCGTTGCCTGGTTGCATCTCGATCGTGAGAATAATGGGGTATTAGCGCTGACGGCGGCGGTCGTCGTGGGAGCCGGGGTTGTTGGCGCTTGGGGCGGATTTGAATATGGATCGACAATAGAGGTTGAATGTTGCGCGATGCCGACTAAATCACCAATCTACTACGCGGCTCTAGGATCAGCGGTGTTGGCAAACGCCGCGGGCGTAGTTTTTGCGGCGGCCCGAGGGTTTATTACAAGAAAAAGCAGACCCCATTCCACAACCCATTGCGCTGACGGTTAGACAAAATGTGGAATGGCGTATGCTCCCGCCTACGTGATGTTGGCCATTATCAGAAATTTCATCCTCTTATCTGGGATTAATGCGCTGGCAGTATGGGGGTACATTGCGATGGGTTATGTGTTCCTTCTACTGACCGCAGCATGGTTTGCGGGCTTTGCAATATTTTCCGCTTTCAGCCCTTCCAAATACGGACAAAGATAGTTCCTTCACTTTTGTCTTCTTTGAGATGACCATGCACGGACCCAATCTACGCATCCTGGACCTCCACGGTCTGACCTGGGCTGAAGCAGAGGCCTCATTCATCGAATTCTATAATCAAACGGTCCGCCAAGCTGGCAAGGACGCCGTCAGACTAGACGTAGTGCATGGATACGGTTCGACCGGC
>Ga0208113_1001777_pt1 | contig 10071 bp, 7 predicted proteins | sample Knorr_S7_td_NADW_FD_185598 | JGI IMG/M metagenome (GOLD analysis project Ga0208113, IMG submission 185598) | Marine microbial communities from Southern Atlantic Ocean transect - Knorr_S7_td_NADW_ad_2505m_LV_A (SPAdes) (version 2) | ecosystem: Environmental > Aquatic > Marine > Oceanic | place...
GTACGATAGCCACGCCTGTGGCGCTGCAGTTCATCGACGGCATCTACGTGGAGGGGGATGACGATCCCGAATCGTTCACCCGAGCAGAATTGGTGTCGCTCGCTGCCGCCGGTCGGTTCGTCGGCACCATCACCGGACGCCTTGGCATCAACGTGGATGTCGACAACCCACAGCCCGCCCTGTGGAGCCTGGGCCCGATCCAGAGGCAACGAGGACTTCAGGAATTCCCGACCTTGTCTGGTTTCGACACCACCATGGTGATCAGCGCGCGGCACGTTCGGGAAGGGGCCAACCTTGTCGTGGACGGAAGGCGAGTACTGGGTGACGTGCGCTGTCAGGACGGCAGGCTCCCCAACTGTGTCGACGAAACCATCGTGGTCAAGCCCACGTTACCGGCGGTGCCAGGGATGCACTTCCTGCAGATCCAGAATCCGGATGGGCTGTTCAGCAACGACTACATATTCTTCACGGAGGTGGGGCACCCCCCCCCCATCATTCCTGGCCGAATTGGCTGCCGCCCTCTTGGACGTGGACGGGGTGACCGCCGCGGCCTCATTCCCTGCTCGCCGCCCTTCGACCCAGGTTTCGACCCAGGTGATGGTCAGCGGGCCGGTGTGGCGACGGGACAGTCTGCCGCAATCGAGACGCCGCTCCCGACTGAGTTGCTCGGCACTCGAGTCGACATCACCGCTAGTGACCACGAGATCTTCACCACCGCCGACGGGACCCAATTCCAGACGGACACCGTCGTGACCGGCCTCGAGGTGCCGACGAGCCTCGCCTTCGCGCCGGACGGTCGCTTGTTTGTGAGCGAGCGGCCTGGCCGCGTCCGGGTCGTGCTGAACGGAGAGCTGCGGCCAGCCCCGGCGCTCATGCTCGGTGATGTGTTCGCGGTCGGCGAAGCGGGCCTGCTTGGTCTGGCGCTCGACCCCGAGTTCTCGCAAAACGGCTTCGTCTACCTCCTCTATACCCGGAACCGGCCCGGTGAATCACCGGCCAATCGCATCGTTCGATACCGGGAGGTCGGCAACACACTGGCCGAGCCGGTCGTCCTGCTGGACGACCTCCCGGCCGCCGCCTCGTATGGCGGGGGACGGCTCCGCTTCGGCCCCGACGGGTTGCTCTACGCGGCGACGGGAGACGGTGGCGAAGCGGACGACGCGCAGGATCTCGCGTCGTTCACCGGCAAGATCCTACGCATTCGCCGAGACGGGACGACCCCCAGCACGAACCCCTTCGCGTCGCCGGTGTACTCCGTCGGCCATCGCAACGCGCAAGCACTCGACTGGCACCCACTGACCCGCACGCTCTGGGCGACCGAGCCTGGCAGCGTCGGCCACCTTGGTCAACCTGGCCGACCTGGCCGACCTGGCCGACCTGGCAATGACGAGGTCAATCGCATCGAGGCCGGGGCCAACTACGGGTGGCCCGTTATCGAGGGCGTCCAGACGATGCCCGGCATGCGTCCGCCGGTGCTGCTCTTCTCACCGCCCATCGCGCCGAGCGGCGCATCCTTCTATGACGGGGCGACCATCGCTGGATTCCGGAACGACCTCTTTCTTGCGGCCTTGAGCGGAACCCACCTCCATCGCGTGCGATTCGACCCAGCCGACCCGAGCCGCATCATCGGGACCGAGCGGCTCCTCGACGGTCGATTCGGTCGATTGCGCGACGTCGTGACCGGTCCCGACGGCGGTCTGTATGTTGCGACCAGTAATCGAGACGGTCGTGGGACGCCAACCGCCGCCGACGACCGCATCATCCGCCTAGGACCCGTGCAGGAATAGGTTGACCACTTCCCAACGTCGAGGCGCCTGCCAGGGGTCTCTCCAGGGCAGCCGGTCTCGGCCGATGCGCCCGAGCTTGGATAGCCGGACCGGTGAGCGAGGTCTGTTGCTAGAGCCGGGACCGCTCCTACGAGGTGGCGGGGGCGAGATTCCGGAGGGCGCCGATGATCTCATCGGGCTCGGGGAACCGGTGCTCTTTGGCCTTGGAGAAGATGAGCGCGCCGTCGGCCACGACGTCGAATTGGCCACGGGCGCCGACGAGCACCTCGGCGTCGACGCCGAGTGCGTCCTTGATCGAGGCCGCCAGACTGGAGGCCTTCGGAAGATAGTTTCAAACTTTGCAGTAGCTGATCGACACCTGCATGATGGGGCGATGTTACCGTAGCTGCGGCCCGCGACGCAATCCTGAACCGACCCGCCAGTCTCCTCGCTACCGCGCGTGACCAGTGTGCACTTGATCTCTACTGAGCGGCTGTGAAAACCTCAGAGCCATGATCGCGACGCGTCTGGAGACCAGGATGCGGCTCGAAGGTGTTCGTGGCGTCGTGCTCGACCTCGATGGCACCGTGTATGACGACCAAGCGCTCATACCGGGTGCCGCGGAGGGGCGGCGCGATCCGAGACGTGGACAGCGCGCTTGAACGCGGACTCGAGCGATGACGGAGCACGAGGCGTTTATCCGTCAGTGCATCGCCCTGTCCGAACAGGCGGTGCGTCATGGCAACGAACCGTTCGGCGCGTTGCTCGTGGTCGACGGCGACGTGCGGCTGACGGCGCAGAACCAGGTCCTCATCGAGTCGGACCCAACCCGTCACGCCGAGCTGCTGCTCGCGAGTGAGGCCGCTCGCCGGCTGGACGCCGCCGCGCTCGAGCGCGCGACGCTCTACACGAGTACCGAGCCGTGCGTCATGTGTTGCGGCGCCATCTACTGGAGCCGAATTCCGCGTGTCGTCTTCGGTTGCTCGGCCGTCGAGCTTGGGGTGGTCGCCGGCGGTAGTCTGGTCATGCCCTCGCGGCAGGTGTTTGCCAGCGGCACACGCCGCGTCGAAGTGGTCGGCCCTGTGCTCGAGACCGAGGCGCTGGCGGTGCACCGGGCCTACTGGAGCGCGCGGTGATATCGTGGAACGGGACGGACGTTTTGTCCGGTGGTCCCTAGACGGGCCACACATGGAGGCTAACGATGTGGTTCAGCAAGAGCAAGCAGCGTATCCCGTCGGCGTCCGAGGCGCTCCCGGGGCGCACCGAGCGAATGGCGGTGCCGGACACGCACTTCGTCAACGGCGCCCGTCTCAGTCCGCCGTTCCCTGATGGGCTCGAGCGGGCGGTCTTCGCGATGGGGTGTTTCTGGGGTGCCGAGCGGGTGTTCTGGAAGCTGCAGGGCGTCTACAGCACTGCCGCCGGCTACGCGGGCGGGCTCACGCCGAACCCGACCTACCAGGAGGTGTGCGGCGGGCTGACCGGTCACACCGAGGTCGTGCTCGTCGTGTTCGACCCGTCGAGCATCGGTTACGAGGACTTGCTCAGACCGTTCTGGGAAGGGCACGACCCCACGCAGGGGATGCGGCAGGGGAACGACGTCGGCACCCAGTATCGCTCCGCCATCCACTACTCCGGCGACCCACAGCGCGAGTTGGCCGAGACGGCGAAACGCGCCTACGAGGACGCGCTTCGGGCTGCCGGCCACGACCCGATCACGACCGAGATCGTCGCCGCGCCCGAGTTCTATTACGCCGAGGCCTATCACCAGCAGTATCTGGCCAAGAACCCACAAGGCTACTGCGGGCTCGGCGGTACCGGCGTGTCCTGCCCCGTTGGGCTGCTAGCACGGCCCTCACCGACATGCGAGGGACACCCTTAGGACCCTGACGGAAATAAACGTGCCATTCTGGCAGCCGATGCATCCCGCCCCGCGGCGTTGCTTGTGCGCCGAATTCCTTCCTCTCATCGACATCCACTGGCTGGACAAGGAGACCCACGAAGCGGCGGTGGGGGCACATTGGATAGGCACTTCGACGAGCAAGGGTTCGTCCGCGTCCCCGTGACGTCCTAAGGGGGGCGGAGCGTTGGACAGGCAACCACGGAAGCGCCCAGTACTGGGGTCACAGCGGTAGATCGAGCTCAGCGGCGGTCGCGCTGGCTGGTATCATCGCGTTCTCGCACGGCCCACCTACGCGACGAGGAGGTAGCGGTAGCCGGTCAGGGCCGCCAAAGTGAGTCGGAGACGGTGAATGCAGGAGGATCGTGTCATTGCGAACGTGGTTGCCCAGGAGATTCTCGACAGTCGGGGAAACCCGACGGTCGAGGTCGAGGTGACGCTGGGGGGTGGAGCATCCGGGCGCGCGGCAGTGCCGTCGGGGGCGTCGACGGGCGCGCTGGAGGCGGTCGAGCTCCGTGACGGCGACGAGGCGCGCTATCTCGGGAAGGGCGTCACCAAGGCGGTCCACAACGTCAACACGGAGATCCGCGACGCGCTGGTCGGTCTCGACCCGACCGGTCAGGCGGAGATCGACGAGACGCTCATCGCGCTCGACGGCAGCGACAACAAGGGGCGGCTTGGCGCGAACGCCATCCTCGGCGCCTCGATCGCCGTCGCGAAGGCCGCCGCCGCTGCCGCCCATCTGCCGCTCTACGCGTATCTGGGGGGGGACGAGGCGCGCGACCTGCCGGTGCCGATGATGAACGTGCTCAACGGTGGGGTCCACGCCGACAACAACGTCGATATCCAGGAGTTCATGGTGATTCCGGTCGGTGCCCCCAGTTTCTCGGAGGCGCTGCGGATGGGGGTCGAGATCTTCCACCATCTGCGCGCGGTGCTGCGGGACGCCGGGCATCAGACGGCGGTAGGGGACGAGGGTGGCTTCGCGCCGAACCTCGAGTCGAATGAGGCCGCGCTGGATGTGCTGATGCTGGCGATCGAGCGGGCCGGCTACCGTCCCGGTAACGACGTCTATCTCGGGCTCGATGTGGCGGCCAGCGAGCTCTACCGGGACGGCCGCTACCGGCTCTCGATTGACGGAGAAGCCGAACGCAGCTCGTCTGACATGGTCGACTGGTGCCGCCGGCTCGTCGATGCCTACCCGATCCTGTCGGTCGAGGACGGGCTCGCAGAGAACGACTGGGAGGGTTGGTCGGCATTGACCGCCGCCCTCGGCACGCGCGTGCAACTGGTCGGCGACGACCTGTTCGTTACGAACACGGAGATCTTCGAACGGGGCATTCGTGAGTCGGTCAGCAACGCCATCCTGATCAAGCTGAACCAGATCGGCACGCTCACCGAGACCCTGGCCGCGATCGAGATGGCGAAGCGGGCCTCCTACACGGTCGTCATCTCGCACCGGTCAGGCGAGACCGAGGACACGACCATCGCCGACGTGGCCGTCGCGACCAACGCGGGGCAGATCAAGACGGGGTCGCTCTGTCGTACCGATCGCACCGCCAAGTACAACCAGCTGCTGCGTATCGAGCGTGCGCTGGGTGCCCGGGCGCGATACCCCGGCGCGGAGGCGTTCTACCACCTGCCCGGCCTGCCCTAGCTTGACGAGCAGTCCAACCGTTGCGAGGCTCTGACCCGGTCCCCGAGCTCAGCTCCGCCGCCGAGGTGATCGCCACCAAAGCTCTTTTACGTGATCGGATACAACGCTCCCGAAAACTACATCGTCGCTATCGATCCCGAGGCGGTCCTACGGTGTCTGAAGCAGGTTGATGACGCGGAGGATGCCGCTTGTCCGCCGTACGATCCCCTCCATCTCGAGTCGCTCGATGTCCGACTGCACGTACCCGAGGAGGGTGACGACGCTGTTCTCGACGATGATGTGGAACGGCGGGTTGGACTGCGTGCTGAACCGCTGGAAGTGAGCGTTGCTGAAGATCCGACGCGCGATCGTCCGTCGCAGGTTGTCGTCCCCGGATGACGGCGTCATCGTCTCGATCTGGTTCTGGACATCCTGCACACCGCGAATCTTCGCGACCCGCTCGAAGAGCTCGCCCGCCTTGTCCCGCTCCGGTGTGACCTTGCCCATCAAGGTGACCACCCCGGCGTTGATCCTGCCGTCGAGATAGTCGAAGACCGTGTAGTACGCGTATCGCTGCATCGCCTTGACAACCTCCTCGACCAGCTTCTGGTCGCTCTCGGCGGGGGGGAGCGCGATCTCGCTGACGACCGTTTCGACCCCGTCCACCTCGAGCGTCCGCCTGATGGCCTCGCTCTTGGACCAGAAGGTCTCGAGCTCGCCGGTCAGGGTGACCTCGCTTCCGGCGACGGTCACGTCGAGCCGCCGGAGGTCGCGCTCACCGCGGAGCCCCTCCCGTACCTCCCGCTCGATCCCGGTCGGGGTCTGCGCCGTTGCCGGGACGAGGGACGCGCCGAACGCGCAGACGACGAGCAGGGCGTGTGCGGCCGCCGGTGGGTGACGCTGCATGGCTGTCTCCTTGTCTGAGGGGCCTTCTGCGTTTGTATCACACCTGCGACCGTTTGGTCCGGGCCCTTCGAGTGGTGAAGGTCCGCCGTCGCTCCAGCCGCTTCACCCCGTCCAGCGCCGCCGCCGCGCGGCCAAACGAGAGAACCGGCAGCACGACCGTGAGGATGAGGAAGACGGCAACCGTGATCAGTACGGGGAGCATGTGGGTCCGGTTGGCTCCAAGAAGTCAGACGTCAGAAGGAAGCCAGAAGGAAGCGGGCCTGCCCGCCGTAGCCTCGGCGAAGGCGGGCGGGCTTCGCCGCCTTCTGGCAGATTCTCCCGAACCATTCGTCTAGAGCGTGCAGGCTCAGCCGAGGCGCCCGAGCGCCTCGACGGCGGGCGATTCCGGCCAGACCGGTGCCGGTGCGGCGACGTAGCCGGCGTGCGCCAGTTGGCTCTGGAAATAGGCGATTTCGGCCGCGTAGAAGAGGAGCTTGCTGGCCAGACGCGCCATCACGTAGGCCTGACCGGTCAGGAACGCGAGCCACAACGACGGCCCCGTCGACCCGGCTCCGGGTGCCAGCAGCGCGTATGATGCCATCACCGCGAGCAGCACCAGCCCGTTGGCCAGATAGAGCCCCGCGCACATGCCCGGGCGCCGGCGCACGAACCGCCACCCGGCCACCAGGGCGCCGAGCATGCTGCGCCGGTCCTCCACGACAGCCCGCACCCGCGCGTAGTCGAACACGAGGCTCACGGCGACCAGCAGTAGCCCGAAGACGAGGTAGAGCGCAGCACGGACCGCGAACGCCTGACGCTCCACCGTGACGTTCCGGGTCATTCCCTCATAGAGGTCGTCGAACAACCAGCCGTGCACGACACCGAACAGGAACCCGTAGGTCAGCCCGGCCATGATCGCCAGCCGCAGCAGCCGCGACCCGTACAGTCCGCACGCCGAGAAGAAGCCGGCGCTCCGTGTTGCCCGGTTCCGCGCATAGCGGTCCAGCACGCCTCCGGAGAACACCGTCCAGACCACGAGGTACCCGACCACCACCGCGACGATGACCGGTTGCTGGCCGTCCCCGTCGAGCAGGGCGCTGAGGTTCACGAGCACGGCGGCAAAGCCGATCACCGATACCGTGAACGATCGGGCGAGACCGGTCGCCTGACTACTGAACTGCTGCCACCAGTCCCAGGCGACACCGTCCGCCATCGCATCCGCCACGACGCTCTCACCCAGGGCCCTCAGCAGCTCCCCGCGTAGCAGCAGCCCCAGCGGCACCGCCAGCAGCAGGGTCAGCATGGCGGCGCCCACGAGGATAAGGGGCGCCCGGACGACGCGGCGCAGACCGTCGAGCAGGGAGGTGACGATTGGCATGAGGGACCGGACCCTTAGACGAGAAACGCGTAGGTCAGCATCAGATCCTGTAGCCAGACCATCCACCGCAGCATCCACTTCGTGGCGGCGGCGCCAGCACGCGGTGCGGCCGTCCAGCTGTTGTTCGCGTAGTCGACGTCGAGCAGCAGGACCCGGTCGGGGTCGACCTCCACACGCACGGCGCGCGCCGCGCGCTCGTAGGTGAACACGCGCCACGGCTCGCGCCCATCCCAGCGCTCGCGAACCGTCTCCCCGTCGTCGAAGACGACGAGCACGTCGACCGGGAAGATACCGTCGCCAAGCCGGCGCACCGTCACCGTCGTGCGTGTCAGCCCGCGGTCGTCGATCGGGTCCCTAAACGCCGGCTCGCGGTCACCGTCGATGAATCCGCGGTCCCGCAACCCACGGCTGGAGACCTGCTGCACGGCGTAGTCGAATGTCTGCGTGCCGCCGTGCACCTGGTCGAAATACCACGACAGGTCGCGCCCGCTCACCTCGTTCGCCACGGCGAAGAAGTCTTCTGGACGCGGGTGACGAAACTGCCAGCGCTCGTAGAACACCGACAGGATCTCCCGGACCTGGTCCCACCCCAGATGCCGCTCGAGCGTGTGCAGCCACAGTGCTGTCTTGTTGTAGGTGATGGCGCTCGCGGTGCCGGGCCAATATCTATAGGTCGGCGTCTGCTGCGCATCCATCCGGGCGGCCGTGCGATACCCGGCCAGCCGGTTGCCATCGGTGGCGCGCGACCACGCGATGTCGCGAAACACGAACGGGTAGAAGCCGCCGAAATATCGGCGAGCGATGTGGTTGGGCGTGAACGAGGCCGCGAGTGCCCGCGCCGTCGAGAACGTGTTCAGCCCCTCGTCCAGCCAGGCATGCTCGAACTCGTTGTTCCCGACGACGCCATACCAGAACTGATGTCCCGCCTCATGCATCGTGACGCCCTCCGGCTGGGAGACGTCGGATGGGGCGAGCCAGCGGGCGCCGGCGGTGAACAGGGTCGGGTACTCCATGCCACCGGCGCCGCTCTGCCACGCGGGGTCGATGATGGTGATCTGTTCATACGGGTAGGGCCCGAACCACTGTCCGTAGTGTTGCAGCGTGGCCCGCGTCGCCCCGAAGTGGCGCCCGGCCTGCCCCGCGTGCTCCGGTTGCAGCAGCAACCGCATCTCGACCGGGGGCAACCCGGCGACCTCGAACCGCTCGCTCAGATCGAGGAAGTCTGGGCTGGTGGTCCAGGCGAAGTCGTGGACGTCCTCCTGGACGTAGCGGTGTGTCGTGGTGCCGTCGGTGTTGTCGCGCGGCTGCTCTCGGATGCCGGTTGCGCCGAGGACCCACCCGGTGGGGACGGTGATCCGGACGTCGTAGACGCCGTAGTCGGAGAAGAACTCGGTGCTGGCGTGGAACTGATGGCAGTTCCAGCCCGTGTCCTCGAGCACGCCGATCTTCGGGAACCACTGTGCGATGAAGAAGAAGTCTCCGATTGCGCCGGTTCGGGCGAACGTTCGCGGTACCCGTGAGCTCCACTCGATCTCGATGTTGACCGTGTCGCCCGGCGCGACCGCGGTCGGCATCGGCACCGAGAGCACCGTCCGGTCGTCCGGGTTGTTGTCGTCCGGTGAGATGAAGCGCAGGCGGTCGGTGAGATCCTGGGCCCCCGCGTCGCCGAGCAGCCGGACGGCCGTGACCTCTATCCAGCCCCAGTCGGCCTCCGGTCTGGACGCCAGCCCAGGACCACGGCCGAGCTCACGCTCGCGCATCCAGGTCGAGCGGCTGTTCCTCCAGGCGTTGTAATACAGGTGGAATCTGAGATCGGGTGCGGCGACGGTGGCGATGTTGCGCCAGGTCAGCACCGCCCGGCCGGTCAGGGTTCTGGTATCCGGGTCGAGCCGGACGTCGATGGAGTAATTGGCGTTGCGTGGCGAGCGTGCGTCGTCGGGGATGGCGTCGACGGCGGCGGGCGGCGCGTCCGCGACCGGGGTCTGCGGTTGTCGCGCCGCACCCGTGGGCGTCAGCCAGAGGCCGGCACAGACCGCCAGCCCCGCTACGGCGATGAGCCCGCGTGTTTGGCTGTGCATCACTGCGTGGGCGCGAAGCCCTGGCCCATCCGTAGACGGGCCTCAGGGCGAGCCCGGCACGCAGTGGCACCCCGAGCGCCCAAAGCCCAAAGCCGGAGAGAGTTCGATCCTATCTATAGTCGTCCCTCACGGGGTGGAAGACGTCGATAATTCGGCATTCCGTCACCGCTCGACCCGAGTGGGTGACGTTCGGCGGCACGATGGCCAGGGCGCCCGGACCCAGCCGCTCGCTCTGCCCGTCGATCGTCATCTCGAACTCGCCCTCGAGCACGTGGGACACCTGTTCGTGCGGATGCGCGTGCTCCGGCAACTTGGCGCCGGCCGCGATGGTCCACTGGACCACGGTCATCGTGACGCCATGCGCGAACAGGCCGACAAAGCCGGGGATCGGTTCCTTGCGCGCCAGCTCGGTCGGAGACAGGAACGTCATC
>Ga0208113_1001778_pt1 | contig 10070 bp, 9 predicted proteins | sample Knorr_S7_td_NADW_FD_185598 | JGI IMG/M metagenome (GOLD analysis project Ga0208113, IMG submission 185598) | Marine microbial communities from Southern Atlantic Ocean transect - Knorr_S7_td_NADW_ad_2505m_LV_A (SPAdes) (version 2) | ecosystem: Environmental > Aquatic > Marine > Oceanic | place...
GTACTTTTTTTCCTGCTTCAACCGCACTTAACGTCGGCAGTAAACCCGCAGCACCTACTATCGCCGACATCACAGCATCAACTTCAACGTGAGCAGCAAGTTCACTCATCGCTTCAATACCCGCTAGCACCTCAGTTTTACACGTACTGTTCGCGAGTAAGTGTTGAAGTGCTTTGGCAGCGTGTTGGTCAGCCATAACAGCAAATTTAGGCTGATGTGCGATACACAGTTCAGCCATTTTTTCAGCATTTTTACCCGCTGCTAATGCAAAAATCGCAAAGCGCTCTGGGTTTCTAGAAACAACATCTAAGGTGCTTAAACCGATTGAACCAGTTGCGCCTAATACGACAAGTTGCTCTACTTTGCTCATAAACTTAATGTCCATGCATAGCAAAGTACAAAGATTGGCGCAGCCGCGGTTAAGCTATCAATACGGTCTAAAATACCGCCGTGCCCAGGTAAACATGAACCACTGTCTTTCAAGCCGACTTCACGTTTAAACATACTTTCTAGTAAATCGCCCACCGCTGAGAATAACGCGATAAATGCAGTCATCACGGCATAGATTGGCCACACAGCCATATCAACATTGGTGAAGTGACAAAATACGAGTACAAAAATAATTGAGGCAACCACACCACCTAATAAACCTTCGATGGTTTTATTCGGGCTCACTTTAGGCATTAACTTGTGTTTACCTAGGTTTTTACCGGTAAAGTATGCACCGATATCTGCACTCCAAACGATACCAAGTACAACCAAGATAAGCATTGAGCCAAAGTGAGTTGATTCGCCATAACCTGCGCTGCGTAGCGTATTTAATGCAAGCCACAGTGGCACTAAGGTTAAAAAGCCTGCAATAGCACGCATGACAATGCCTTCATTCCATGCTTTAGCCATTGCTGGGTAGCGCCAAACTAAGTAAGTCGCCACAATCCACCATGCAAATGACAGCGTAAATAAATAGTTTGCATCACCCACTAATTGGCCATTTTGCCAAAGTGATTCAATCGGCCAATGCCAGTTGAGTAGTGCCAAAAACGCAGCCGTTGCTGCAACAAATCCAAAACGCTTAACTTTATCGCACAGGCCCATAAACGCAGACCATTCCCATGCACCAAGTAAAACAATACCGGCGGCGATATAACTAAATAGTGTTAATGGGGTATAAAAAACCAAAATAAGTGCAAGTGGTGCCAACACGAGCGAGGTTAAAATTCGTTGTTTTAGCAATGTGTGTACCTTCAACTAGTAATTAGGTCTCGGCGAGTAATTGTTTTATTTGTTCGCCTGTACAACCAAATCGTCGCTCTCTGGCAACGTAACATGCGATAGCGTCAGCAAATGCAGCTTCATTGAAGTCTGGCCAAAGCGTATCGGTAAAGTAAAGCTCAGCATAAGCCGCTTGCCATAAAAGGAAATTACTGATGCGTAAATCTCCACCGGTGCGGATCATTAAGTCAAGTTCACCTTGATCGGCCATACTCATTTGTTCGGCCATTAGCTCTTCAGTAATGTCTTCTGCGGCCATTTCACCGGCTGCGACTTTTTTCGCAAGCATTGTTGCGGCGTTAGTGATATCCCAACGACCACCATAATTAGCTGCTACGTTTAACTGTAGACCCGTATTATTACGGGTTAATTCATGGGCTGCATCAACTTTATTGCGCAAACCTTCTGAAAAGCGTGATAAATCACCAATTATGTTCAGCTTTACATTATTTTTATGAAGTTTTTTAACTTCTTTGCCCAAAACGAATAAAAATAGCTCCATAAGCGTATTTACTTCGTCCTCTGGACGTCGCCAATTTTCGCTACTAAATGCGAACAGTGTTAACGACTGTATACCTAAGCGAGTACAAAATTGCACTGATTGACGAACCGCATCAACGCCCTTTTTGTGCCCATAAACACGTGGGCGATTTTTCGCTTGCGCCCAACGTCCGTTGCCATCCATGATTATAGCGACATGCTTAGGCAAACTTTGCTGGGAAATTTTATCAGCGTTAAGAACCATAAATATCGAGTATTCCATAAAAAAACGCCGTCTAGTATACCCTAGACGGCGTTTCAAAACTAATAAATTTAGTTGCGGCTGTTCGCTTTCAGTATCAATGTCTGAAAGATAAACAGCGACAATTAGATTTCCATTAGCTCAGCTTCTTTCGCTGTTAACTGTGCATCCATCTCTTTGATGAATTTGTCAGTAAGCTTTTGGATCTCGTCTTCAGCTTGGCGTGCTTCATCTTCAGAAATATCTTTTTCTTTCAATAAGCTCTTGATATCGCCATTCGCGTCACGGCGGATGTTACGTACCGCAACACGGCCACCTTCAACTTCACCACGTACGATTTTGATAAGGTCTTTACGACGCTCTTCTGTAAGTGGAGGAAGTGGAACACGAATAACAGTACCTGCAGACATCGGGTTTAAACCTAAGTCTGAAGCCATGATCGCTTTTTCTACTGCTTGCGCTAGTGACTTATCGAACACGCTGATTGCAAGTGTACGAGAGTCTTCAATTGTTACGTTAGCAACTTGGTTTAATGGTGTATCAGCGCCATAGTAAGACACTTGAATACCGTCAAGTAGTGCTGGATGTGCACGGCCTGTGCGAATTTTAGATAATTGACTGCCTAGTGCCGCAACACTTTTTTGCATACGTTCTGACGCATCTTTTTTGATATCGTTAATCACGGTTCAATCCTAATCTATTTGCTAGTTTCATCTGAGGCTTGTGAAGAGATAAGCGTTCCTTCATCTTCGCCCATAATAACACGCTTAAGCGCGCCTGATTTATTCATGTTAAATACGCTTAATGGCATGTTGTGGTCACGCGCCAGCGTAAATGCAGCTAAATCCATAACCTTAAGCTCTTTTTCAATGATTTCATTGTAGCTTAAGTGGCGATATAGTGTAGCTTCTGGGTTTTTCACTGGATCATCAGAGTAAACGCCGTCAACTTTAGTCGCTTTGATTACAGTATCTGCTTCAATTTCAATACCACGTAAACACGCTGCAGAATCAGTCGTGAAGAATGGGTTACCTGTACCTGCTGAGAAAATAACAACACGGCCAGATTTTAATAGGCTGATAGCTTCTGCCCAGTTGTAAGCATCACACACACCGTTAAGCGGGATAGCTGACATTAAACGGCAATTTACAAATGCACGGTGTAGTGCATCACGCATTGCTAAACCATTCATTACAGTGGCAAGCATACCCATGTGGTCACCCACAACGCGGTTCATACCCGCTTCTGCCAATGAACCACCACGCAAGAAGTTACCGCCACCGATAACTAAACCTACTTCTACGTCGAGCTCTACAAGTTCTTTAATTTCTTGAGCCATACGGTCAAGTACTTTCGGGTCGATGCCGAAGCCTTCGTCTCCCATTAATGCTTCACCGCTAAGTTTAAGAAGAACACGTCTAAAAATAGGTTTACGATTGATAGTCATAATATTTGGGCCAGCCTTAGTAATGAGATAAAAAATAACCGCGCTATGGTTACACATAAAACGCGGTTATTTTAAAGAATTTTCATCAGTGACGCAAAAGCTAATAGCAGATTAATTTCATCTAATTGCCCTACGTCACTAACTTAGAAAATTACTCGCCTTTTGCAGCAGCGATTTGAGCAGCTACTTCAGCAGCGAAGTCTTCTTCTTTACGCTCGATACCTTCACCAACTTCTAAACGTACGAAGTTAGTAACAGTTGCGCCTTTCTCTTTAAGAATTTCGCCAACAGTTTTCTTAGGTTCCATGATGAAAGCTTGACCAGTAAGAGAGATCTCACCAGTGAATTTCTTCATACGACCAACAACCATTTTCTCAGCGATTTCAGCAGGCTTGCCTTCGTTCATCGCGATGTCGATTTGAACTGCTTTTTCTTTTTCAACAACGTCAGCTGGTACGTCTTCTGGGTTTACGAACTCAGGCTTAGACGCAGCTACGTGCATAGCAACTTGCTTAAGAGTTTCTTCGTCAGCGTCACCAACTACAACAACACCGATACGGTCGCCGTGGCGGTAAGAAGAAAGTTTGTCACCGTCGATGTACTCAACGCGACGAACGTTGATGTTTTCACCGATTTTAGCAACTAGAGCAACACGTGTTTCTTCGAACTGTGCTTTAAGTGCTTCGATGTCAGCTTTTGATTCAACAGCAGCATCTAATACTTCGTTAGCGAAGCCAAGGAAGTTTGAATCTTTAGCAACGAAGTCAGTTTGACAGTTAACTTCAAGAAGAGCAGCGAAACCGTTACCTTCTTTGATTAAGATTGTACCTTCAGCAGCGATGTTACCAGCTTTTTTAGCAGCCTTTGCAGCACCGCTCTTACGCATGTTTTCGATCGCTAACTCGATGTCACCGTTAGTTTCAGTTAACGCTTTTTTACAATCCATCATGCCAGCGCCAGTGCGCTCGCGTAATTCTTTAACTAGGGCAGCAGTTACAGCCATTAGAATATCCTCAATTGAATTCTGTTATAGGGAAGCGGTATAGGCCGCTTAACAAGAATAACAAGTCTTCACCTCAAATAGATGAAGACTTGATGACAGCTAATTACTCAGCTTCTACGAAGTCGTCTTTCTCAGCTTGAGCAACGATGTTGTTCTCACGACCTTCAGTGATCGCAGCTGATACAGCGCCTGTGTAAAGTTGGATAGCACGGATCGCATCGTCGTTACCAGGAACGATGTAATCAACACCGTCTGGGTTAGAGTTTGTATCAACGATAGCAACAACAGGAATACCTAGGTTGTTAGCTTCACGGATAGCGATGTGCTCGTGGTCTGCATCGATAACGAAAAGCGCGTCTGGAAGACCGCCCATATCTTTGATACCACCAAGGCTCTTTTCAAGCTTTTCCATTTCACGAGTAAGCATTAACGCTTCTTTCTTAGTTAATTTCTCGAAAGTACCGTCTTGGCTTTGCGCTTCAAGGTCTTTAAGACGCTTGATTGATTGACGAACTGTTTTCCAGTTAGTCAACATACCACCTAACCAACGGTGGTTTACGTAGAACTGCTCGCTTTGAAGAGCTGCTTCTTTAACTGCTTCGCTTGCTGCGCGCTTAGTACCAACGAAAAGTACTTTACCTTTGTTAGAAGCTGCGTTCGATAAGAACTTAAGTGCTTCGTTGAACATTGGTACAGTTTGCTCTAGGTTGATGATATGAACACGGTTACGAGCGCCGAAGATGAAAGGCTTCATCTTAGGGTTCCAGTAACGTGCTTGGTGACCAAAGTGAACACCAGCTTGAAGCATATCGCGCATTGAAACGTTTGCCATTTGTATAATCCTCTATAATTTAGGGTTAGGCCTCCACATATCCCATAGCACCAACACCGTAGTTAATTTGTAACTTAAGTGCACCCAAGTGTATGTGACGATACGTGTGTGTGTTAAAATAAAATTGTGTTTGCCTTAAATACAAAAAATCAGTTAAGAATTTATTTGTAAAAAGACGGCGCGCTTTATACCATATTAAAATTGAAAACTCAACGTCTAGTGCAAAATTTGTGCACTGAAAACTGACCTGAAAAACAACTTTGGAGCCTCAATGAGTGCTGTGATCAAGACCCCTGAAGAAATCGAAAAAATGCGTGTTGCCGGGCGCTTAGCCGCCGAGGTACTTGAAATGATAGAACCGCATGTGGTGCCAGGTGTAACCACAGATGAACTAAATACAATTTGTCACGATTATATCGTTAATGTTCAAGATGCTATTCCAGCACCGCTTAATTATCACGGTTTCCCAAAATCAATCTGCACCTCAGTGAACCATGTTATCTGTCACGGTATTCCTAACGACAAACCACTTAAAGAAGGTGACAGCGTAAATATTGATATTACGGTGATCAAAGATGGCTATCACGGCGACACATCTAAAATGTTCCATGTGGGCACACCTAATATCCAAGGCAAACGCCTTGCTGATATCACACAAGAAAGCCTTTACCTTGCAATTAAAATGGTAAAGCCAGGCGTTCGCCTAGGTGATATTGGCGCTGCAATTCAAAAATATGCAGAAAGCTTTAACTATTCAATCGTACGCGAATACTGTGGTCACGGTATTGGTGCTGAGTTCCACGAAGAACCACAAGTAATGCACTATGGTAAAGCTGGAACTGGCGAAGTGTTAAAAGCGGGTATGTGCTTAACAATCGAGCCAATGGTTAATGCTGGTAAACGTCAATGTAAGTTACTTAAAGATAACTGGACAGTTGTAACAAAAGACCGTTCATTGTCTGCACAGTGGGAACACACCCTGTTAGTGACTGAAAATGGTGTTGAAATTTTAACGCTCCGATCAGATGATACTATCGACAGGATCATCGAACACTAGGAGCCAGCCCCTGTGGCATTACCCAATAAAGTAAAAAAGTTGCTCAGCCAAGCTGAGCAACTTAGCGATTATCGCGACTGTTCTAGTTATTTTTATAAATGGCTACAGAACGAATTCTCAAAACAACCCGTTAGCAACTTAATTAATGCCCGCGCTGAGTTTATCGACCGCCTATTAATTAAATTGTTTCACGATTACGACCTTGCTCACGAAAGTGACTTAGCCCTAATTGCTGTGGGCGGCTATGGTCGTGGCGAACTGCATCCCTACTCCGATATCGACTTTATGCTACTGGTGAGTGAACAGCCAAGCGAAGCTGTGTGCGAAAAAATTGGCCAGTTCGTCACCATGCTTTGGGATCTTAATTTAGAAATTGGTCACAGCGTTCGCACCATAGAACAAGCATTAGAACAAAAACGCGAAGATGTGACATTTGCTACCAGTTTACTTGAGAGCCGATTAATTTTCGGTAATCACATCGAATTCGAAAAATTAAAAAATCATTTAATTGATTCGCCAATTTGGCGCTCAGACGAATTCTTTTTGGCGAAAGTACAAGAACAAAATCTACGCCATAGAAAATGCCATGGTACGGCTTATAACCTTGAGCCAAATATCAAAGAGAACCCAGGTGGCCTGCGCGACTTACAAACTATTATTTGGGTTGCTAAAAAGCACTTTAGAGCCGAAACATTACAAGAGCTGATCAATCACGGCTACCTCACCCATGAAGAATATCAAGAACTACTAGAGTGTTTAGAAAACCTCTGGAATATTCGTTTTGCACTGCACCTAGCTGCGGGGCGTTCTGAAAACCGTTTGCTGTTCGATCACCAACCTCACGCGGCAGAAATTCTCGGCTTTGGTAGTGATGGTAAAGCTTCTGTTGAGCGCATGATGAAACGCTTATTCAGGATCATGAGTCGCGTACGTGAGCTTAACCAAATGCTGCTGTCATATTTCGAACAAAGCATTTTACCGGGTGCCGGTGAGCTACCTGTCATTGAACTTGATCGTAACTTTGAGCGCATTGGCCATCAAATTCGTGTAAAAAATCCGTCGGTGTTCTTCCGCCGGGATCAGCTATTTGTGTTGTTCGAGCATATTGCTGATAACCCTGAGATCACCCATATTTACCCAAGTACCATACGTACAATGCGCCAAGTTCGCCGTCGTTTACTGGGTGATTTACAAGACTACGCCGCCTGTCGCGAAGCATTTTTACGCTTAATAAAACACCCTAATGGTATGGGCCGTGCATTTACGCTAATGCACAAGCACGGCATTATTGCCGCCTACTTACCACAATGGCGAAACATCTTCGGGCAAATGCAGTTTGATTTATTTCATGCCTATACCGTGGATGAGCACACCCATAAGCTTATTAACAATATTTATAAGTATTTTGATAAGTCAAAAGTGAGCGAGTTTCCACTTTGTAGTGAAATCGTCACCCGCATGGATAAACCTGAGTTACTTTATTTAGCCGGTATATTTCATGATATCGCCAAAGGGCGCGGCGGCGATCACTCAGAGCTAGGTTCAGTTGATGCGATTGCGTTTGCTAAATTGCACCGCTTCCCATCATCAGACGGTAAGCTCATCTCTTGGTTAGTAGCTAATCACTTACTTATGTCGGTCACGGCGCAGCGTAAAGATATTAATGACCCTGATGTGATTAAAGACTTTGCAAGCAAAGTAAAAAATGAACGTCAGCTCGATTACTTATACTGCTTAACGTTGGCCGATATTCGCGCGACCAACGATAATCTGTGGAACGATTGGAAAAACACCCTACTCCGTGAGCTGTATTTGCATACCCAGCGAGCACTGCGCTTAGGGCTTGAAAATCCAATGGACCAACGTGACCAAATTCGAGATAAAAAGCAGCAAGCTAAACAACGCTTATTGAATCACGGCTGTAACGAAGATCAGATCGACTTAATTTGGAGCCGCTTTAAAGCCAATTACTTTACCGCTTTTAGCGAACAACAAATTTCGTGGCACACAGAACACTTATTAAATTGTGAAGATTTAAGCCTACCAAGTGTGACCGTGTCTGACACCGCAATGCACGGTGGTACGCAAGTGTTTGCCTACAGCCCTTACTCGGGAAGTTTATTCTCCCGTCTTGTGAGCGTTATTGGTTCGAAAAAAGCGCAAATTCAACATGCACAAGTGTTAACCACTAAAGATGGCTACGTGCTGTTTAGCTTTGTTATTTTAGAGGTTAATGGTGACCCAATTGCAAGTAACCGAGCGCAAGGTATTAAACGCGCTTTAGAACTGGCGATTAGCGATCCGAAAAAGAAAATTCGCATCAAAAAGAACCGCTCACAGCGCTTCAAAGATTTTAATATCAAACCAAAAATTGTGCTTAGACCGCATGCGCGTAAAGATCGCAGCTTAATTGAAATTCAAGCGGTGGATATTCCGGGTCTATTAACGAAAATTGCGGAAGTATTTCAAGCACACTTATTACATATTCATGCCGCGCGGATCACCACTGTTGGTGAGCGTGCAGAAGATTTCTTCGTGGTATCAAATAACGAATACCAAGCATTAACAGACGAAGAACAGGCTAAAATTCATCAAGCATTGCGTAAAAAACTCAACGCAGAAACCGAATAAGAGGATCTTATGTCAGATTTAAAAACCATGATCGAAAACGCCTGGGACAACCGCGATAGCATCAGCCCAAGCACAGTATCAAGTGAAGTTAAACAAGCAATTATCGACGCGCTTGAATTACTTGATAGCGGTGCTGCGCGTGTTGCTGAAAAAATCAGTGGTGAGTGGGTTGTACATCAATGGTTGAAAAAAGCGGTGCTACTGTCTTTCCGTATTCGTGATAACCAACCAATGAGCGATGGTGTTAATCAGTTTTACGACAAAGTACCCCTTAAGTTTAGCGACTATACACCAGAGCAATTCCAACAAGGCGGCATGCGTGTTGTGCCAAATGCTGTGGCACGTAAAGGCAGCTTCGTAGGTAAAAACGTGGTGCTAATGCCATCTTATGTCAACATTGGCGCCTACGTTGATGAAGGTACGATGGTTGATACATGGGCAACGGTTGGCTCGTGTGCACAAATTGGTAAAAACGTTCACTTGTCGGGCGGTGTAGGCATTGGTGGTGTACTTGAGCCACTGCAAGCAAACCCAACTATTATCGAAGATAACTGTTTTATCGGCGCTCGCTCTGAAATTGTTGAGGGCGTTGTGGTAGAAGAAGGTGCAGTTATTTCAATGGGTGTTTACATCAGCCAAAGCACACGTATCTATGACCGTGAAACTGGCGAAACTCATTACGGTCGAGTACCAGCAGGTGCGGTTGTTGTTCCAGGTTCTCTACCGTCAAAAGATGGTTCGCACAGCCTATACGCTGCCATCATCGTGAAAAAAGTTGATCAACAAACTCGCGAAAAAGTAGGTATTAATGCCCTACTTCGCTCGATTGATGAATAACAAAGCAGGGCTGTAAGCCGTCAGCTTTAAGTTTGAGATAAGAAGCGCGATGCTAGCTAGTTTCGCGCTTTTTTATTCTTCGTAATGCAATGATTTTTAGCTAGTTTGTTGAGATATACTCACAAATATGTTTTAGTATAAAAAACAAACAAAAATAATAGTGAAAATGTTCAAGTCTTTTCGGAGTTTTACCCACACGGAATTATTTTATTACACAGGACTATTCTATCTTGTGGCAATCATACTGTT
>Ga0208113_1001787_pt1 | contig 10031 bp, 9 predicted proteins | sample Knorr_S7_td_NADW_FD_185598 | JGI IMG/M metagenome (GOLD analysis project Ga0208113, IMG submission 185598) | Marine microbial communities from Southern Atlantic Ocean transect - Knorr_S7_td_NADW_ad_2505m_LV_A (SPAdes) (version 2) | ecosystem: Environmental > Aquatic > Marine > Oceanic | place...
AATGGTTTCCAGCGGATAACTGGCTGCTTCCTTAATCAACCGCTGAAAAATAATGCCACAATTTTCCGTATCTTTCTCAGCGCGGTGCGACCCTGCTGATGATAATCCAAAATATTCTGATATTGAACCCAAATCGTATACTGGATGGAAAAACAAAAACGTACGTGAAAGCTGCAGGGTATCATACAACGGATTATTTTTTTTTGGTTTGCTAAATCTTGCGCACAATGCATCCAAAAAACTTTTATCAAAGGAAATATTATGCGCCACTAAGGGTAAATCGGTTAAAAATTCAAGAAACTCACTAATAATATCTGATTCTATTGGCTTATCCCTGACCATATCGTCTGCTATACCGGTGATATCCGTGATAAAAGGATCTATTGTCCGCCCAGGGTTTATTAATGTCACAAATCGATCAACCGGGTTACCATCAACAAATTTGATGGCCGCAATTTCAATAATGCGGTCATCTTTGGGACTTAATCCCGTTGTCTCAAAGTCAAATGCAATATAATCAGAAAGGCCTAGGCAGCGTAATAGCTGGGGTATTTCCATAGGCATTTATGAAAAAAATATTTTAAAATAAAATGCGGGATTAGCCAAATCAGTGCGGGGGATCTCATTCGCCAGCATACCGCCGATGATATTTTTAAGTTCATCATTTCGAGCTGCTCGATTAATGATAAAGTTTAACAGGAATTTCGATCTGGCTAGTTTTTGCAATTTTGTACTTACACGTAATTCAGGGCCAATTTCGCCCCACAAATTTTTGTCATATTCAGATAAATTATTTTCGCTTAAATCGTTTTCGTCGATGGCTTTGCATGCAGTAATTATTGCATGTTTCGCTGATACCATAGCATTACCAATACCCTCCCCTGTAAATGGATCAATCAGACCCGCAGCGTCTCCCAGCAACATGAAACCATTACCATGGTTTTTTCGATGTATACTTCCCATAGGTAGATTCCAACCTTTCGGTTTTTCAATTGGTTTCGCATACGCAAAACGATCTTTGAAATATTCCAGTTGCGTGACAACATCCAGCAGTTCAATAAGGTTTTTCTTCTGTTCTTTAATGTTTTTTTTTGATAATCCCAAGCCAATATTTGCTTTTCCTGCGCCTGCAGGAAATAACCAGAAATAGCCAGGGTTTATTTCTTCCAGGTAATGCAATTCAATCTGATCAGTTAAACCCTTTACCCCCTCGTAATAACATCGAATTGCTAAAGCAGTGTGTTCCATTTCCATTTTATATAAATTTAATTTTTGGGCCACAATTGAATTATACCCATCAGCACCCAGGACGACTGTTGCTGCAATATCTTCCGGATTACCATCCTTGTTTGTTCCTTGTAGACCTACCACAGTGTTATCCTCGATGAGTAAGTCTTTAACGGTAAAACCTTCCTTTACTTCTGTAATTTTTCGTGCCTTTTTAAACAGAAAATAATCAAATATTTCTCTGGGAATTACATACCCTTCTTTAATATGGTCAGTGTTAAAGGATTTTGTTAAATCAATATCAAAAATTTTATTTGCAGGACTACCAAATGTAATCCGACGAATAGAGGCACCTTTAAGTGTTTTTACTTCACTAATTAGATCCAGGTCTTTAAGGATATCAACGACTTTACCCGAGAGTGCATCACCGCAAATTTTATCTCTTGGCCAAATTGATTTATCAACGATAAGCGTGTTCAGCCCCAGTCGATTGGCATACAACGCAGCTGTAGCACCTGCAGGGCCTCCGCCCACAATTACTACATCATATCCCTGTTGTTTTCCCATTAATTAATTATCCGAAAAATATTATTTGGAAGGAATGCAATTAATAGGGCTCTAATCGTAATCCACACCAAATGTTGGATAAACAATATTAAAACGAAAATAATGGTAAAGGCGCAGCAAAAAGAAAAGTGCCCACAATGGAATTAAAAACCACGGAAATCGAACTGCTAAAAATACGGCTGGTATAAATACACCATAGATCCTAGCGCGCTGTAGGTGCCTAATATGGGCTGGCATGATTAGCGCTACTATTAGGAAAGGTAAATATACGGTAGAAACCGTACTTGCCACAGGATCATCAAAATGGAACCCAATAACGGTTCCAACGATGGTCAAAGCAGTAGAACCAACTAAATTCCGGATTCTTGAAATTGAACCTGCGATTGATTTTGATTTGTCATCTTGTTCCATAAATTCAATCGAGAATACAAGCCATACGGCTATATAAAATAATAAATATGGCACATAATTCTTAATCGACTCCATCGAAAATTTGGGACCAATTGAACCTAATAGTAGTGCAATGGATCCCATAACAATAAAATATAACAACGACCTAAGATTATTGATTTGTTTAGGGGTCGCAGGATGGCGAACTGATAAAATAGTCCAGACAGTGACCAAAATGATAACGGAAAAAATAAATATCGATCCAGAATTCCAATCCCAGAAAATATATCTATTCTCTTGCCCTTTTAAAATGCTAAATCCGCTAATGGCCATGCACCACATACCAAACCAATGCAATGGCTGCCAGCTCATGAAGTTATCCAAGCTCTTAGACCAATTGGATAATTTGCCATATAAATCGCTTTCGGGTTTAATTAGACGGGATACAAGCATAGCAAAGTATATTCAACCGATAATTGGGAACCCTAATAGTTTATCAACAATCTCATTTAAAATGATAAAACCAACCACCAATGCTCCGATACTCAACAAAATAGTAACTAATTGACTCGATATTATAGTGGAATTCATACCAGTATGTAATTCTTTAACAAATTCATTCACACTCCAGCGTTTAATAATAAATATCGCCATTAACATACCCCCAATAGGTAGCATATATTTGGAAGATAGATAGTCCATAAAATCGAAGAAAGACATACCCAAAAACCAAGTAATATTTAGATTGCCACCAAGTGATAAAGAACAAAATATCCCTACAACAGTGATAATGCCACCGAACAAAATAGTTGAGCGGATCCTGGTCCAGCCTTTTTGATCAATAAAATAGGCTGTAACAACCTCAAGGATTGAAATTGCTGATGTAAGTGCCGCCATAAAAAGTATAACGAAGAACAAAGTCCCCCAAATTTGGCCACCTGGCAGCTGTGGAAAAACTGAAGGTAGAACAACGAATATGAGTCCCGCACCTTCCGCAGGATCAGCACCCAAGGCGAAAACTGTTGAAAAAATTGCTACGCCTGCAAGCAAAGCTATAATTGTATCCAAACCGATCACCCAAAGCGCTGAATTCAATAAATTTTCATTTCTTTTCAGATAACTTCCGTACGTTATCATAGTGCCCATACCAAGACTCAGTGTAAAAAATGAATGCCCCAAAGCCAGCACAACAGCTGAAGCAGATAGATCTTCAAACTTTGGTTTAAATAAAAATGTTAGGCTGGTCATTCCATTAGGCAAAGTTAATCCACGGATCGCAAGAATCACAAGTATGACGATTATCGTTGGCATCATAATTTTCGACCATTTTTCTATACCACCTTTCACACCATTAACAATTACATAAATACAAATCATCATAAATAATAATTGCCAAAATAGCGGCGCCCACGTACTAGTAATAAATGAATTAAATAAAGCGCTTGCAGCTTCAGGATTACCTGTTAATTGAGAAAAATCACCTTTGAGCGACAAAAATGAATAATTCATTATCCAACCACCCACAACACCATAGAACGATAGAATGACGAAGGCTGACCCAACGCCCAAAAATCCGACCCATTTCCATAAGGATCCTGGGGCGATCGCCAAATAGGCTCCTACAGGACTCAATTGTGTTTTTCTACCTAAAGCAAATTCACCTATTACAATTGATAGCCCAACAACCAGGATGCAGATGAGATAAATTAGGGTGAATGCTGCTCCACCATTTTGTCCTGCCATATGCGGGTATTTCCATATGTTCCCGATTCCCACCGCCGATCCTGAGGCAGCTAAAATAAATCCTAGTCTTGATCCCCAATGTTCCCTCGCTTGATTCATCGGTCCTCTTTCTTTTTTTCAACGGGATTTTGATTATTACCTAATTCTTCAGCCATAACGTCCTCAAATGGATGCAAATGTGCGTCTACAATTGCATCTATTAACCCATAAATATAGATAAATCCAATCCACCATACATATTTGTTTCGTTTTTCTAAGTAACGATGCTTAGGCAACGGATATTTATTGTCATTATCAGCATCATAACTGCTGTATAATTTCGAATTGTTATGCCAATTTACGATTGCTAAAACTTCTCCAGCCAAAATCAGACCTGCCTTAAAATTTTTACCATTATATAGCTGACCTCCTCCTGGAAACGCTAGGGCAGATAATGCAGCTTTTTTAGGCGATTTAATTGCAGTGGATGTGTCTGGTTGCGCTTCTCCCTGCAGAAGTGAGAAACTGAAACATATGACAAATAATTTCCGAGGAAAAATTACTGTCAAACTGTTGCTATACATTCAATTTCGACATCAGTACCTGCAGGTAAAGCAGAAACCGCCACGAGGGATCGGGCCGGCGCATTACTTTCCTTAATAAATTCACTAAATACCTTATTGACCGCAGCGTAATTAGACATATCAGTAAGAAAGACGGTAAACTTAGTCACTCTAGAGAAATTTGTACCTGCCTCTTCCAATATACTATTCAAATTTTTCATGACCTGTCTTACACGATCCTTGAAACTACCTTCAATTAAATTACCAGTAGCTGGATCAATCGCAACCTGTCCAGCTGTGAAAACAAAACCGTTTGTAACAATTCCCTGATTATAGGCACCAATTGGTAGCGGTGCTTTTTTGGTATGGATTATTTTACGTTTCACATATTATCCTATTTACTTAAGGCCATGCAAGCCAGACCTATTTCCGTGTTAAATACTCTTTTCCCGGAAGTATTAATATTCCTTAAAATAAATTCGCCTACGACTGCAACTTTTGCTTCAAATAAATGCCCGCCTTTCACTGTTAGATCATGATCACTGATATTTATGTGTGAATGAATAAATGTTTCCTCATCCTTTAATTGAATGTTAGCCTGGTATGATGCCAATTCCCAGGTATCATCGAGCTTATGTATAATATATTCTTGGTTTTTTAGATCGTAGGCTCCTAGCTCAATTTCTTTGATGGCACCTATACCAGAAATTTGACCGTTTATAATCTGATGATCTTTACAAAATTGAGTCAAACTAGCCATTATACTTTCACCTTGCTCTAAATAAATAATATATGTATCACCATCTTTTTCGTGTTGCATTATTACCTTTTGACCTTTTTTAATTCTGCTTTAATCAAATCAATGCTCTTTTTCATGGCTACCTTGAAAGATTTACTATTTTTCCCTCCCGCAGTTGACAAATGAGGTTTACCGCCGCCGCCGCCATCCATTTCATTGCCAATAATTTTTGCCAAATATCCCGCTTTGATTCCCTTCTTTATTAGATCATTGGTTACAACGATTACTGCACACGGTTTCTCTCCAGCATCAGTTCCCAAAACACCTATACCACTTGGTAGCGCATTCAAAAGCACATCACCCATTTCTTTTAATTCTTCAATAGAGTCAGCGTTGACAATGGCAGTGACAACATTATGGTCAGCCACCATCGTACCTTTTTCCAAGATTGTTTTTGGATTAAATGCTTTCGATGTTTCCTTTTTCCGTTTTAATATTTTTTCCAGTTCTTTTTTCTGGTTAATAAGATGATCCACCCTTGTACTTATATCATCAGCTTTAGTACCTAATATGGCTTGCAGCTCTTGGATAATATTTGCATGGTTCTGTACATAGGATACAGCTTTTGGTCCAGCAACCGCTACCAGCCTTCTAATACCTGCTGCCAGACTTGATTCCTCAATGATTTTAAATAATCCTATATCGCCAGTACGTTCAACGTGTGTACCACCACATAATTCCTTTGAAAACTCACTTATAGCGATCATACGCACTTTATCACCGTATTTTTCTCCAAAAAGTGCTTCAGCACCTTCAGACTGAGCAACATCAAAATCCTTTATAGATACATTGAGAACAATATTCTTTTGTATTTCCTGATTAACAATTCTTTCTATTTCCACTATTTCATCAGCTGATATTTTTTCCGAATGGGTCAGGTCAAATCGTAAATAATCGGGGTGAACCAATGACCCTGCCTGATGAACATGTTCACCTAGTATATTTTTCAGCGCTGCATGCAAAAGATGTGTCGCGGTATGATTTTTTCTGATTTTCTGTCTGCGTTCAATATCAACCTGACAATAAACTGCATCGGATAGCAAATTAATATCGAAGGAACCTGCACAATAATGATGAATCTCCGTTCCATCCATTTGTGTATCCAGTACGGTTAAATTATCGTTGCCAATCAATATAGAGCCCGTATCACCAATTTGTCCACCTGCCTCACCATAAAATGGTGTCTGGTCCAATACCAAAATGGTATGTTCTTCCGTTTTTGCATATTTACATACTTTGGAAGTGGATTCCGTTGTTTCATAGCCAAGAAAACTTGAATTCCCGTTCTCAGTAACCGAAACCCAATTCAAAACTTGAGTAACTTGTTTGAATTTTCCAGAAGCCTTTGCCCGATCGCGCTGTTTATTCATATTTACATGAAAGCCTTCTTCGTCCACATTTAATCTTCTTTCCCGGGCCATGAGTTGGGTCAGATCAAGGGGAAAGCCGTAGGTATCATATAGCTTAAATGCTTCTTCTCCTGGAATCGTATCACCAGCATGCGTTTCCATATATCTTTCGAAATGTAAGAGGCCACGTTCCAGCGTATTGCTGAAAGATGATTCTTCTGCTTTAATTACTTTTTCTATATGTGATTTTTTCTCGATCAGCTCAGGAAAGCTATCTCCCATGATTTCTATAACACAATCAACTAGTTGGTATAAAAACGGATCTTGTTTACCCAGCAGGCGGCCATACCGAGCGGCTCGGCGGAGTATACGCCGCAATACATAACCACGTCCCTCATTGGCAGGCATAGCACCATCAGCAATGGCGAAACTTAGCATTCGTACATGGTCAGCTATAACATGGTGCGATACTATATCCTTACTGTATTTCGAACCTGCTATTTTTTCTATTCCCTTAATTATCGGTTGAAAAAGATCCGTCTCATAATTAGACGATTTATTTTGCAACACGGTAACAATTCTTTCCAAACCAGCCCCGGTATCCACGTGTTTTTCAGGTAAATCAATTAAACTGCCATCACCCTGTCGGTCGTATTGAATAAATACCAGGTTCCACAATTCCCAATATTCATCAGTGTTATTTACACCACCAGGGCCTTGATCTTCAATTACATTACCTACATAATAATGGATTTCTGAACAGGGACCACAGGGTCCTGTATCACCCATTTCCCAAAAATTATGCTCTTTTCCAAACCGTAGCACCCTTTCGGCTGCGATATCAGTCTCCTGCAGCCAGAGTTCGTGAGCCTCATCATCGTCTTCGTACACCGTGGCCCAAAGTCTTGATTTGTCAAGTCCCCATAAATCGGTGAATAATTCCCAAGACCACGTAATCGCCTCTTTTTTATAATAATCCCCGAAAGACCAGTTACCCAACATCTCAAAAAATGTATGATGATATACGTCAGCACCCACTTCTTCCAGATCATTATGTTTGCCACTGACCCGGATACATTTTTGTGTGTTAACCGCCCGTGGATATTCCGGTTTATCGGTACCCATGAAAATGGGCTTAAACTGATTCATCCCAGCATTCGTGAAAAGTAATGTTGGATCATCCACTGGTACCACTGGAGAGCTGCGTATAAAACGGTGATCCTTATCCTGGAAGAATTTTATAAAATCAGCTCTTATTTGTTTTGCATCCATTAGCCAATCAGAAAGTAAAACTGGTTTCAATCGTTGTTATATTGATCGTTTCATCCGGCCCGTCTACCCTGCCGTCACCATTTAAATCTCTGTAGGTCCGCTGAAAAGTATAATTCAGAACCATACCCGATCCGAGGCCGATGCCGACCCGGTACCCCATTACCGTGCTTTCAGATGGCTCAAATTTAAATGGGTTCGGCACATTTTGTTGCTGGTAAAACCAGCGCGCAGATTTGATTTTACTAATGGGTTTCAACAAACTTAAAGAAGCCAAAAAGTTCTTATTTTTGTTTTCTTCATATTCACCCAGGTCACTATTCCAAATCTCTCCAGTAAGGTCCTGGTATGCAGCACCTGCCCTTAATAAACTTCCAAGCTTGAGACTCAGACTGGCAAAATAGCCATTCTGTCGTCCATAACGACCTAACCGCTGTTCCTTAGTACGAACCTGCATTCCGAGACTATCAACGTTGGAAAATGTTGCTCGTTCGATCTGGTATGAACGATTCCAATAACCAAATTCAAACTGCCCCTTGGGAATCATCCTGTATTCCAAATTGAGTTGGGCGGGTCCAAAAATAGTTAATACACCAAGCGGGACCAAACCGGTACCAAGAGCTAGATTTCCATTACCCTTTTTTGGATGGACAGTCTCACCTAACATTTTGGCCGCTTGCGCATAAAGTTTTACCGATAATTTTTCCTGGGTAAGCACCGGATAACCGATATCCAGTGCAATGGCAACTATTGGATCTGAGTCCTTATTGACATTCAGGGGATCAGGCGCCAAATCAATGCTGCCATCAGGCAATGAATCATAATAAGATTCATTACTAAAATCGACACCAACTGTATTGCCTAAATCGTCCCACCATGCATGAATATCATTAATATCACCGGCATCCAAATAACCATCACCATCGCGGTCTAATTCATCGGGGTTCGAGTCGGCCAGTCCATCACCATCCGAATCTATCGCATAGCTTGAGTTTATTGGAAAAGCATCTACAATATCAGGAACTCCATCGTTATCACCATCCCGTAGGCCAAGGTACTGATTACGATCAATAACAAATGATAATGCTACTGGCAATGAACTTATTAATGGAGATTTTATTCGTAACCCCGTTACACCAATATTTTCCTTAAAGTCGTTAATGAACCCTTCGAATGTACCAAATTTTGTTTTTACTTTATAATCCAGCCCGACTTTTCGCACTTGCGGATACTGGATAGCATTTGAATAGGCATTTACCAATATACCATAGCCCATATCCACACGATCTAGAGATCCAACCTTGAAATACAATGGATCTTGTTTCAATCCGTAGCGGATATAATAAATTTTATCAATAATTGTATTCTTTATCGCTTCTGGATTAGAAAAATCCCATTCATCTTTATGAATATTACCATCTTGGTCAAAATAAAACACAAGATCAAGGGCCACAGCAAATTTCCATACTGGCACAACGGGCCTTAGTGCAATCTGATTCCACATTTTACCATCGATAGTTACTGTTCCGAAAGCACCTTGCATGGAACGACCTTCTTGGGCACGAGAAAAAGAAGTAATCAGTAACAGGAGTAAAATGGCAGTGGAATGAAAAATTATCATTTATAATCCTTCGGTAAAATTACCGTTTGCCCCTTCCCTATTCAACGCTTAATTCAGTAAGTTTCAAGGAAATAATGGCAGCAATTAATAACACGGAAGATCTTTTGGCCTTATCCAGAGATGAGATTAAGGATTACATTCTATCCTTACAGGAACTTATCCATCAAAAGATGAATTCAGGTCTTACGATTGATGATATCTTAGATGAAGAAGATCCTTTTGAAATAGTCGAACCTCTATTGCAAAGAGAAGAATACCCAATATTTGTGCTCAGTATTATCAATAAAATTCAATCTGATATAGTCATAACTACCCTACTTGATTCTATTGAAAAGGGGATAAAAAAATGGAATGATCAGAAATTATCTGATCAAGGATAATTTCTGACTCAGAACCTTGCCTTCGGCTCGTAAAATTATAAAATATATACCCGAGCCAACCGCCGCACCTAGATCATTGGTACCATTCCAGCTTACATTGTGTCTGCCTGCAGCAAAATCATTATTTAGTAATTGACGAATCTG
>Ga0208113_1001788_pt1 | contig 10029 bp, 5 predicted proteins | sample Knorr_S7_td_NADW_FD_185598 | JGI IMG/M metagenome (GOLD analysis project Ga0208113, IMG submission 185598) | Marine microbial communities from Southern Atlantic Ocean transect - Knorr_S7_td_NADW_ad_2505m_LV_A (SPAdes) (version 2) | ecosystem: Environmental > Aquatic > Marine > Oceanic | place...
GAGCTGGAACGCCTGCCTGGTGGGCTCCATCTCGGTTGAAAGCATTATGTATGGGATGCGCTGCTCAGCAGCCCACACCAACGAGTCCCGGCTGACCACGCCCGGCAGCCAGATCTGAGGATGGGGCTTCTGGTAGGGACGCACCCAGGGGTTTACGTGGCGATATTGATAGTGCTTGCCCTCCCAGCGGAACGGGCCTGGAGTGGTCCAGGCTTTGATGATGAACTCATGGGCCTCTTTGAACCGCTCCCAGTTGTAGGGCGGCGGCGAGTTGTGGGCCACGCTCTCGCGGCCAGTGCCACGGACCCAACCCGAGACCAGGCAGCCACGGGATATGAGGTCGATCATGGCAAGCTGCTCTACCAGCCAGAGGGGGTCGTCCCAGATGGGCAGGATATTGCCCATGAGGACGATCTTCGCCCGCTTGGTGATCCGCGCCAGGATCGATGCTTCGACGTTCATCGCGCCGCCCATGCAGAACGGCGTGCTGTGGTGCTCGTTCAGCATGAGGCCGTCGAATCCCATCTCCTCAGCGTAGACCTTCTCGTCTAGATACCGATTGTAGAGGCTGGCGCCCAGTTCAGGGTTGTACACGCCGTTACTTAGCGTCAGGTCTTTGATGGGGGTGCCAGTGGCGCCGAAGAATCCTGACTCAGGGTCCTGGTATGGCCTTTCAGTGAAGTAGCCGATAAACATGTGACAGATTCCTCATCGTTGGATGCTATGCTGGATTCGAGTACCGCGAATGACTCATGCCCCGGCTAGTGCCGCATTACAGCATCGGCTTCCGGTTGGTGGGCGCATTATTACGGCACGAGCGGTCACGTTGTACCCGAACGGAGTTGGGCGGCATCAAATCACTAACCAGAACCTGATATTCAGAAAGAGGTCATCAGTGGACCAGTCCCCCCAGATTCAACCAACGGCTCTGGTTTAGATCGCCGCTCAAAAACCGTTTGGCCGCGCTCGCGGTTAGCCTGCTGGTCTTGGCGGTGGCTTGCGGTGGGTCTGATCCAACTGTTGCTCCGGCGCAATCGGACGCCGCCACTCAATCCACCAAGGCTGCCAATCCTGAGCCCACGTCCATGGTCCCGGAAGGCTCTTCAGTGGTGCCCAAGTTGGTCCCGGAACTGGATACAAGCATCCACAGCGTGCCCTTGGAAGACATTCTTTTCGACACTTTCGGCACGACCAGCGCCCGGTTCGTGCCCCTGAGCGAGATCTCGCCCGAACTGCAGACGGATCTCAGGGATGCCATCATTCCGGTGGACATCCCGACGTACGGTGGCATCGACGCATTGCCATGGCTGGAAGACGACGACCTGGTGCTGGGGTATGAGTCGGGCGATGAAGCTTACGCTTATCCCATCAACATCCTTAACTTTCATGAGATGGTCACCGACGTGATCGGCGGCGTGCCGGTGCTGATCACCTACTGTCCGCTATGCGTCAGCGGCGTGGTATTCAGCCGGGAAGTCGACGGCGAGATTCTCACTTTCGGGAATACCAGCGCGCTATACCAATCGGACCTGGTGATGTATGACCACCAGACGGGGTCGTACTGGTTTCAAGTGGCCGGCGAGGCCGTGGTTGGGACCATGACCGGATCGCACCTCGAGCCGTTGCCATCTGCGACGATGCCCTGGGGCCAGTGGAAAGCCCTCCATCCCAACACCCTGTTACTCTCTGGCGTCGATGGCGTTCAAGACGACCTTTTCGCAGGTTCCGCCTACGGCAACGGGTTTGGCCAAGGATACCAAGACCGCATCGATAACGGGCAGTTCGCCTTCCCAGTGGACCAAGAAAAGCTGGATGAGCGGCTCTCCGCCGGCGAGATCGTGCTGACGGTGGAGACGGGCGGCGCCGTGACCGCGTTCCCGCTGGGCGTGATCGGCGAAGGCGCGGTTAATGCCGAAGTCGGCGGCGAGGCTGTCGTGGTCTTTACAGATGCTGGAGGCCTTTCGGTCGCGGCGTTCTCCAGGACATTGGACGGGCAAACTCTGAGCTTCGACTTTCAGGGTGACGGGAGATTCACCGACCGGGAAACCGGAAGCACCTGGGATTTCGCCGGCCGGGCCGAGGATGGTCCGCTAGCGGGCAGCCGCTTGGACCGGGTGAGCACCCGCAGGTCGTTCTGGTTCGCGGTCGCAATCTCATTCCCTGGCGTGGAGCTATACACCCCCTAGAATTCCCGCGATCCATTTCCTAAGGCAAATTTGGCGGGATTTCATTAAACCGGCCTACAAACACTAGACGTGGCACGGCGAGACACGTGCAAATTTATCACACCTGGCGTCGAAATCCGCTTGACACTCCCGTGCCTATATGATAAGTTGCGCACGCCTAAAAACAGGCTGATCAGAAACGAAAATCAAGTAAACGAACAGGCCACGCCTGTCCCTTTAAGAGAGTCTCTTCATGGAATCCATTATCGTTGCCCTCGCCGCAGGGTGCGTCGCATTGTTATTCGCTGCTTTTACCGCTATCCGCGTGCTGCGCGCCGATCCTGGAAACCAGCGCATGCGGGCCATTGGAGATTCGATACGAGACGGAGCTAGTACATTCTTGCGCCGGGAGTACATGGTTCTGGCCCCGTTCGTGATCGTCGTGGCGGCAGGACTTTGGGTGTTGATCGATTGGTGGACCCTGGATAATACGGTCCCCGAAACAGCCATCGCCTATCTGGCGGGCACGATCTGCTCGGCCACCGCCGGATTCATCGGGATGAGCGTCGCGGTTAGGGCCAATGTGCGCACCGCCGCCGCCGCCATGCACGGGTTGAACCCAGCCCTGCGCATCGCCTTCTCCAGCGGAACGGTTATGGGCATCACTGTTGTGGGCATCGGCTTGCTGGGCGTGACCATCCTCTATGTGATCTTCCAAGATATAACCGTGGTTGCCGGGTTCGGCTTCGGCGCCAGCTCCATAGCGCTATTCGCCAGAGTAGGCGGCGGGATCTTCACGAAAGCCGCCGACGTGGGCAGCGACCTGGTTGGCAAGATCGAAGCCGGCATCCCGGAAGACGACCCACGGAACCCCGGAGTCATCGCGGACAACGTGGGCGACAACGTGGGTGACGTGGCGGGGATGGGCGCCGACCTCTTCGAGTCCTATGTAAGTTCAATCATCGCCGCCATAGCATTGGCCACGGTGGGCACGGCCGGGGCCATAGTCGGCTGGGACGACGACAAGGCGGTGTTGCCCCTTATGCTCGCCGGCGCCGGAATCGTGGCTGCGATCCTTGGCACTTTCGTGGTCCGCAGCAGCGAACAGGCCAATTTCGGACAGCTCCTGTGGGCGCTGCGGCGGGGCATCTTCGCCTCGGCGATCTTGCTGGCGGTCTTCGCCCTGGTGGTTGTGCTGGCCTTGGACATGGACATCAAATGGTTCTGGGCGATCATAACGGGCCTTACGGCGGGAATAATAATCGGCCTGTCCACTGAGTACTACACCTCATACGACTACAAACCCACTCAGCAGATAGCCGAGTCGTCGCAGACGGGAGCGGCAACGGTGATGATCAGTGGTATCGCAACGGGCATGATCAGCACCGTGGTCCCGCTTGTGGCGGTGGCATTCACGATCATCATCGCCTTTGAACTTTCCGGTTTCTACGGAGTTGCTCTGGCAGGTGTGGGCCTGTTGTCCACGTTGGGCATCACCCTGGCGACCGACGCCTACGGACCCGTGGCCGACAACGCCGGGGGCATCGCGGAACAAGCCCAACTGGACCCTGAAGTCAGGGAACGAACCGACGCCCTGGACGCCCTGGGCAACACCACGGCGGCCACCGGCAAGGGATTCGCCATCGGCTCGGCCGCATTGACTTCGCTGGCGCTGTTGGCGGCCTTCGCAATCGCCGCCGACATCAAGACCATCAACTTGTTGGAACACACGACTATCGTCGGCATCCTATTCGGCGCGATGCTGCCGTTCCTCTTTTCCGCCTTCACCATGAAGGCCGTGGGGCGGGCGGCGATGGACATCGTGGCCGAGGTCCGCCGCCAGTTCCGGGAGATCCCCGGCCTGATGGAGGGGACGGCCGAGCCCGATTACAATGAGTGTGTGGACATCGCCACCAAAGGCGCCTTGAAAGAGATGATTGTCCCCGGCCTGATGGCGGTGGCGGCCCCCCTGGCAACTGGGTTTGTCTTGGGCGTTGAGGCCCTGGGCGGCATGTTGATAGGAGCGGTGGGCTCCGGCTTCATGCTGGCCATCATGATGGCCACGGCTGGCGGCGCATGGGACAACGCCAAGAAGTACGTGGAACTGGGGCACTACGGCGGCAAGGGCTCCGATGCCCACAAGGCCGCGGTGGAGGGCGACGTCGTTGGAGACCCTTTCAAAGACACCTCTGGCCCGTCCCTGAACATCCTCCTCAAGCTCATGGCCATCGTCTCTCTGGTGTTCGCGCCAGTGTTCCTCGAGGTCACCCCGCTGATCGACGTAATCACTTAGGCACATTTCAGTAATGGAAAAGGGGCCGGTCGATTGACCGGCCCCTTTTTGTGCCCTTGATTTCACACCCCATGTGGCTACACCGCACGGGACTCCCCCTATCCGAGCGCCACCGGAAGCACCCTCATTCGGCTAATCAAACACTGATTTTCACACGACTTGGCCACGGGTTGCAGATGGACAGGCGGGGTCATCTTCGCTAAGGCGTGCAAGCTGAGTTACCTTGATCAAGCTGATCTTCCTTGATATGGAATGCACTGCCCTGTATGCGAATTCATCTGTTAATCGGCAGACTCGCCGTGTTTGCAATCACCGCCGCCTGCGCCAGGCCGATGGATCAAATCGCCATACCGACAATCAGCACCTTATACGAACTGACGGAAATGACCTTACAGTTTTGAACTGCGCAGTCAGCCGCCTTAGAACACCGTCCTGCCGAAGGGACACCGCTGTGATAGTCGATCGTGTCATCGAAATAAGCGAGCCTTGGGGACTGGTTCCGTCTAGAAAAGCCACGGACTAGAAAAAGCACACGCCCTCAACGGTGTACGCTGAGGGCGTATTTCATGCTTATTGTGTGGGCCGGGGACGGCGGACGTCCCTGTTTGTTGGCCTAGTAGCGGCCGCCACCACCACCGCCACCGCCCTGACGACTGAAGCAATCGCTGCAGTAGACGGGCCGGTCGCCGCGGGGCAGGAACGGTACTGTGGCCTGATTGCCGCATTCCGCGCAAACCACTGAGTGCATCTCGCGGGGACCACGGTCGGAACCGAAACCGCCTTCGGTTGACCGGTTTGCGCGCCTTGCCTCACGGCAGGAGGTGCACCGCTTGGGTTCGTTCGTGTATCCCTTTTCGGCATGGTACGACTGATCGTCCGCCGAGAATGTGAACGATTGCCCACACTCCACGCAAGATAGGGTCCTGTCTTGGTAACTCATAATTGACTTCCCTGTATGAAAAAAGTTGGCAAGAGACTGCTCACGGAGACGATAAGAAGCGGAATGCTGTAATGAGACCCGGAGGGGCGTTAAGCCCATGGATACCCGTAGACCGATCTAGGATGCCTGTAGAGAGACTGAAGAATACTGCCACTACCGTAGAGCTTAACATATATAAGGGACGCCCGCAGGCCAATTTTGCCACCAATCGACCCAACGTACCTTCGATTCGCTACTATAGCCGAATTCGGGTTGCACGGTGGACCTCGAAATCACCAATACGACCCCAACCACGCCGAGTGTCGTGCTGGCGCCAGTAAGTAATCAATCGATCCTTGTTGTTTCAATGGTCTATCTCGCCGACCGATTTTTAACAAAGCGGCTAGTTTTTGATAATTTACGGCAAAGGCAAGCTGGGCTCTTTATTAGTATCCAGGGTTATTCTCGTGTTTATTCACTGCTCGCATGTCTGCCCGCCGGTTAGGTAAGCGTAGAACGAACGGCTTTTAACACCCGACCCTCCCCCACAAATCTGATCAGGCCGCGTTTGAAACCCGATTAAGCCAATTGCCCACCCCTAGAAGGACAACCCCTGAAGCCAAAACGAATGTAGGTGACGATCGCTCAACCCAGGATGAGCGATTCCCCACCGTCGTTCCTGCGAAGGCGGGAATCCAGGAAATCTTGGGTTTTACCAGTCCGTTCGTGGTGAATCAATCGAACCACTAGCTGGCAATCAACCACGTCTTGTCGAGCATCCCTCAGGTAGCCTCAGGATGAGCGGCTATTGGAGAGTTCTTCCAGATCGACTATCCGGCCCGTAGCCGTTTCCCCATCCACTTCCAGTAGACCGATGGTGCCTAGGGCGCCCTGTTTGTGGCGTTTACCGGGGTAGGTTGGGCTGCCGGGGTTCATGATCAGGACCCCATCCCAGTCCATTACCAGTTCTTCGTGGGTGTCGCCGAACAGGACCACGTCCACCGGCTGTTTGAACTTGCGGGCCATGAACTCCCGTCCGTTGCCTTCGGGCAGCACCAATTCAGAGCCATCGGAGGAAGTAGGAATCTTAGGACCCGGCCATTGGATGTCATGGATCATTCCGATGGACACGCCTTCGATCTTGACCACCCGGGTGGTCATGGCCAGCCGGTCGCCATCTTCCAAGGGGTCCTCGTAGCCCCGAACCGCCAGCAGCGGGGCCACCTCTTCCAGGTAATCCAGAACTCCCAGGCATTCAAGGTCTCCGCAATGGAGGATCATGTCCACCCCGCGCAGGGCGGCCAATATCTTCACCGGCAGGTCTCGTCCGCTGCCCGCCGAGTGCGTGTCGGAGATCACGCCGATCTTGACCGCCACTAAGTGCCTGCCTGAGGTGCGAGGGCTTTGATGGTGCGCTGAATGGCTTCCAGGTCAGTCCCATGGGGGAATGTCGCGATGGGGATGTCTATACCGGCCTGCCGGAATTTGGCCATCTGGTCGCGGCATTGTTGGGCGTCTCCTAGCACCGCAACGCTCTCGACCATCCGGTCGGAGACAGCGGCCGCGGCTTGCTCCCGGTCTCTGGAGTTCCAGGCGTCACGGACCTTCTCGGCTTCCTTGGCGAAGCCGGCGCGGCTGAAACTCTCGAAATAGAAAGTGCCCATGCCGCCGATGTAATACGCCATGTGGGCCTTCAGCAAATGCTCGCCAAGCGCCACGCCTTCCGGTGTGTCACCGGTGTAGCACATCAGGTACGGCGCGACGGTCACATCGGAGATGCTCCGTCCGGACTTGGCCGCTCCCTGGTTGACCTGTTCCAACAGTTCGGGCAGCCGTTCCCGGTTGGCCCAGACGGGCAGCCACCCGTCGGCCACTTCGCCGGTCAGAGCCAGGTTCTTGGGCCCCAAGCTGGCGATGTAGATGGGCAGCCATTCCTGCACCGGCGGAGAGATCATCCGGAACCTTTCCATCTGGTAGAACTTCCCCTGGTGGTCCACGGGTGCGCCGCTCAGGGCCTTGCGGATGATCTCGATGTACTCACGGGTACGGCCCAGGGGAGAATCGAATGGCACGCCGTGCCAGCCCTCAACCACGACTTTCCCGCTGGTGCCCAACCCCAAGATTGCTCGGCCCTTGGACATGATGTCCAAAGAGGCGATACTCTGGGCGATGAGCGCCGGGGTCCGGCTGAACACATTGACGATGCCAGTGGCCAGTCCGATGTTCTGGGTGTTGCAGGCGATCATGGCCAACACGGTGAAAGCGTCACGTCCCCACGACTCGGCGGCCCAGAAAGAGTGATAGCCTTGCGCATCGGCGAGTTTGGCTATCGTGACTAGTTCTTCGTCGGAGGTTTCGCTCCGGGTGTTGATGGATAGTCCGATCCGGTCCATGGATGGCTCCCTAGGCAAAACTTAACTCAAGCCGCGTGGGGATTATAGGGGAGATGGCGAGTGGCGTGCCAGGAAAGGAGTTTCCAGCCTGGAAGATGCAGGTAAATGAAACGCCCGTAGGGCCCTAGTTGCGGCTTTCCCAGAGGGTGAAATAATCGGGGGAGTCACTCTTGAGGGCGTCCGCCATCTGCTGTTCATTGACCTTCCGCATGATGACGGTTTCTCGTTCGACCAGATCGGCGATGGTCTCCCCCCACCGGTCTAACTCAGGGCCTCTGAAACTGGTGTGGATCAGTTCTTTCAGGCCATCCAGGATCTTTTGGGCGTGGGAGGTCAGAGCGCCTCCGCTAACCACGTAGACAACGACTGACGGAATCTCGTCTTCCTTCTCAACCTGCACTCCCAGCCGGTCCAGGATAAATGTCATCGCGATGTCCCGCACCGATTCCTCGACGCTGATAGGCAGGTTCATGAAGTGGGAAAAGAGGAAATCGCTGGACGAACGCAACGTTTCTGAGAACTCGGCTTCGACGGTCCGGTAGAACTCCTCGTCAAATACGTCGTCGGTGTTAAGGAGCAGCACCTGAGGCTCGTCTTCCCGGGAGTCGATGACCAAGAATTCAGGCAGGTGCGGGAAGATACAGAGCTGTATGTCGGGCCGCCCGCCGCCCGGCAGATGTGGGTTGAACAATTCTTCCATCTGGTCTGCTTTCTCCGCGTCCGAAACGTTAAGGAGGGGTGAAGAATATCTAAGTGAGACGGACTGCCGCCGCTCCATTACTTTAACCCCAGCCAGGGCATTAATCCAGCCTCGTGCCGCTCCCGGATTCCCGGTGGCTGGCGGGCTAAGAGATGTTCGAGATATCGTACATTTGCTGGTAGAGCCAGTGATTGATGTCTTCCCGGCAGACCGACTCAAGCATCAGGGCCGCCCGGTCTTTCCGGTCTTTGGCCGACATGGTGATCGCCTGGTGCAACGCCTCCATGGTGCCCTCGATGTCGGTGGGCGAAACGCTGAGGGCGCCGTCGGCGAGCTGTTTGTACACGCCGCTGCTGTGGGACAAGACCAATACGCCGTCGCGGTTGTTGACCACTGGGCCTTCTTTGGCCACCAGGTTCATGCCCTCGATGATCGTGTTCACTAGGAGCACGTCGTACAGTTTCATGCCGGCGATGGCCTGAGTGTAGTTGTTCTCAATGAAGGGCACGATGGGCTGCCAGTCATCTGTCCCGTGGTTATTATTGATCTGCTGTATCACTTGCTGTATCTCGTCCATGTACCTCTGGTACTGGCGTATGTGGGTGCGGGATGGCACCAAGAAGGCTAAGAACTTGACCTTGCCCTTCAACTCAGGGTAGCGCGTCAGCAGTAGTTCATAGGCCCGGAAGCCGCGGACGATGTTCTTGTTGGGCTCGGCGCGGTCGATACGGACGATGGTGACCTCGCCGGTGTCCTCCGCCAGCTTAGTCTCATAGTCCAGGGCCCGCGGGGTGTTGGCGATGCGCTGCACTTCCTCCACGTTGATGGAGATGGGGTAGACCTTGACCGAAGTCGTGTGGCCCTTCAGATCGACGGTATGATCATTTCGGTCCACAGCCGCGCCGGGAACGAACTCATCAACTGTGTCCAGGAAGCACCGGACATCGCCGATGGTCTGGAATCCCAGGAGGTCGGTGGCGCATAGAGACTCGCAGATGCGGCGGGTGATGTAGTCCGGGACCATGTGCCAGTACTGGGGCGTGGGCCAGGGGATGTGGATGAAGTGCTGAATCACAGCGTCGGGCACTCCCTGGCGGACGAATTCGGGCATAAGGTACAGATGGTAGTCGTGGCCGATGACTATGGGCGCTTGCTCCAGGGCCCGGGCCTCTTCAATCACGGCATTGGCGAAAGCTTGGTTCACCGGGATGTAGCCCGTTTCCCAAGCGTCGTGCACGGCGGCATCGACGTTGGGATTGTAGGGCGGGTTCCACATGTAATGCTGCAGGAACCAAAGGAGCGGGTTGCACAGGATGTTGTAATACTTGTGGTAGACGCGCCGGGGCGTTACGACGTAACGCAGATTAATCTTGTGCCCTGGGAGCGGAGACCTCAGGTGAGGGGCCTGACCGTTGTCAGAGACAACCCGGTCGCCTTCACCCATGGCGCTGGCCACCCAGGTGAACTCGAATTTCTGGGCCATGGAGCTGAAGGCCGTGACCACGCTACCGCTGCCGCGGCGGGCCTCGGGGCGGCCGTCGCCAGACATCTGGTGTTCC
>Ga0208113_1001789_pt1 | contig 10020 bp, 17 predicted proteins | sample Knorr_S7_td_NADW_FD_185598 | JGI IMG/M metagenome (GOLD analysis project Ga0208113, IMG submission 185598) | Marine microbial communities from Southern Atlantic Ocean transect - Knorr_S7_td_NADW_ad_2505m_LV_A (SPAdes) (version 2) | ecosystem: Environmental > Aquatic > Marine > Oceanic | place...
ACAAAAGTGTCTAACATCGAACGTTCTACCTCGAGTAAAACTCTACAATCAGCCGGGAATTGATGGATTGCTGCAGGTCTTCATCGGCCGGCAGGTTCAGGATCTTGCCCGACATATCGGTCTGGTCCAGCACTAACCATGGAGGGACCGGCCGCTTGGGAATACCGTCGGTACGCTCCTTGAAATAGTCGGATGTTTTGTCGGAGTCTTTCCAAGATATCTCGTGACCCACCCCAACTTGGAACGAAGGGATGTCTGTTCTCCGGCCGTCTACTTGGAAGTGACCGTGGAGAACCATCTGGCGGGCTTGCTTCCGGGAGTCGGCGAACCCCAGTAGGAAGATTACGTTGTCCAAGCGCCTCTCCAAGGTGCGGAGCAGGTTGGTCCCGGTGACGCCATCTTCTTCGAAGGCGTCGGCCATGTACTTCCGGAACTGGGATTCGAAAACACCGTATATATACTTGGCCTTCTGCTTTTCCAGCAGGTGAACGCCGTAGTCGGTGGGACGCCGCCGCCGCCGTGATGGGTCGCCGGGAGTGCTCCGCCGCTTTTCCACCGCGCAACGGGGCGTATAACACCGCTCTCCCTTTAGAAAGAGCTTTTCCCCGGCTCGCCGGCATAGCCGGCAATTTGGTCCTGTATACCTACCCATATATCGTTTTTTACACCCTTCTTCTTTTAGGAGGCCGGCACCCATTGTGGGGGATCGGCGTTACATCCCTGATACTGGTCACAACCAGGCCAGCCCCTTGCAACGACCGAATGGCGGCTTCCCGGCCGGCTCCCGGCCCCTTGATCAGTACATCTACTTGGCGCAATCCCTGGTCCATCCCCCTGCGGGCAGCCTGCTCCGCGGCCCTCTGGGCGGCAAAGGCCGTGCCCTTGCGGGACCCTTTGAAACCCACTGTTCCCGCGCTGGCCGAGGAGATCACGCTGCCTTGCGGGTCGGTGATGCTAACCAGGGTGTTGTTGAACGTCGAATATATATAAGCCCTGCCTTGTACAACTGTTCGGCGCTCTCGACGTCTTGTTCTTGGTCTAGGCATAAGTTTCTCTCACCTACTTCTTACCACCCGTCCGGCGGCCACGTCCGGCAACAGTGCGGCGGGGCCCTTTCCGGGTACGGGCGTTGGTCCGGGTGCGCTGGCCATGGGCCGGCAGGCCGCGCCGGTGGCGCAGACCTCGATAGGAACCAATTTCGATTAAACGGCGAATGTTTTGGTTAACTTCCCGCCGCAGATCACCTTCGGACGTATAGTCTCCAAGTACCTCCCGGATCCGGTCCACCTGAGCCTCAGACAACTCATTCATCCGAGGCGGGGACTCCGGGTCAATGTCCGCCTTGACCAGGATCTCCGAAGCGATGACTGGGCCGACACCGTATATACTACGCAAGGCTACATGGGCCTTCTTTCGGTCAGGTACGTCAACACCGGCAATACGAACCACTGTGGTCCTCCTTCAGGCGTCCAGCCTATCCTTGACGTTGGGAATGCCGGGGATTGGTGCAGATTATCCGAACCACACCCTTTCTCTTAATCACCCGGCACCGGTCGCATCTTTTTTTTACCGAAGCGGATACTTTCAACGTGTTTCCCTCAGACTTATACCGGCCGGAAACTGGAGTACGGCCGCTAGTTTAATCTTTGCTACTTGAACCGGTAGGTGATTCGGCCACGGGTGAGATCGTATGGAGATAGCTCCACCAATACCCGGTCTCCCGGCAATACCCGGATGAAATGCATCCGAATCTTGCCCGACACGTGGGCCAAAACCTGGTGCTCGTTGGGCAAAGTTACACGAAACATACCGTTAGGCAATGCTTCGGTTACATTCGCCTCAACTTCAATCGCCTGCTTTTTCGCCATACTTTCTCCCTAGATAAGTCTCTAAGTAAACACCGGAGCGGCTATCGCTCGGGTCAGCGTGGCACCGTCATAATCTCCGGACCGTTTTCCGTGATTGCTATCGTGTGCTCAAAGTGGGACGAAATCTTTCCGTCCGCTGTCACTACCGTCCATTGGTCGTCCAAGATGCGGGTGTGCCAATCTCCCAGGTTGAGCATCGGCTCGATGGCGATGCACATCCCAGGACGCAGCAATGGCCCAAGTCCGGGGCGGCCATAGTTGGGGACTTGGGGGTCTTCGTGAAGAAATCTCCCCACGCCATGCCCGACAAATTCCCGAACGACGCCGTAACCCTTGGCCTCACCATAGGCCTGAACCGCAGCACCGATGTCGCCGATCCGGTTCCCCGCAACCGCAGCTTTGATACCCTCCTCCAGGCTTAGCCTGGTGGCATCCATGAGTTCAATCGCTTCCTCAGCGACTTCACCTACCGCCACCGATATGGCAGCGTCACCGATGAATCCGTCGATGGTGGCGCCCACGTCCATCTTGATGATATCGCCCTCTTTCAAGACCCGCTTACCCGGTATGCCGTGGACGATCTCTTCGTTTACCGACGTGCAGATACTTGCCGGAAAACCGCGATAACCCTTGAACGTGGGTTTAGCGCCGTGCCGGACAATCTCTTTATAAGCGATGGTGTCCAGGTCTTTGGTCGTAAGGCCCGGTTCCACCGAATTAAGCAAGATTGCCAGCGTAGCGCCCACAACAGAACCAGCCCGGCGCATTGCCTCTATCTCTTTAGGGGATTTGATCGTGATTCCCCCGGTGTAGGGCGACGCCGAGTTGGATGCGGTCTCAGTTTTCCGGTCTTGTTTCAATGTTACTATTCTACCTCGAATCTGAATTCTTGGGAACCCACGCCTCCACCGGGTTGGTGCAATGGAGAGCCGGCCGGGCTCCCGTTATAGTCCCAGTGCCTCCAACACTCGTTGGTTGATATGTTCGACGGTGTCTACTCCGGGAATGTTGGCCAAAATGTCGCGCTCCCGGTAAAAATCCAGCACCGGTACCGTTTCCGACTTGTACACTTCGATCCGTGTCTGAACGGCTTCCGGGCGGTCGTCGGTCCGTTGGTAGAGTTCTCCGCCGCATCGCTCACAGATCAGTTCCCGGTCCGGCGATCCATCAGTCCCACCGCGCGCCAAGCTATGGGGTGCTTGGCACTGGCGGCAAACGAACCGGCCCGCCAGGCGCCGTAGCAATTCGTCCTCCGGCACATCTATATACACCACTTTGTCCACATCCCGAGCCCGGGTCTGTAAGGCCTCTTCCAAGGCCTTTGCCTGGAGCCGGTTACGGGGAAACCCATCTAGGATAAAGCCCTCATCGGAGGATATGGACATCACTTTCTCCAAAGCGATGTCAATCGTCAGTTCGTCAGGCACCAGAACCCCCCGGTTCATATAATCGGCGGCCTTCAACCCCAGCGGAGTTTCGGCTTGAAGGTGGTGGCGGAACAAATCCCCCGAACTTATATGAGAGATTTTCAGCCGCTCGGTCAATAACTGAGCCTGGGTCCCTTTGCCCGCCCCCGGTGGGCCGAAAAGGACCAATCGCAACCCTTGTGTCAAATTATCTCAAGAACCCTTCATAGTTTCGCATCATTAGCTGCGCCTCCAATTGGCGCATCGTATCCAAGCCGACACCCACCATGATGAGAAGGCTGGTGCTGCTAAGGGAAATCGCTTGAACATCGGTAATCAAAGAGGCCAGGTAGGGAACGATGGCGATGAACCCCAGGAACAACGCGCCTCCCATGGTGATGCGCACAATGACCCGGTTCAAATATTCCTGGGTCGGCCGCCCCGGTCTGATTCCCAAGACAAATCCGCCGTTCCGTTGCAGATTCTCCGCCAAATTTTGCTGGTTGAACACCACCAGGGTGTAGAAGAAGGTGAAGATCACCACCAAGATAAACACCATGATCCAATATGGAGGGGAAGTAGGGACCAGTAGGTCCGCGAAGAACCTGGCGATGTCTCCGATCACACCGGTCGTTGTGGCGAAGTAGGTGGCCATCGTGCCGGGCAATATAACTATGGAGAAAGCGAAGATCAACGGAATCATTCCGGCGGAGTTGATGCGCAAGGGTAGGTAGGTCGCTCCACTCTGCCGATACATCCGTCCACCACGGAATATGCTTCGTCCGTATTGGACCGGGATGCGCCGGTGGGCTTCGTTGAACCAGACGATAAGGGCAATGATTCCCACGCCGATGATAGCGAAGAACCCGATCCCCAGGACGTTGTCGGTGTCCAGGAACCCCTGGCTGAGCAAACCCGGGAATCCGGCCACGATTCCGGCAAAGATTATCAGCGATATTCCATTGCCGATACCCCGCTCGGTGATCAACTCGCCCATCCAAACAAGGAACAACGTTCCCGCCACGATGGACAAGAGGGCGGCAGCGGTGGGTAACAGGGAAGCCCCGTAAAAGCCGACCACGAACGTAGGGGCGCCAGTTGCACTGTCCACGAACACACCCGACCCCTGCAGAAGGATCAATTGCCCATAACCCTGGGCCAAGGCGATGGGCACGGTCAACCAGTGGGTGATGCGGCTCATCTTGGCCCGCCCGGACTCTCCTTCCCGGGCCATTTCTTGGAGTTTGGGAAACACTGGGGTGATCAACTGCATCACGATAGAGGCCGTGATATAGGGAAAGACTCCCAGGGCCACGATGCTCATTCGGCGAAGAGCTCCCCCACTGAACAAGTCAAGAAAACCCAGAAGGTCATTGTTTTCAAAAAGGTTGCTAAGGGCCCCCTCATTGATGCCGGGCATGGGTATGTGGGCGGCAAACCGGTATATAGCCAACAATGCCAGCGTGAACAGGATCTTTGATCTCAGGTCAGGTAGGCTAAAGGCGTCGATCGCCGCTTGTAGTAAACGGGGGAGGCGCCCCCCTTGAACTTCCGCCTGTAACATCCGCCCTACAGCTCCTCTACTTTCCCCTTGGCTGCCTCAATCTTCTCTCGCGCCGACCCGGTAAACCGGTGCGCGGCTACGGTAACGGCTTTGGTCAATTCGCCGTCACCGACAATCTTGATGGGCTGTTTCAAGCTTTTCAGAAATCCGCGTTGCTGCAAAAATTCCGGGGTGATACGGTCCCCGGCATTGAACGTCTCAAGGATTTCCAGACTAATCAGAGAATAGTAGGTCTTGAATATATTGTTGAAGCCCCGCTTCATGGGCAATCCCTTTATCAGCTGGTTCTGACCACCCTCGAATCCGGCCCTAATCGAGCTACCGGAACGGGATTTCTGTCCTTTCATACCCCTGCCGGCCGTGCTTCCCTGGCCTGCGGCGTCGCCTCGGCCAACCCGTTTCCTGCGTTTCCTGGCCCCCGGACTGGGGACCACCTGATGTTCCATCATTGGGAATACCTCTCCGTTGTAAACACTATAAAAACCAAAAGACGCCGGTTGGCGCCGTTGGTTTGAATCTGGCCTTAGATAATGGTTTCTACGATTCTCCCGAACCCTAGCGGGTCATACAGCCCAGACGTTTCTGAAGGGAAAGCCTGGTTTAGGTGGACTCGACTGCTTCCACGGAAACCAAGTGGCTGACTTTGTTGACCATCCCGCGAATGGTCGGCGAGTCAAAGTGCACCACCGAGTGATTCAGACGATGCAAGCCCAGGGATTGGATGATTCTTCGCTGGGATGCCGGCCGGCCGATCGCGCTTCTCTTCCATGTGATCTTTAACTGGGTCATTTAGGCGCCCCCCGGTCTAGACGGAGCGGGAGCACTCGGATTTCGGGTGGCAGGGGCGTTACCGGTATTTCCTGCCACACCCGCGAGTCTGATCGCCCGTTCCTTTTCCGGGTCACGCAACGAGCGCAATGCCTCTAGAGTGGCATGGACGATGTTGATGGGATTTCTGGAGCCCAGGGACTTCCCGACGACGTCTTTCACGCCACCCAATTCCAACATGGCCCGCATCGCGCCGGCGGCGATGACGCCCGTCCCTTCCCGGGCGGGCTTGATTATTACAATTGTAGCCCCTTTCTTCAGGGTGACTGCTTGAGGGATCGTGCCGCCTTTCAGAGGAATCGTAACCATGTCGCGCCGGGCGATGGCGTTTCCTTTCCGGACTGCATCCGGAATAACCAAGGCCTTTCCCAGCCCAACACCTACTTGGCCTTCGCCGTCGCCAACCACCACCAAGGCGTTAAAGCGCAGGCGTCTGCCTCCCTTTACCACCTTGGCGATACGGCGGGTGAATACCACGCGCTCCGTCATACCGCCGGTGTCTTCCTGGCGGAACCGGGGTCCTCTGGGTCGATCCGGCGCAAATACCATAGGCTGTCACTATCTCCTTACGTCAGCCTGGACATAAACGATCTATTTTCCCTGTTGTGTCTAGGAATTCCTCCCTAAAACTGCAGGCCGCCTTCGCGGCTGGCTTCAGCTAGGGCTTTGACGCGGCCGTGATACTTGTATCCGCCGCGGTCGAAGACCACGCTGGTGATACCCTTGGACTTGGCCCGTTCCGCAACCATCTTGCCCACTGCCACGGAAACATCAATCTTGGGTGCGGCGGCTCCGCCGGCTTCGGACATCGTTTCATGGCTGGAAGCGGAGACTATCGTATGGCCTTCGCTATCGTCGATTATCTGCGCGTAGATGTGACGCAAGCTGCGAAACACGCACAGCCTGGGGCGCTCTACGGTGCCGGTAACCTTTTTCCGCACTCTTGCGTGCCGGACCAATCTCAATTTTCTAGAGTTTTTATCCTTGGCCACTAGGTTGTTCTCACTCCGTAAGATTCCCGCGCCAACAAAGGAGGCGCCAGACCCTAAAAATACCCGTAATACTGCGTTCCAGCCTAGTTTTAATCGATATTAGGCTTTGCGAGCCGCTGCCTTGCCCGGCTTGAAGTGCAGGACCTCCCCCGCGTACCTGATACCTTTTTCCTTATACGCGTTGGGCGGCCGAGTCTTTCTCACTTGGGCGGCCAGGTTGCCCACCTGCTGTTTGTCGATGCCACGTACGTGGACCCGGTTGTTGCCTTCCACCTCCATGGTCACGCCTTCGGGTGGGTGCATCTCAATGGTATGGCTGTGGCCCACTGACAACACGATGCCGTCGCCGGCTTGCTGCACGCGGTAGCCCACTCCCATCAACTCCAGGGTCTTGGTGTAACCTTCCGAGACACCTTGGACGGCATTGGCTATGAGGCTGCGGGTAAGGCCGTGGAGGGCATGGTGAAACTTACGTTCTGACAGCCGCTCTACCAGCACGTTGCCGTCTTCCACGGTAACTTTGACGTCGGGATGGTAGGTCTGTGTCAGCGTGCCGTTGGGGCCCTTAACAACTACGCCGCCGTACTGGACTTCCACTTCCACGCCGCGAGGGATGGGGATGGGCTTGCGTCCGATACGGGACAGTGTCCTCTCTTGTCCATTACCGTTTGCTGTTGAACTACCAGACATAACAGAGCAACTCCCCGCCGATCCCCGCGCGCCAGGCTTGGCGGCCGGCCATTACGCCTTGGGGAGTCGAAAGAATGGCGACACCCATGCCTCCATAGACCCGGGGGATTTCACCCCGCCCGACGTAAACACGCAGTCCCGGTTTGCTGATTCGCTTTAGACCGGTGATGGCCGGTTCTCTCTTTTCCCGGTAAGTCAGGTGGACCCGAAGTGTGGGATGGGCCTGCCCCCTGGGTAGATCGAAGTCCCGGATGTACCCCTCTTCCTTAAGAATCTTGGCGATGGCCAGCTTCATTTTCGAATGAGGCATCATCACGGATTCGTGACGCACCTGAATGGCGTTACGAATCCTGGTCAACATATCCGCTACTGGATCGGTTACTGGCACTGTTTTATCCCCCTTGGCTTCCTACCAACTTGCCTTGCGCACGCCGGGTAGTTCACCGGACAGCGCCAATTCCCTGAAACAGATCCGGCAGATGCCGAAGTAGCGTATGTAGGCCCTGGGCCGGGTGCAACGGTTGCACCGGCTGTGCCAACGTACTGGGTACTTGGGCTTTCTCAGCCACTTTTGAACCTTTGATGTCTTGGCCATTGGCTTCTTCTAGACCTCTCGAACGAAGGGCATACCGTATAACTCCAACATGCGTGTCGCCGTGGCGTCGTCTTGGGCCGTAGTAGTAATCGTTACCTGCAATCCACGGATCCGGTCGATCTGGTTATAGTCGATCTCCGGGAAAATGATCTGCTCTCGGATGCCTATGGAGAAATTTCCCCTGCCATCGAATCCCCGCCTGGGAATCCCTCGAAAGTCGCGGATACGCGGCAGAGACATGTTGATCAACCTATCCAGGAAGTGGTACATCTTGGTCCCACGCAGAGTTACGCAGGTACCGATGGGATTGCCCTCACGAATCTTGAATCCGGCGATTGACTTGCGGGCGCGGGTGATAATGGGCTTTTGGCCGGTTATTGTGGCCAAGTCACCCGTGGCGCTTTCCATCGCCCGGCCGTTGGTTAATGCCTCGCCCAATCCGATGTTGACCACGATCTTCTGGATGCGCGGCACCTGCATCGGGTTGGTGAATCCAAATTCCCGCATCATGCTGGGAACGATTTCATTGCGGTAAAGATCCCGCATCCTCGGTGGAGGTGGCGGCTCATCCGTGGGATCGGCTGGAGGTTCTTCCACGGCGGCCGCGCCGCCTCGTTGCCGTCCTCCGGTTGCCCTTGTTCCGGTTCGCGGCGTTCTGGGGGCCCGGCGGCGTGCCGGAGCTGCCTCCTCGGCGGGTGGCTCAGTCGCTTCTGCGGTTGGTTCGGAAACTTCTTCGGCAGTGGGCTCGACCGAGTCGGCCGCCGGTTCCGAAGTTTCTTCGGCGGTAGGTTCCGCCGCTTGATCAGATTGTTCTAGTTCTTCTTCGTTATCTGGCATCGTCAATCACTTCTTGGCATTTGGGACAACTTCTGACTCGGGCCCCGGTATCCAGGAACACAATCTTAGGCTTAGTGGGCTGATTGCACTTGTTGCAAATCAACACCACATTCGAAATATGGATGGGGGCCTCTTGTTGGATACGGCCTGACTGCCTTACCCCGGGCCGGGGTTTCACGTGGCGGGTGATAAAGTTCACCCCTTCAACCACGATTCGATTTTCCTTAGTCAGTTGACGGTCGACCCGCCCGGTTTTGCCCTTCTCTTTGCCCGCTATCACGAGCACGTTGTCCCCGCTTCGGATGCGCATTATACCACTTCCGAAGCTAGGGAAATGATCCGCATGAACCCTTGGTCCCGAAGCTCACGCGCCACCGGGCCAAAGATCCGCGTGCCGCGGGGCAGCCGGTTTTCCAGGATCAGCACGGCGGCGTTGTCGTCGAATTTTATGTATGTCCCGTCGGGCCGGCGCCGTCCCTGGGCCTGACGGATTATCACCGCCCGGACCACTTCGCCCTTTCGGACGGGAGAGTTGGGCGCCGCTTCCCGAACGTTGCAGACTACCACGTCACCCACATGGGCGAATTTGCGTTTGCCGCTGCCGGGAATGTTGATCAGGCGGATAACTTTGGCGCCACTGTTGTCCGCCACGGTTAGCCGGGTATAAGTCTGAATCATTCTTCAGTATCCTGTTCATCAGAAGCCGGATCGTCTTCCGTGGTTGGTTCATCGGTAATTTCTTTCGTTTGTTCTTCGTCCTCTTCCTCAGCTTGATCCACCGGCTGTTCGGAGGCTGGCTCTTCCATAACGGCGTCGGCTTCCAGGTCTATCGGACGGACATCGGCCACCTCGCGGCGCGACAGAATCTCCAACAAGCGCCAATGCTTGGATTTGGATATGGGCCGGGTCTCTTCGATCCGAACCGTGTCTCCCAATAAGCATTTGCTTTCAGGGTCATGGACCATGAAACGGGCCAACCGGCGCACTTGCTTGCGATACAGCCGGTTGCGCTGCTTCCAGACCATTTCGACGACCGCCGTCCGGTCCATACTCACGCGGACCACCGATCCGGTCCTGACCTTCCGCATAGACTTAGCCAAGCTTAACCCTCCACCAGTTGCCGTTCTCTGATCACGGTTCGCAGGCGGGCGATGGATTTTCGCACCGACCTGGGAAGGTTGGAGTCGGGTAGCTGGTTGGTGGCGGCCCGAAACCGCAGGTCCATCAACTCCCGGCTGGT
>Ga0208113_1001790_pt1 | contig 10013 bp, 6 predicted proteins | sample Knorr_S7_td_NADW_FD_185598 | JGI IMG/M metagenome (GOLD analysis project Ga0208113, IMG submission 185598) | Marine microbial communities from Southern Atlantic Ocean transect - Knorr_S7_td_NADW_ad_2505m_LV_A (SPAdes) (version 2) | ecosystem: Environmental > Aquatic > Marine > Oceanic | place...
ATCATCATAAACATTTCGGAATTGGCCACCTTCTCCTATTCTATCTAAAAATGCTCCTGTTACAAAATGATATCCATATTCCTCACATTCTTCAATTATATTTTCAACTGGTTTTGGATATAAATGAAATTCATCATCATCTGCTACAATCCACCAATCATATGGTCGTAACATTTTTGTTTGATTATATAACTCAGTAACTCTTTCCCAATTAAATGGTTCTTCTACAGTTGTCTTATGTATATCAATATTTAAATCTTTTGTAATTTCTGTAACTTCTGATAAAACCCTATCCTTGTCTGAAGATAAATATACCACAACAAAAATATTATCAACAAAATCCTTATAATGGTTTAACATATGTTTTAACATTGTGGTATTATGTCCACAAACTGTAACTAAATTTAAACTCATACTACCTTCTCAACACCATACTACTGGTATATTAAATTTTTCTGTTATAGTGTATGCCGATACTCCTCTCAAATCTAAATCATCCCAGAAAAAACTCATTTTAGGTAAAATAATAAATTCAGGACTATAATCATTAGATATAGTTTTTTCTAATACTGATATATAATCTGAAGTTTGTAGTAATCCTGATACTTTAATACTTCCCCCAAAAGTTTCATTTTTTACCATAACCACTTTATAATCTTTAAATAGTTTTTCTTTCTCAACTGTTGATCCAAATATACTCTCAACTGATTCTGCTATAAGAAAAAGAATCTTCTTATTAATATACTTTCTATATGACTTTTTTAACCATCTCAAAGAATTAGTTATTTCTTCCACGGCTATTCCATTATAAAGCTTACTGCCTTCCCAACCTATTGGAACTTTAGGAAATTTCCTTCTCCAATTCTCCATATAACTCCAATGTTCATCCCAAGAAATTTCCATATGTTTAGTTATATGTTCAGGAGTATATTTAGTATATCCAGGTGGAACAACTTGTATTTCCATAGGATTATGAGTTTGTAATTGTTCTATCCATTTTTCTGTACGTCCATTTTCTATATCTACTGTTGAAATAACTATAACGGCCGTATAAGGAATTTTATACTTAGACAACAACTCTAAGGTATCTTTTGTTTTTTCATAATTAGTAAGATGTAAATAAACTACTGGCCCAATCCCACCTTCTTCCCAACTAAAATGTTCATGTTCACTAACCCTAGTACGAAATCTTTCTATAAACTTTATATGATTCTCTGTAAGAGCGTGTCCATTTGTATCTATTCCATCCTTTATAATAAAACCATTATCTATTAAATATTCAAGTATTTCAAGTGACTTAGGATGTGCAAAAAACTCTCCATTATTTATATGATGACCAAATCCTATTACTTTAATAACTTTATCTGGTACAAATGTAAGAAAATGTTTTATTTCTTCCATCGTAAGCCAGTTACCATATGCTATAACTAAATCTGGAGGATTCCAATATTGAGAACAATAAAAACATTTCTCATTACAAGGTGTTCCTACATTTACAAGTCCAAATGAATACTCTCTTTTAAATCCCCAATATACTTGTTCTGACATTTTATCCTCAGTATACATAGATAAATTAACACCATCAACTTTAGTCCAACGATTTCGTAATTCTTTCATTATACTATTCTCAATTTAAGTAAATTAATCTTCATATTAGTTTCTTACATGAATCATAAAAATCTTTCATTTCTGGAAAAGTTTCTAAGAAGTTTTTTCCTCGTCTTTTATCAAACTCATCAATAAATAAAACAAAATCTTTTCTCATTTTTATTAACCACTTTACATCATCAAGTGGTGCATCCACCCAATCCAATACTCGTCTTAATTTTTCTCTTTCAAAATCATAAAATCCTGCATGCCCATGTCCATAAATATGAGTATATTTTTCTTCTGCCAAAGAATTCATTAACTTTACATCCTCTCGTATTTTATCAATCCAATATGTAGATAATAAACGAACTTGTAAAAATTCAGGATGTCTTAAATATGCAGTATCCAAAATAATTGCATAATGTCTATATCGTTTTCCATTATAGTGTTTCCTTTTTAATTCAAACACTTTTTTAATCACTTCGTGATAGGTTGGAACACTTGTTAAATTATAAGTTGCCATTATCGTTGCTTCTGGTTTTTGACATTTAGTTAAAAACATATCTATATTATTCCAAAATCTATCAGTATCCATTCCATCTCTCATATATTCTGCTTGATCTCCCCACGATTCTATACTCGTGAATAATGCAAAGTTCCAAACTAATTCTTTTTCTGTAATATACTTAACTTTATCAATAAATTCCTCAATCAAATCTTGTGGTCCTGAAAAATTAGAATTTACAGACATTTCTAACATTGGATTTACTTTTGGATTTTCTATGAGATAATCTAAAACTTTAAATGTATCTTTATGTAAAAGTGGTTCTCCTCCAGTTATTCTAAAAGTATGTAGTTGTGGAAATAGCTCTGGCCACCATTTCCAAAATGCATCTCTATATGGGTTTGGTTTAGTATGTGGAATAGGAATAATACCTTCTCGTTCCATCCATTCAGTATTATTAAACATTCCACTCGTGGGATAATGTCCTTGTGTTTCTATTTCATGTTGCCAATTAGAACTACTCTTTACATCACAATAACCACAAGACATATTACATAAATTTGAAAAACTAACTTCTACATAAGATGGTAGTATATTTGCAGTGGGATCTGAATCCTTAATTTTATCATAATATGGAAACGCCCAAGCCTCACCACTTTTCATAATCCTATCACTAAACGCTTTAGGATTTGCATCTTCTACATTCCAACAATAATCACATTCCTCTGGACGACCACCTTTTAACATTGTCTTTCTTTGTTGTTTCTTAAAATTTGTATTATGAAGTGCAGATGGATTATTTTCTAACTCTGCTAATGGAACTACGTGTGGTCGGGGGTGGTGGCAAGAATGAGTTTGGCCTGTCTGTAAAAGAATACTAACTTGATTCCACTTTGCCAAACAGAATCCTTTTCCAACATTGTTTAGTTCTGTTTTAAGAAGATCCATATTCTCAAGACCATGAACACTTATCATATCCCAAAATGTATCTTTATTTGCTAATTTTTCTTTGTCCTTTACATTTTCTTCGAAGAATGATAAATTCATTCTATGTTTCAATTCTTCTTTTGGATCACGAATTAAATATTCATCTTTTAATCTACTAATTTCTCTTCCAATATACTCAGTATTAAATTTTTCACATTCTTCTAATATCAACCTTTGTTTAATTTCTTCAACTGGAGTTACAATTAATAAACCCCTATTCTTATAGAAATCCATTTCCGACCTAATAAAAACCGAATCGTGTATCTCGCATTGTTCTAAATTTTCTCTCCAGTTTAAATCTTCATATATATCTTCATGGTTTTCAGTTTTGAATGTAAGTGGTTGAAATTCTTTTATTCTTTTTGCAACATAATCATTATTATGTTTTTCACATTCTTGTAAAATTTGTCTTTTATGTAATTCTATTTCAGGATGAATTTTTCCCACATATGGTTTTATTCTTTTTTGAATAAATGGTGTATTTATTTCTTCACACTCTCCTAATTGAATTCTCTTAAATTGTTCATCATCTATATCTGTTATTTTATAATCTTTTATTCTTAATTTTACATATGGTGTTGTATGTGTTTCACAATTCTTTAATTTTTGTAATATCTCTATTTCTTGTTCTATTGAAGTAAATTCATATTCTTTCATTCGTTTACTAATAAACTCAGTTTTATATCCCCTTCCATCACCTCCACCAGATTCTATTACTTCTTCTTCTAAAACTCTAAGTTTTCCTCTTACATTATGTTCTTTTTCTAATGAATCAATACCAAATTTATAATCATCTACATATTTATAAATTCTCTCGGCAATAAACTCACTATTTTGTTTTTCACATTCAAATAACCATTGTCTGGTAGCCAGTTCTTGTTTTAAAATAGGAATAGATAATTTTTTAATTCGTTTTTGAATAAACTTACTATTAAATTGTTTTTCAATTTCTTCCAATATAATTCGTTTATCAGTCTCATCTCTAAAATCTTTTATTGTATAGTCATCTATTCTACTATCAATGTATGGTGAAGAATGGAAATGATAATCTTTCAATCTATCAAATACCCATATTTTTTCTGCAGAATTTTTTACACATGAATAGTGTGTCTCAATATATTTCTCCGTATCTTGATTTTTATAACGAGGAAGTTCTTGTAAACTTTCTTTCCATACTTTCACTACCCAAATTATATTCTCAGGTATCATCCATGCACTATACTCTCTTAGAATATCTTTTTGTTCTTCATTAGTAAATTTTGTTAATTTATTTTTTGACATTTTTTTCCATAATAAATTCTAAATTAATCATCTAATATTCTCCTTTTTAATTTAATTTTAACATTTTCTAATATATTATTAACTGCAACATCACCATATGCATTTTTTAACTTATCCAAAAATGGTTGATAAGTATGATATTTTACATAAGCTTCATCTCTAAATTTCAATATTTCTTCAGGACTTAACTCATCTGTACATAAAGGTTGAGTATTATAAGAATGAAAAGAATACCCTGCATAATCTTCTGGTAATTTTTCACCCCTTTCAACAGCGTCCTTATATAATTGACTTCCAGGTAATGGCATGGCCGCATAAGCATTCCAAGCCAGCGTACATAACTCATAACTCAAATCTAAAGTTTTTTGCATTGTTTCCATAGTATCTCCCGTTAAACCATACATATAATTAGCTATTATATTAATATCTGCATCATGTACTTGTTCTACTACATCAACTATATCAACATCTTCAAACTTTCCTTTAGAAATTTCTAATCTAATATTTTTGTCTGCACTCTCTATACCGAGACATACCCATTTTATCCCAGCATTTCGTAACAATTTCAACCTTTCAGGTTTCTTTATAGTATCAACTCTTGCATATACCCACATTCTTAAAAATTTACCATATCCTCTTTCAACTAACAGTTCACATAAAGGTATGTAATACTTTGGATTAAGTAAAAACATTTCATCTGAAATTCTAATCGTTTCAATTCCCAGATCCACTAACTTATCAAATTCTTTAATAATAAAATCTGGTGACCAAAATCTCATTTTATTATAATTTCCAGCCACTCCTATTTCTTCATTATCATCTCTATTAATAATATTTATCATACAAAATTCACATTGAAATAAACATCCCAATGAAGTATAAATAGCTGCATAAGGACTTCTTTTATTGTGATCATATTCTCCATGCCACAGTGGAGAACGATACAAATCCATAGGTTTCTCTTTATATGGTAATAAATCCCAGGCATAACCTGGTAAATCTATATCCATTCTTTCTTGTGGAACTATTTTTTCTGGTTCAGTAAGATATGGTTTACCGTCTTTTATAAAACCAATTCCCTTTACAGTTTCTAATTGTTTTATATCTGTTAAATCATCTAATTTCAAAAGATTCCACAATGAATAAACTCCTTCGTTAGTAAAAATAATATCAATATTTGGTTCTTCACTTAAAACCTTATATGGTAATGATTGAACATGAGAACCTTCAAAAGATATTGGTATGTTTACACCACTTTCTTTTAATAAATTAACCAACTCTACTGCACCACTCATTTGAGTAGTGCCTGAATTTGGATTTTGTCCATAAACTACAAAACAAATAAGTCTCGGATTAATTTTTTTAATTCGTAATATAGATTCTTCTAATGTTAAATTTTCTGCATTTGTATCCAAAATTGAAACTTCGTAACCAACACTCCTACAAGATTGTGCTAACAACAACGACCAAGTTGGAGTTTCAATGGCAGAATATTTTTTAAATAAGTCTTGGTAAACTTCTTTGCCACTATTTGATGTTATAAATACAACGTCAATCATTCTTTTTCCTCAGTAAAGTTAATCCAGAAGAAGGTAAAACTTCATTCTTATCTTTGTAATCAAATAAATTAAATACTTCCCATTCATCATTAATCTCTTTTATAAATTCACTTGGACCTGTGCATAAATCATGTGATTCATCTTCATATGTAGCAAAAGATTTCACATATTTTTCATCTGTATCGTGTATTGATATTATTCCATTCTCATTCATTATGGTAGAATATAAATCAAAATCAAGTTTACAACCTTCGTATGTGTGGTCTGCATCTATATGTAAATAATCTATCTTAATATCTCGTTTTACAAAAAAATTATAAAAGGCATCTTCAGTAGTAGAGTTTATAAATAGTGGATTAAATTGTGTTCTCAAAAAACTATCTTCATCAGACCAATCTACTTCTCCATTTACACTATTGGTTGCATCCACAACATAAACTTTACCGTATTCGTTTTCAGGATACATATTAGTTTCACCAAGTTCCCAAGTGGCATCAACCATTAATCGTGGCACATATCCACCACCACTACCAAGACAAACACAAACTCGTGCCTTTAGAAAATATGGGATGGAAAAATACATAATTCCACTTCCCATATAAGTGTCGTTGGCACCGTGAGTCCATCTATATGATACTGAACCTGAATCTTGATTTCTTGTTATTGAATCGTATATCCAACCACGATTTAGTATTGACATTAATATTTCCTATTATTCATTATATCCCACACTTTATCAATCATCACTTTATGATATTCTTTTCTTGCTTCCCACGAACCTATTTTTAAAAATTCTTTTCTGTTAAACCTCAAAATATCTTCCATATCCCAATACCACTTGTGTATTTCTTCTGAAGTCATACTACATAATCTTTTAACCTCATCTATTATTGTAATCATTCTCTTATATGGATTATGTATTTTATCATAACTCTCATTTATAAATGGATGAAATGTTTTAAATCCCAACCTTTTTAATTCTACTAATGAACCAGGTTTTCCATATATAATAAATGGTTGGTAATGTATAAAACCCCTCCATGCCTTTTCAGATAAATAATCAGAATCTTCTGTAAAATAAGTTTCTGAAATCAAATTGAAATATGTATTTAAATATGGTTCTGCATTCTCAAATCTATATCCACTAATTATTTCAAATTTATCAGAATCTACGACTCTTGGTGATAATTGTTTTAATTTATCAAAATTATTTGCTGATTCTTGAACCATCTCATCGGTTAAAAGAATTTGTGTTAATCCATGTTTATCTGGTTTTCCATCCATAGCTAATGTAAAACTAACCAAATTATCTTCAATTAAATTATTTCTATTTAGGTAGTCAAGTAAAACAAATCTATGTGGTCTGATTCTTCTATTTAAACATATAAATTTATGATTACGAATTACACTTCTACTATCTTCAAAATTTTTATCCGTTACTACTGATACAACATCTCCTGCAAAAGTTTTATCATAATGATAATTATTTGCTAAAATTTGATAAGATTCCCAAGCCTTTTCTCCTCTAGCAAATTGGTGATATATAAAATTAATTCCATTCTTTATTTTATTTTTTTCAAAAATTTCACCCCGACACCAGTCATATTTCTTAAACCTCAAATTACAATAATTTTTATATCTCTCAACTATAGACCAGTCGTTTATTATAAAAATAACCTTCTTAAATGGTATTTTTCTTTCTCTTAATATTTTATGTAATATAGATATTTGATAATTTGTTATTAATCCTTCACTAAGATAACTAATTACAATAAAACATTTATTTTTTTTAACTTCCTTAATAACTTCATTAGAAATATATTTGGTAAATGGTTTATCTTCATACATATCACCATCAAACGTCTTAATTCCAAAACTAGAATCTAAATCACCAAACGGTTCAACCAAATAAACCCACTTTTTAATATTTGCTTTAATTATTTCTGATATTGGTTTTATTTTAAAATAAGATTCTTCATTATAAAATCGAGAATGACATACAGACCAATTACAAAAATTACCACCACGAGTTTCTTTCATTCCCTTTTTATAAAAATTTGTTACATCTTCAGTTTCTTTTTCAGGTAATTCAATATTTTCTTTTAAAAATGCAGTACCAGAATTATATAATCCTAAACTTGAATTAAAATTGCCTCCCAATTTGGTAAAAACTGGCGCTAACAAATCTGATGGAAACCCATTTGGAATTTTCCCATAAGGCCCATACACATCATAGCCTATATATAATGAATTTTCTTCTATTATTTCATTTGACATATAAAACCTATAATCATCCTTAAATAAATAGTTAAAAAAACTTTCAAATCATATTTTTTATGGTTCGGAACTTGCTCCTTTATTGTGAACTAATACTCCACCTGCATAATAAACATCTAATGGTTCTACATCAAAGTTAATAACCTCAACTTCACCTTCTATCCATTCTACCGTATCTATCTTAACCATCTCTCCCAAGAAATTAAGTAACTGCATTCCCTCTTTTAATTCCTTTGCAGTGTTCCATCTCCATCTTCCATCATCATATGTGAAAAGATCATGTTCCATCGTAACCTTTAAATAACCATTATTTATACTAAAATATCCATCCATATAATCATAAAATAAATGTTCTACAAATGCTGTTTTTTGATTTCTTTTTACCAAACCTCCTAAATCATAATCATCCATTGGTCTCATTGTAAATGCTTTCCATTCTAAATATCCCAAATCTTCATCTGGAAGTCCAGGTAAATCTAATGACATTACTTCATCACCAACATTTATTTCTTCTATTGGTTTTGTCGTTCCATCCGACATCAATATCAAAGTTCCTGGTAAGAAACAAGCAATTGCAAGACCACCATAGGTATCTTGAATTTCAACTACCTTATTTATTGCAGTATCGTAATTATCTGCATGATCATTAAATCCAGTACTTTGACCATCATCGTGATATGTTCCTGTTATAGTTACATCCGTATCTCCCATATTTGCACCTTCCCATCTTTGGAAAGTTACGGTATCTAATGATGGATATACACTGGTTGTTCCGGCGTTAGGGGCTGTAAATTTTATTTTTAATGTTTGATTCACATTTGCAGAACCACTTGTATAAAAATCGTCTCTAAATCCAACCCATTGGTCCGTCCCATTGGCCATTGAAATCCAATGACCGCTAGATGGTGTTTGGTGATATGCCCCACTAATATAAGCATTTAAATTACTTGTTCCAGCATTAGATGTATATACAGATGCTGAGAGTTGATAGGTAGAATTTCCCTTAACTGTAAATGATTGTTCAACATATGCACCATCTGTTTTAAATTTTACGGCATTTCCCGAATCACCACTTGTGTTCTTTTCTATCGTACCACTTTCTGTCCAATCATCAAGTGCCGTAGTACCAGTCCAATTTGCAAATCCACCATCTGTAACTAAGGTACTTTCCAATGAACCTGGTGTGGATGCATCTGCAATAGCACCTGCATTATATTGAGTAGTAACATCTCGGACACCAGACATATTAAATAGTGATGCGTTATTGGTAGTCCAAGTAAAATTATCAGCTCTTGCTGCTATACGAGATGCAAATAATGAATTTGCATTTGTAAAAGTCAATGTATATGTTTCATTAGTTTGTTCATCAACAAATGGATAACCATCCATACCCGCAACTGCACTTATATAAAAGTCACTAAGACTTGTCTTACCAGTTGAACTATCTCTAGCACAACTATTCAAACTCGTTTTAGAAGTATGATTAGCATTATCTACAGCGGTTGCCCTACCGAGTTTTCCTAATGATAGTCTAGTTCCTGCGGGTGGTGTTGCCAAAAAGGTTCTCCTTAAAAAATTCGCGTAGGAAAGACGATTTATCGTTATATACGCGTATCGTCGCTACGTGTTACCACTTATAAATATCAAGCGTTATAAATTTGTAGATATTTTTCTACCCATTCTTCCTTATTATCATACTTTCTACAATAATCTCTCAAACCATCTAAATAATCTTGTCTTTCTTTCTCTGATAACTCTGATATATTATCTATTTGTTCATCAAATTCTTTCTTGTCAAAAGCTCTGAATGGATA
>Ga0208113_1001792_pt1 | contig 10009 bp, 8 predicted proteins | sample Knorr_S7_td_NADW_FD_185598 | JGI IMG/M metagenome (GOLD analysis project Ga0208113, IMG submission 185598) | Marine microbial communities from Southern Atlantic Ocean transect - Knorr_S7_td_NADW_ad_2505m_LV_A (SPAdes) (version 2) | ecosystem: Environmental > Aquatic > Marine > Oceanic | place...
GGTGGTGGCGGTTGGGTCGGGAACCATTGGCGGTGTTTTTACCCCTATCGGCATCAAGATGAACAGCCAGGTGAGCCTGGCCAACTTGTCGGTTTTGCTTGGCGTGTTCCTGGCGGCGCTCTCCGGCTACAGCCTGGCCAGGCCGGCTGCGGTTGGCCAGGCGATGCGGGCGTTCCCCCGCGCCAACGCGCCCGGCTACGTGTTGATTCTCGCCGCCACGGCTTGGTTTCTCTGGAACATCCAGTCCGAGGACATGGCGGACTACCGGGAAATCAAGCATTGGTTTTACATCGGCTTCGGCGCGGTGGGGATCGGCTCGTGCATTTATCTGCGGGATTTTTTGGCGGTGCGCGGCCTGGCGGTTTTCATGCTGCTGCTGGCCAAGCTGATGCTCGACACGCAGCGCCACTACATGCTCGAGACGCCGGTGGCGCACATGTCGGAGTGGCGGCTGGTGTTCGCCGTTTGGGCGTACATGATCATCGTCATGTCGATGTGGATGGTGATCTCGCCGTGGCGCATGCGTGACATGATCCAGTGGATGCTGGCCAAGCCGCGCCGGCTTGCGGCCAAGGGCTGGTTTCGGCTGGTGTTCGGGATTTTGCTGATCGTGCTTGGCCTGACGGTGTTCGGCATCCCGGACACGGCCCCGGAATGAGGGATTGGGATTGATTGGCCGCTGGTTTTGGCGGCTAATCGCGTGGTCAACGGATGCCGTGAACCAAGCCAAGCTAGACCAGGAACTGCTCAAGGCGATCCAGTACAACAAGCTGGGGCTGGTGAAGCGTCTGCACGCGGAGGGCGCCAGCGTCAACTGCCGCAACGAGGAGAGCCGCTCGCCGCTGTACCTCAGCGTCTACAGCGACTGGGATCGCATCTCGCACTTCCTGATCGACATGGGTGCGGACCTCAACGCCAAGGGCAAGCTCGACGGCGAGGAGCAGCGCCTTGGCATCTATTTTTGCCCCTACTGCGAACAGGAAGCGGATCACCTGAACTTTGGCAAACAGGCCAAGGCCAAGGACAAGCCGGGCACCGGCCTGATGGGCAAGTTCGGTGGCTGGTTCAGCAGCAGCGAAGACAAGCCAAGCGCTTCATCACCCGCTGAGCAACCGGAACCCGAGCCAAGTGCGGGCGAACCCGAAGCATCCACAGAGGAGGTATTGCCCGAACACGAGAGTGTCGAGATGGAGGAAAAACTGGTCCCGGAAACCGTCGCGCGATCTGCCGCAAGAGCCTCAATCTGGACGAGGAAGAACAGAAACACGGTATCTATTTTTGTCCCTACTGCAACCGCGAAGTCGATCACATCCACGACGCCGATTGGTCGGACGGCGGCAGTCCGCTAACAGCCAGCAGCACTTTAACCGTGAAATCAAAAACAGGAATACAACGACCCCGCCGCCGGGCGCTTGGCCAAGCGCTTGGCCTGGCAATCACCCTCGCCGGAGTGGCGCTTGGACAGGCGCAGCAAGTGCCGGTTGATGAGCGCACGCTCTCCAACGGCATGAAACTGCTCATGATCGAGCGGCACCACTCGCCGGCCATCGCCGGCGGATGGGTGGCGCGCGTCGGCAGCGTCAACGAGCGCCCCGGCATTACCGGCATCGCGCACCTCTTCGAGCACATGATGTTCAAGGGCACGCCGACCATCGGCACGAGCGATGCCAAGCGCGACGCCGAGATCATTGATCAGCAGGAAGTGGTGCGCGACGCCATGCGCCGGGAGGAGGCCAAGATGCGGCTGGCCCTGCGGCGCGGCGAGATCGACGACATGGCCAAGCCGGAAAACAAGACCAAGCGCTACCGCGAACTCGAGGCCGAGTTCAAGGAACTGATCGCCGCGCAGCGCGAGGTGCTCGTCAAGAACGAGTTCGACCGCATCTACACCACCGCCGGCGCGTCCGGCATGAACGCCTTCACGTCCAACGACATGACCGGCTACTTCATCACCGTGCCGTCGAACAAGCTCGAGCTCTGGGCGTGGATGGAGTCGGAGCGGCTGCTGCGGCCGGTGTTCCGCGAGTTTTACGCCGAGCGCGACGTGGTGTTCGAGGAGCGCCGCATGCGCACCGAGTCCACGCCGCTTGGCAAATTCCAGGAATCGCTCGAGGCGATGTTCTGGGAGTCGCACCCGTACGGCTGGCCAGTGATCGGCTGGCCGTCGGACATCCCGGCCATCACGAAGGCGCAGGCAGACGAGTTTTATGCTCTCCACTATGCGCCGCAAAACATCACTCTCATACTCGTTGGCGACTTTAAGGCCGACGAGGCGGCCAAGCTCTGCGAGCGCTACTTCGAGCGCATCCCGCGCGGCAAACGCAATCCGCCCGAGGTCGTCACGGAGGAAATGACGCAGATCGCTGAGAAGCGAATGAACGCCGAGGCGGAGGCTAATCCGCAGGTGGACATCCTGTGGCATACGCCGGCGGCGGGGCATCCCGACGCCTACGCTTTGGAGGTGCTCGCGGCGGTGTTGTCCGGACGCTCCGGTCGGTTGCACAAGGCGCTCGTGCTTGGCGACGAAGTGGCCACGTCGGCGTTCGCCCATCAAATGGCGCGAAAGTATGCCGGTATGTTTAACATCGGCGGTGAGGCGAAGGAACCGAAAACACCGGGCGACGTCGAGGCGGCGATTTACGCAGAGGTCGAGCGGTTGGAGAATGAGCCAGTCTCCGCGCGAGAGTTACAGAAGGTTAAAAACAATTTTGCCGCGATGGCAGTGCGCCGTGCTTCATCGAACTTTCATCTACTGGTGCAATTGATTCAGTACGAAGGAGGTGGCGACTGGAAATCGATCAATACCGAAATCCCTAGTATTCTCGAGGTCACGGCGGAGGACATCCGGCGCGTGGCCCAAAAATATCTTACAAAGGAAAATCGCACCGTAGCGACATTCACACGGAAGGCAGGAACGAAGATACCGGACGACCCCGCGCTGGCCGGGTTGAGTGGCGAGCAGCAGGCGGTCGTGCGCCGCATCGCCAACCAAATCAAGTCGGAGATAAACCTCGAGCGACTGCAGCAACAGTTGCAGACGATGGAGGCCCAGCTTGGGCAAGCTGATGGCAAGCAGCAGGGCCTGATGAAAATCATCATGGTGAAAGTGGCGGAGCGAATCGCTGAATTGAGCAAATAATCAAGGAACGACAAAAATGAATTTATCTATGAAGCAAAATATGGCGCTCGGCTCGGTTGCGGTCCTTGGGCTGGCGCTTGGCCAGGCACAGGAGATTCCGGACCGACCGGAGAAGTTGATATTCCCGCCACTAATTTATGATGCTCCAAACCCGGCCGACTACCGCGTGGAGTTGGAATCAGGGGCGGTTGTTTACATTTATCCTGATCGCGAACGGCCGCTGATTGACCTGTCGGTGAACATCCGCGGCGGCAGCTACCTCGACCCGAAAGGCAAGGAGGGCTTGGCCGGCCTAACTGGTTCACTGATGGCACGAGGCGGGATTCCGTCCTCGCCGGCGGACGAACTGGACGAGGAACTGGAGTTTCTCGCGGCAAGGCTTTCGAGCAGTTTTGGGGGGTTAAACGGCAGCGTGAGCCTGAATCTGCTGTCGAAGGACGTCGATCGTGGCTTTGAGATTTTGCGGGCTGTGCTGGCCGCGCCGAGTTTTCAGGAGGACAAACTGGCGCTGCGCAAGACGCAGGCGTTGCAGGGGCTCAAGCAGCGCAACGACGACTCAAGAAACATCGAGTCGCGCGAGCGCAACTTCCTCGCGTACGGCGAGGACTTTTGGTTCAACCGCCACACGACGGCCGCGTCGCTCGAGGGAATTCGCCGGGAGGATCTTTTGGCGTTCCACCACGAGTGGGTGCATCCGCGAAACTTCGTCGTGTCGATCAGCGGCGACTTCGATCGCGAAGCGATGCTCAAGCGGCTCGACGGCGTGTTTGCCGCCTGGCCGCACCCCGGCAAAAAAACGCCGCCGGTGCCGCAGCAAAGGGAGTACGGCAAGTCGGGAGTGTATATTGTCGATAAGGACGTGAACCAGGGCCGCGTGTCGATCATACTGCCGGGCATCCGTTGGGACGACCCGGACTACTACGCGATCCAGATGATGAACGACGTGCTCGGCGGCGGCGGCTTCACGTCGCGCATCACCAACCGCGTGCGCTCGGACGAGGGCCTGGCCTACTCGGCGCGGTCGGCGTTTCCGGGGGGGGCGCATTACCCGGTGGTGTTCCGCGCCGGGTTCCAGTCCAAGTCGCGCACGGTCGCCTTCGCGACGTCGATCGTGCTTGAGGAGATCGAGCGAATCACACGGGAGCCGGTGACGGCGGAGGAACTGCTAACGGCGAAAAAGTCATTCATCGACACGTTCCCGAACAACTTCGCCTCGGCGTCACAGGTGGTCTCGGCGTTTGCCGGCGACGAGATGATTGGCCGCTACGCCAAGCAGCCGGATTACTGGGCGGACTACCGCGACAACATCGAGGTGGTGGACATCGCCGCAGTGCAGCGCGTGGCCAAGCGGCGGCTCAAGCTTGGCCAAGTGATCATCCTGATTGTCGGGCAAAAAGAGGAGATTCTGAAGGGTCACCCGGATCATCCGGTGAACTTGGGCCGCTTGGCCAAGGGCGGGGTGAAAGAGCTGCCGATGCGCGATCCGTTGACGATGCAGCCCATAAAATAGGCCCAAAAACCGTTTTTCCTTGCGTCGGCCTGATTCGCTTGGTAACAAAGCCGCAGCATGGCAGCAATCGGGCTATTTCAGAAGGGGGATAATATCTTTTACGCCAAGGTCCTCGATGGAGACTTGTACAAGCTCAAGGGCGATATTTTTGGGGCACCATCCTTCCAAAAGACGCCGATTCCAAAAAAAGGGTTTCGGACGCTCGTTCCGGTTCAGCCCTCGAAGATCATCGCCGTGGGGCTCAACTACGCCGACCACGCCGCTGAGTCCGGCCTCGAGATTCCCAAGACACCGCTCTTCTGGCTGAAATCCCCCAAGTCGATCCTGCCCGACGGCGGGAAAATCGAAATCCCGTTCGAGAAGCACCGGACCGATTACGAGGCGGAGTTGGCCATCGTGATCGGCCGCAGCATCCGCAACGTCACGCCGAAGGCGGCCAGCCGCTACATCCTCGGCTACACGGCGGCGCAGGACATCAGCGACCGGACGATCCAGAATTCCGAGAGCCAATGGGCGCGGGCCAAGTCGTTCGACACCTTCACGCCGCTTGGCCCGTACATCGAGACGAAGATCGATCCCGATTGCCTGACGATTCAGTTGTTCAAAAACGGGCAGCTTTGCCAGAACTCCTCCACGGCGCAGATGATCTTCAGTTGCTCGGAGCTGGTCAGCTTCATCTCGACGAACATGACCCTGCTGCCCGGCGACATCATCCTCACCGGCACGCCGTCCGGCATCGGATCGATCGAGTCCGAAGACACGCTCGAGGTGCGCATCCAAGGCTTGGCGCCGCTGGTCAACACCGTCAAGTAGCCGGCGGGCGTTTCGGTTCGACTTCCCCCGGTTTTTCCTGTTCGCTTGCAAGCGCCGGCCAAGCGACCGGCGAATCCCATTTTTTACAATGCGCTGGTCCCAGACATTTATCCCGACGTTGAAGGAGTCGCCCGCCGAGGCGGAGATCATTTCCCACAAGCTGCTGCTGCGTGCCGGCCTGGTGCGAAAACTCACCGGCGGGCTTTATACGTTCCTGCCGCTTGGCCTGCGGGCGCTCAAGAAAGTCGAGGCCATCGTCCGCGAGGAGATGGATCGCGCCGGGGCGCTGGAGGTGTTCATGCCGGCGCTCCAGCCGCCCGCCATCTGGGCCAGGAGCGGCCGGCTAGAGACGGCGAAGGACGTGCTTTTTCACGTGAAGGATCGCGCCCGGAAGGAGTGGGTGCTCGGCCCGACGCATGAGGAGGTCATCACCACCCTCGTCGCCGATGAGTTCAACTCGTACCGCCAGTTGCCGGTCAATTTTTACCAGATTCAGACCAAGTTCCGTGACGAAATCCGCCCGCGCTTCGGCCTCATGCGCGCCAAGGAATTCATCATGAAGGACGCGTACAGCTTCGACGCCGACGACGAGTCGGCCAACGCCAGTTACCAGCGGATGTACGACGCCTACGCGCGGATTTTTGCGCGCTGCGGCCTGCGGGCCATCCCCGTGCAGGCCGACACCGGCGTCATGGGCGGCGCGCACTCGCACGAGTTCATGGTGCCGGCCGAGACCGGCGAAAACGAGGTGGTGTACTGCGAGAGCGGCGACTACGCGGCAAACATCGAGAAGGCCACCAGCCAGGGCCCGGCCACCGCCACGCCGGTGGACGACTGCGGCGACTCGGAGAAATTCGAGACGCCCGGCGTGAAGACGATCGACGACTTGGCCAAGCGCTTCGACGTCGCGGCAGAGCGGCAAATCAAGACGCTCGTTTACGTCGCCGACGACAAGCCGGTGATCGTGTTACTGCGCGGTGACGACCAGCTCGAGGAGGCCAAGCTCGGCGGCGCGCTGGGTGCGAAAGCGTTTCGCGCGGCGGGCGATGCCGAGATCGTCAAGGCGCTTGGCGCACAACCGGGCAGCCTGGGCGCGGTTGGTGTCGAGGGCATCCCAGTTTACGCCGACGAGGTTTTGCGCGGCGGCTCCGGCATGGTTACCGGCGCGAACGACGACGGCCACCACCTGCGCAACGTCAACATCAAGCGAGATGTCGCGGTTGGCGAGTGGGCGGATTTGCGCCAGGTCCAGGCCGGCGAGCTGTGCGTCGAGACCGGACAGCCGCTGAAGATTCGCCGCGCAATCGAGGTCGGCCACGTGTTCAAGCTGGGCACCAAATACAGCGAAGCGCTCGGTGCGACGTTCCTCGATGAAAACGGCAAAAGCATCCCGAGCATCATGGGCTGCTACGGCATCGGCGTGACGCGCACGCTGCAGGCGGTGATCGAGCAGTGCCACGACGAGAGCGGCGTCATCTGGCCGACGTCGGTTGCGCCGTACGAGGTTTGCATCACGGCGCTGGACGTCGAGCCGGAGTCGGAAGTGATGACACTGGCCAATCGGCTTTACGACGAGCTGCGGGCCAAGGGCGTGGACGTGATCCTCGACGACCGCCCCGCGCGGCCGGGGATCAAGTTCAAGGACTCGGAGTTGGTGGGCTTCCCGCTGCGCATCGGCATCGGCGAGCGCTCGTTGGCCAAGGGCAACGTCGAGATCAAGCCGCGGGTGGGGGAGATGATCCTGTGCAGCCCGGACGAAGCGCTTGGCCAAGCGCTGGAGTGGCTTGAGTCCAACTAGGTCAGCTAAGGCCACCCGCTTGGCCAAGCGGATCGGACTTCAGTTTTCTTCAGCGCACCGCTTGGCCCACCAGCGTTGCAGCATCCCGCCAAATTCCCGAGCGTAGCCGTTGTAGTCCATCAGCGGCGAGCGCTCGAGCATCCCGCGGAGGTTTTCCCGAAGTTGCTTGAGCATGTCGGGGTTGTTGCTGATCTGCACCGCCTTCTCGATGAACTCGCCCTCGTCCCAGGCGATAAACGCCTCCAGCCCGAGGCACTTGTTTTGCAGCACACTCTGCCGTGAAACGTAGGCGTCGCCCTCAAGGCATAGCACCGGCACACCCATCCAGAACGCGTCGCCGGTGGTGACACCGCCATGTGGCAAACGCCTCGAAATCGGCCTTGAGTTCGTCCTCTCGCTCGTTGTTGGCATACACGAACAGCTCGAATTGCTCGCGGTTGAGATGGTGGCACAGAAACAGCGCGCTGGTGTTGGTCTCGTCCTGCGCGAGGAGTTGCTGCGACAACTCGGCGACTTGGGCGAGGTCACCCGCCTCGGCTCGTTCGGTGGCTTGGAGCAGCATCTGTTGTAAACCGGGATCAGCCACGGCAGGGGTTCAGGTGCTGAGGATGCTCCGGAGGTTGAAGCGGCGGCCGGGGCAGATGGTCGACTTGAGTTCTTTGTGGTGGTGGAATTGCCGGTGTGTGTAAATCCGGTTGTAAGGGATGCTGGTGCGGCTCCGGAGCCGTGAGACGAGCGCCTTGAGGCTGGACTTTTGCTTGGCGGTGGGGAGCGTCTTTTCAAAGTTGCCCACAAGACAAATCCCGATGGCAATTTCGTTGAGCGCGGCGCTGCCGATATGGCCTCCTTGGATTTGACGCTTCCAGCGATCGCAGACGTATATTTTTCCGTCGGTGGTGTTGACGCCGTTGCCGATGACGAAGTGGTAGGCGAGCCCGTTCTCCATTCGGCGGTCGCGCCGGTGGTAATGCTCCATGCCGCGGATGCTGTTGTTGCTGTCGGCGCTGTGGTGGACGACGATGTGCTTCCAGCGGTTGCGCCGGATGCGCGGCCGGTTGATCTCGCGCAGGGTCGAACTGGCGATGGCGGCCGGCTTGGCCTTGGTTGGTTTGCCGGTCGTGCCTTTGGTGATCTTGAGTTTCTGGCCGGGCTTGATGGTGTTTGGGTTTTTGATGCCGTTGGCCTTGGCGATCGCCGCTGCGGTGGTTTTGTATTTGTTGGCGATCGTGCTCAGCGTGTCGCCCTTTCGGATGGTGTAAGTGAGCGTCTCGGTCTTGGCCGGGATGATGAGTTTCCGGCCGATCTTGACCTTGTTGGGGTTGGCGATGCCGTTGTGGGCGGCGAGTGCCGAGGCGCTGAGACCGTATTTTTTGGCGATGACACCAAGCGTCTCGCCGCGCTGGATGGTGTGGGTGGCCGTTTGGCCAAGCATTTGGCCAAGCCACAAGGCAGCCGGCACCGCAATCGCGAGGATGCGGCTGGTTTGCCTTTTTCCCTTGGCCAAAGTTGTCAGCATGAAACGCTGTTTGCCTCCTTAAAAGAGCTGTTTTTACGGCCGGAACCGGCTCTTGGCCAGTCATTGTTTGGCGGCCCTTCAGCTTGGCCAAGCGGGGGCGGCGGAAAATCAGTGAAAATTGGGGGTTGCGGCTTGGGACGGTTTTGGTATGGTGCGCGCCCTTTTTTGGCGGAAAAGGGGCTTTTGAAGCCCGACCGAACGCCGACTGAAACCGCCTTTAAAACTCAACCTTGGGCTTGGCTGCCCGAGGAGGCATTAACCACAACGAACTAAATCCCGTCTTTCCACGGGACGGCTGTACAAAGGATTCAGCCGGTAACAATTGGAAAACCAAAGTATGAGTAATGTAAAAGAACTGTTGGACGCGGGTGTGCATTTTGGACACCAGACGCGCAGGTGGAACCCGAAGATGAGGGAATTCATCTTTGAAGCCCGGAACGGCATCCACATCATCGACCTCGTGAAAACGGCGTCGCAAATTGAGACGGCGGCGGAATTCCTCAAGGGAATCGTCTCCAAGGGCGGCAAAGTGCTCCTCGTCGGCACCAAGAAGCAGGCCCAAGCCACCATCAGGGAAACGGCGGAAGCCACCGGCCAACCGCACGTCTGCGAACGTTGGCTCGGCGGCATGATGACCAATTTGAACACCATCAAGCGCTCCATCAAGCGCATGCTGGAACTGGAGGCAATGGAGTCTGACGGCAAAATGGCGGAGTTTGTCATGCAGGAGCAGTCGATGCTTCGCCGCGAGTTGTCGCGTCTGCACCTACGCCTCAACGGCATCCGCGACCTGAGCGCCAAGCCAGACGCCATTATCATCATTGATATCAAGCGCGAGCACAACGCACTTGCTGAAGCGCGCCGGTTGCGCGTGCCGATCGTCGCCATCGTCGACACCAACACCGACCCGACGCTGGTCGAATATCCGATCGCCGGCAACGACGACGCCATCCGCTCCATCAAAGCAGTGCTCGGCGCGGTCACGCAACCGATGATCGAGGCCCGTGCGGCCTACGAGGCGACCGCCGCAAAACTGAAAGCCGAGGCCGAGGCAAAAGCAGCAAAACAAGAGAAAGCATCGGCGGAAGCAGAGGCTGCAAAAGCCGGGGCCAAAGCCACTCCAGCCCCAGCCGAAGTGAAAGCACCTGCCAAGGCAGCGCCAGTACCTGTGGAAGCACCCGCCGCTACGGAAGTAACGCCCGCCGCTGAGGCGCCAGCAAGGAATGCATCCGC
>Ga0208113_1001795_pt1 | contig 10004 bp, 11 predicted proteins | sample Knorr_S7_td_NADW_FD_185598 | JGI IMG/M metagenome (GOLD analysis project Ga0208113, IMG submission 185598) | Marine microbial communities from Southern Atlantic Ocean transect - Knorr_S7_td_NADW_ad_2505m_LV_A (SPAdes) (version 2) | ecosystem: Environmental > Aquatic > Marine > Oceanic | place...
GGATCTGATGACTACCCACTCATTCGGGCTATCAGAAGTGGATTACGCCATCAAGTCCGTCACCGGCGAAGGGGCGCCCGGCGCTATCCACGTTTCTGTATATCCGTGGCGTTAGGCTGAGGAGGTTCTCTCATGGTATCCGTTAAGGACAATGAAACACTCACAAGGGTGGGACCTGACACGCCGATGGGGGAACTGATGCGGCGCTATTGGCAGCCGGTGGCGCTGTCGTGGGAGTTGCCGGAGCCGGATTGTCCGCCGGTACGAGTTCGCATCCTTGGCGAGGACCTGGTGGCCTTCCGTGGCACCAGCGGCCGAGTCGGCCTTATTGATGAATGGTGCGCTCACCGCCGTACCTCGCTGTGGCTCGGCCGCAACGAGGAGGAAGGGCTGCGCTGCGTGTTTCACGGCTGGAAGTACGACGCCACCGGCCAGTGTATCGACATGCCCAACGAGCTGCCCGAGTACGACTTCAAGGAAAAGGTAAAGATCAAGGCATACTCAACACAGGAGATGGGCGGCGTGGTATGGGCCTATATGGGGCCAAAGGAGAAGCAGCCGCCGGCGCCCAGCTTCGAGTGGACCCGCCAGCCTGAGACCCACCTACACGTATCCAAAGGCTTGCAGGAATGCAACTGGCTCCAGGCATTGGAAGGGGGCCTGGACTCCGTTCACACTTCATTCCTCCATCGGAAGTTTGAAGGTAGCAGCCGCGCCGGATTGGGCGGGATGCGTGCCCAGGCGACCGCCGCAAAGCTGGATGTCAAGACCACATCCTATGGCTACACTTACGCGTCGCTTCGTCCGCTGGGCGAGGACAAAGGCAACTATGTCCGGACCTACCATTACGTCATGCCCAATCATCAGATCCGGGCCATTCAGGAGCACACCCCGGAAGGCGTTAGAACAAAGTTCAAGATGGGCGGGCACATGTGGGTGCCGGTAGACGACGAGAACTGCATGACCTGGAACTGGTACTACAGTTTGGATAACCCCTTGGAAGATCAGGAGCGGGACGAGTCTTTCTGGGGCAACGGTCCCAGCTTCTTCGATGAAAAGAACGGATTCCGGTCCTATCGGAACAAGCGCAACAGTTGGCAGATCGACCGTGATGTCCAGAAGACCGAGACATTCACCGGTGTCGAGGGCGTGAACCAGCAGGACCGGGCGGTCCAAGAGGCGATGGGGCCCATTGTCGACCGCAGCAAAGAGATGCTGAGCCAAACGGACAAGGCGATCGTCGCGGCGCGCCGGTTGCTCCTGAACGGGGCCAAAACCGTGGAAGATGGGGGCATTCCCCCAGCCGCCGACGATTCTTATTATGATATTCGCGCCATCGAGTGCGTGTTGCCGGCCGACGCCCAATGGTTGGATACCCTCAAAGACCAGATGTACCCAACAGGCGCGCCATTTTAGCGACCGGACGGGAAGGCCGGCCCGGCCTTGGAACAAGCCAACGGTAGAAACCCCCTGAAATTTCGGGGGGTTTTTCCTTTAGACACGTCTCGATTCCGCGGTTAACATTCGTTGATTGAAAGAAGAGCATCCGGGCCGGTCTAAGTGTGACCAACGCCACATTTCAACCGGACTTCAATCACAGAACCTTCCTCCCAAGCTGCCTAGAATGATGTTAATGCTTCTGCCACCAAACAGAGGCGGAAATGAAAAACGTAGGAGGAACCTAAGATGCGTGGATTCATAAAAAAAGGCCATGGGGAGGACAAACAATCGGGAGGGCGGCTTCACCCTGATCGAGCTACTTGTGGTTATCGGCATCATCGTAGCCCTGGCGGCGATCACCGTGCCTCTGGTGACCAAGTTTGCCGGCAAAGGCGACGAGGGTGCTCTGAAAGCTGAGACCGAAACCGTGCAGAGCGCCATGAACGCCATGATGGCGGACAAGGGCATTGTTGCCGTAACTGCTAACGACAAGGGCACCACCAGCAACGGTCAGAACACCTGGACCGCTCTGCCTGCCGGCACCGGCGCCGATACCCTGGACAATTACTTGAAAAAGAACAAAACCAAATTCTTTTACTGCTGGGACACCAAGGGTAACGTCTACGCCCAGAACAAGACGGACGGTGTGATAGCGGTGCCCGACGAGGCGAAAGCCGCCGCCGCCTGCGCCACCCCAGCCTAGTATCCTCTGAGAACCACCACTACCCTCCGCATCAAGGCCCGCCCCGATCAGTTCGGGGTGGGCCTTCTCTGGTTAATGAATTGTAGGTTTTTATCGAGCCAGCGCTGGCAATTAATGCCGTCGCCAGCTCTGTTCGTCTATCCGCTCCCTATTGCGGGGCAAACACGGTCGTGGCAGTGCGGCCACGCTCGGCCTGTTCCCGGTCCCACGTAAAGAGAGAGAACCCCAACTGTTGGGCCAGGGCCACATATAGAGCGTCGCCGCCTCTTAGGCGGAGTTGGCCGGCAAGACGCGCAGCAAGGCGGGCTAGCGGGGGGTCTACCGTCACCAGACGAGAGTTAGGCAACCGCTCCAGCAGGTCTATTGCTCGCGCCGCCAACTCGGGTCGTCCGGTGCTCCGGGACACCGCCCCAGCTACTTCGGCAAGCAGCAACGCCGGGGCTGCGAGCAACTCCCCACGGGTTATGGCGGATTCCAACCATCGGTAGCTGGGTTGGTGGTAGACATCGTTGGGGACGAACCGGCTGACCCAAACGCTGGCATCAACAACGTACACTTAAAGTTCCCGGCGCTGTTCATCGACGGTCTCCTCGACCGACACATCATGGGGCCAATGAGCACCGATCTCACGAGACAATTCGTCCATCTGCATCCAGATTGCCGAAGCCCTATCCCGCTCTGTCGACATATCCACGATGGGCACCAACTTGGCCACCACCTTCCCCCGATACGTAACAGTGAAGGTCTCTTGTTCTTCCCTAACCTGCCGCAGTATTTCGTTGGCCCGCTGTTTGAGTTCTCGAATCCCGATCTCTCCCATATCCGCTCCGCGATACAAATGTAGACTCATTAGTGACTACATTATTTTACCAGAGACGGCGACTCTCCACAGCATGTCACAGCCACTGCAGCAGAGGATGAGGACGGAGATGAGGTGCTTGTCGTCTGGGGGTTCGCGCCGCGTCCAATCGACTCGACGAAGGACTTGCACTCAGGCAACCCCGAAATCAAATATGTCATTTCGAACCGCCGAAGGCGCGTGAGGAATCTCAGGCTGGCTGGTCCAGCGCGCATGTCATTCCGACCGCAGGGAGGAATGACAATGGCCCAAAAGAACTTGACTGAGTATTAGGCTTCTAACTTGGTCGTGACCAAATATAGCCATGTCGAACCCAGCACAAATGGTTCCCAGTCCAGAGACCCGTAGGCCTGATGGTTGCCAAATCCCGCTTCTTCAAGCATGGCGCAGAGTTCCCGATAGGTGTATAGGCGGAGCGATAGAGATTTCTTCTCAATCTGGTTGCCCTGAATGAAGGTCCATTCCGACTCTACCCGGCTGGTCACGTGGTCGAAGCCGCGTTCTTCCAGGGCTAGCAGGTCGCCCACCGGCCACCAGATACGCTCTTGGGATTCCATCTCGGGAAGGCGTGTCTCTATCAAGGGAGTGTCTAGCAGGAAAGGCGCCCCCGGCTTCAGGGAATCGGCGACCGCTTTCAGGAAATCAAGATTACCTGCGTCGTCGAAATAGCCGAAGCTGCTCCAGAAGCAAAAGGCCCCTTCGAACTCGCTTGGCCAAGGGAGGTCCCGCATGTCACGTTGCTCAAATGTAACAGGAGAGCGGCCTACATCAATCTGGCTTTTGGCGTCTTCCATCAGAGACCGGCTCAGATCCACACCGGTGACTCGATAACCCCGGGAAGCCATCTCCAGGGTTAGACGCCCTCCGCCGCAGGGCACATCCAGCAGACGCGCCTCTAATGGTAGCCCCAGCGCTTCCTGGATGAAGTCTGCTTCCGCAAGCGTATCCTCGGCGTCTCGCGAATGGCGGACGAAGTCCAAGGCGAGACCCGAGAAGAAGTCCTGCCACCAGCCGGTGTGGCTGGTCACTGGACGTGGCCGTTGAGCAATGGCATCTTAGAGATCAGGTGCGTTGCACCAACTCTATGAGTACGTCGTCAGGGCCTTCGATGTAGGCCAAGCGGGTGCCGCCGACGACGTCGGTGCGGGGCAGGACGATGCGGGCGCCGGCCTCTTTCAACCTGATCAGTTCCGCGTCCAAGTCTTCGACGTCGAAGCCGAAGTGCTCCAGGCCCAGGTGGGTCAACTCGGCGGACCCCTTTTCTTTGGACGCGCCGACCGGTTGCGACGAGATGTTCAGCCGCACCGGCCCGCCCATCTTCATTCCAATGGTGACCGTCCCCGGCATCACTTCTCTTTCCGAAACGATCTCGGCATTGAAGTACTTCTCGTACCACAATGCGGAAGCTTTTGGGTCCGACGCTCTGATGTGAACGTGGTTGATATGGTATTCCATGATTATCTCCGCATCTGGTTAATATGCTGTCTTTTAAAGGCCGCCTTACAGGGGGCGTTGTTTGGACCCTGGAGGACCCGTGCCATCCCGGATGTCCTTGGCGGTCAGTTCGTCCACGCCCTTGGGCCAGCGGCGTTTCAGGGCATCAGTCACTTGGATAGTGAACCGGCCCGACCCCTCAACCTCCACGTCGATGCTGTCTCCGTCCTGCATGGCGCCCAGCCCCTGGTGGTTGGTTCCCATGAACAAAACGTCTCCGGGGCCAAAGCTCTCCAGGGCGTTGGCCCACTCGATGGACTCGGGTATGGAGTGGGCCAGGTCGTCGGTGTTGTAGTTGACCCGCAGTTCCCCATCCACCCAAAGACGGATCTGCAGGTGATGGGGGTCCGGGATCTCATCTTTTGTGACTATACATGGGCCAAGGGGGCAGAAAGTTGGGAAAGACTTCCACGGCGAGATGGGCATGGAGGTGGTGTTCCTGCCTCCGCCAGGGCGGGCGTTGGCCGGCAACCGGGCGGAAACGTCTATTCCAGCCGTATAGCCGAATATGTGGTCCATGGCGTCGGCCTGGCTAACGCCGCTACCGGCTTTCCCGAAGACTAGGACTAACTCCGCCTCGTGGTGGAAGATGTTAATGTCGTCGGGCGGGAGGACAACGGTGCCGCCAGGGCCGATCACGGCGTCGGAAGATTTCAAGAATCCCCACATGGGCGACGCGTCCCGGTGGCCGAACTCCAAATAGTTTCCGCCCATGCACAGGACCTTTTTTGGATTTGGCAACGGTGACTGGAGCTTGACGCTGGACAGGGGTGTTGCGTTACCCTCGGCTTGCAACCGAGTCAGGTCGGCACGGATGTCGTCGATGTGGGTAATGATTGCTTCCATGGCCGCCTGCCCGCTGGATGCGCCTAACGGACTGGTCACGCTGCTGATATCAACCACACCGTCGTCTCTGAGCAATCCGGGACGGCCATCGTCGTATATGACAAATTTCATTGGAACCCTCCTGGTGATGTCCCATGTTGACTGACGTTGAATGATTAAATCGCTCTTATTTAGCGTTGGGCAACGATTAACCTCCCTTAACCTGGCGGCCTTCCCGCACATCGTCGGCGTAAGCGTTGATGGCATCGAAGGCGGCCCGTGCCACGTTCGTATACCGGTCTGCGTCGTTATCCAAAGCGGTGGCTGAGGAGCCTATGGCGGTTTGCACCAACCTGACCCGGCCATCCAGCCAGGGACCGCCGCCCATGCCACCTATCACAGGAATCGACACCGCTTGGGTGACTGCGGGGCCTGCCACCGGACCCGAGTGGGTGAAGTCTAGAAGCGAGGCGCCGGATTCCTCCAACAGCTTGGCTTCTTTCACGAGTTGGTCCTTCATCTGAGTCGCCAAGTCAGCTCCGGCCAAGGCTATGCCGCCGATGTGCTGGGCGGTCTGGGGAGTGATACCGAATTGGGCGAAGACCGGGACACCGGCGCGGACGACGGCCCGGACGGCTTCTGGGAAGTCGGCCGCGGCGTCCAGCTTGACCATGTCCGCTCCGCCCTCTTTGACCAAGCGAACCGCAGCCCGAACCGCCTCCTCTGTACTCTCCTGAACCGGACCGAAGGAAATGTCACAGCTCACCAGGGCACGCTTGACGCCCCGCCGTACCGCCTGACAGGCCAGGACCATCTGGTCCATGGTCACTTCTAACAGATTAGACTGGCCCCACATGTTGCTGCCCACCGAGTCGCCCACGGATACGATGTCGACACCGGCGCGGTCCACGATCTGGGCAATCTGATAGTCGTAGGCCACCACGCCCACGATCTTCCGACCGTCGCGTTTCATCTGCTGAAGCATGGGAACCGTGACTTTACTTTCCATCGTCTTCCCTTCGTGCGGTTGGATAGAATGCCGGCTTGTTACGGCGACTCATCACTCTGATTAACGTCGAAGGTGAGGTCACAGCTTAAGCGTACTCGGCGCGAACACCGACTCCGGGTCGACCCTTTCCGTGAGCACTTTCTGGTCCATGTTGAACTGGATAAATGTCTCCAGGGTCTTTTGGGCTGCCTCGAAACCATAAGGCATGGGATCGTCTCCCACCACTTTGGCCATTTCCAGCATCGCTTGGTCCTGGGGAGAATCGTGCTCGCCGGAACGCAGGCCCTTCAGGTAGGTCTCCTTGGCGCTTTTGAACACCCCGAATAGCTCCTCTGGAAGCCAAGGGTTGGCCGCTATTACCTCGTTCTTGATCACCACAGTGTGGTTGATTGGATAGACACCAGTAGACTTGAAGTATTCGATGCCCGCGTTGCGAGCGTCGGGAATCAGGGGTTGGACATCTGGCGAGTCGACGGCGCCGGCCCCTATAGCCGCGTCGATCTCTCCCGAAATCAACATCGAGGCCAGGTCGCCGTCGCCTATGGGTACTACGTTGGGTGGGTAAACGTACTCCGCGACGTGGTCGTCGCCGGATAACACCCAGGTGACTTTGTTCAAGTCCACGCCGTAGACCGATTGTAAGATGCCTCGCACCCACACGCCGGTGGTCACGGTGTAGCCGCGTACCCCGACTCGGCGTCCTTCCAGGTCCTTGGGTGATTGAATGCCTGACTTGGTGTTATAGCTGATGGCGCCGTGATGAAAGCCCCGGACTAGGAAGATAGGGATGGCGGTGAAGGGTTTGTTATGGGCTCTGGAGCACAAATAGGTAGAGAGGGCCAACTCCGCCACGTCGAACTCCAACCCCCGGACCATTCTTCGAAAGATTGCAATGACAGGCGAGACTTCGACGTGATCTAGGTCGAAGCGGTCGGAGTTGGCGGCGCCGTCCTTGAGCGGTTTGGTGTGGCCGTAGTTACCAACTGCGGTGTGCAGACTCAAAGCTGCCATGAGATTCACCCCCTTTTGTTTCGGCTGCGTTATCTTGCTTTTGCTTCCTTCGGATTCCCGTGAAAGGCTAGAGGACGGGCTCTCTCTGGTCACCGCCTAAGGTAGGCGCGAGTAAACCTTTCGGGCGTTACCCTCGGTGATCTTCAGCCGGTCCTCATCGGTCAGCCATTCGATGTCCTTGAACATGCTGGGAACGTCTTCGAAGGACCTGCCCGTGGCCGGATCGGTTGCGTTGACGGCGCCGAACATCTCGGTGGCGAACAGAACGTTATCTACCCCGACTTTTTTGATCAGCATCTCCATCGCCTCGGTATCGTAGATCGCCATATCCCAGTAAACACGTCGGGCGGCCTCTTCGAAGGGCTCCAAGCCGCCACGCACGTGAGTTCCCCGGTGACGGTTCCATTGGTAGGGAATTGCCCCGCCGCCGTGGGGGATAATTATCTTTAGATTGGGGAAGTCCTGGAACACCCGAGAGCCGAGGATCTCCACCCCGGCGTTATGGTGTTGGCAGATGTAGTGGGAGCTGGTGACGTGGAATGCAGGGTTAAGCGTGGCGCTGGCATGAATCGTGCCCGGTATGTCCAGTTCCACCATCTTCTCCCACAACGGATACCACCATTCATCTCCCACTGAGGGGGTGAAGGGCTGCGCGCCCCCGGACATATCCGGGTTGATGTTGCAGGCTACGAAACCCAGGTCGTTGACGCACCGGTCCAACTCGTCTACCCATTCTGAGGGTGGAATGCCCGGTGACTGGGGAAGCTGGCAGACGGCGCTGAAACGGTCGGGCAGCAGTTGGGCGATGCGGCCGATGAGCTCGTTGCAATGCTCGGTCCAGTGGCGGCTGATGAGAGGAGTGCCGAACTGGTGGCCCATGGCGGTGGCTTGGGGCGAAAACATCAGGCGGTCGATGCCCCACTCGTCCATCCGGCCAACTTGGCCTTTAACCGAATCAACAATTTGTTCGTCGCTGACGTTGAGGCGGCCCTTGGCGGGGCGGGCGTAGTTGGTGATCTGAGTGCCCCGGAAAGCCTGCAGTTGGGGCGGAGCGCTGGTGTAGTGAGCATGGGCATCAATAATCATGGCGGAACCTCCTGATCCAGGCCTCGGTTCTGGATAGCCCGGAAATTGTAACAGGATGGCTTCACGTTGGCACCTAAATCGCATTCTGCTACAATCCACCGGCATTCCACAGTCAGAATTCTCGGACGGAGGGACGAATCATGGCGGAGATACCCAGGCTCAACGGAGTGATTAAAGCATTGGAAGACGGGAAAACCGCGTTTACGACGTTTTCCCCAGCCGACATCGATAGCGCGGCGGCTTTGGCCGCGTCGCCTCTGGATGGGGTTGTTTTCGAGATGGAGCATGGCCCCTTCGACGCGCCGAATCTTCGAGACGCTCTCCAGCACATGCTCAGCCGCCGCCAGATCTTGGACTCAGGCACCTTGGCTCCGGCGGTGACGCCCATGGTCCGCATCCCGCCCAACGGCGGAGAGATGAATCAGTGGATCGCCAAACAGGTGCTGGATCTGGGCATCTACGGCATCGTCTTTCCTCACATCAGCACCGTGGACGAGGCCTGGAACGCGGTAAGGGCCTGCCGCTACCCCCGGCTTCAGAAGGAACCCGATTACAACCCGCCCGGCATAAGGGGCGACGCCCCAACCAGGGCCGCCCGGTTCTGGGGGCTGACCGCTCCCGAATATTACGCCAGAGCCGACGTTTGGCCCTTGGCGCCCCAGGGTGAGGTCTTAGTCGTCATCCAATGCGAGGACCTCCTCGCCATCGACAACCTCCCTTCGATACTTGAACAGGTACCGGGAATCGGCGTCGTTCTGATCGGCGAGGGAGACCTCAGCCAGGAGATGGGACACCCTCGAGAGTACGACCACCCGGACGTGGCGGCAGCTATCGACTCCATTCTCAGAATATGCAAAGAACACAACGTCCCCTGCGGCCACCCCCACCCCGATGCCAACAACATGGAGCGCCTGGTGCAAGAAGGCTACAAGTTCCTCATGCCCTCTGCCGGCCGCTCCTTCGCCGTGCTGAACCAGATGAGGAGCTTGGCGGGGAGGTAGGGTAGGAGCAGTGGGTTTGGCTTTCTAGTGCATGGCGGGATTTCTCAGAGGGGATAAGGTCCGAGTCTAGGGGAAGCTGCGCCAAGGGGCATGGGCGGGGTGTAATTTTATGCTGGGCTGTTTTGGGGGTATCCGGAAGGTCCAATGACCCGAAGAGATTCGCACTTTCCACACTGGTGACCGAACGGTGACCCGAACCTGACACAATACACTGGGGAGTGCAGGGTTCGTACTGCAATCCTTAGCCCGTTCGGTGCCAGGCCAGGTGCGCCGGACGGGCTTTTGTTATGAAACAGGGAATGGCTGCCGGGGCTGGCAATTGCGAGGTGTCAGGGTTTGGGTTTGCTAATTACGGTTCCAAGCTCGCTAATTGTCCTAATAAAACATTTGTTCATAGCTAGATAGTCGTATGTTATGTCTCGCGCGGAGAGCGGATAACGCACTCCAGAATTCACAGTAAAGGGACGGCTTTGTGAAGCCGTATGTCGAGGGAGGGGTGGTAAATGAGCCAGGAATTTGAATACCGGTGCCGATGCGGACATCCGATGATTCATCAGTCGCGATGGGGGGTTGGGA
>Ga0208113_1001796_pt1 | contig 10003 bp, 7 predicted proteins | sample Knorr_S7_td_NADW_FD_185598 | JGI IMG/M metagenome (GOLD analysis project Ga0208113, IMG submission 185598) | Marine microbial communities from Southern Atlantic Ocean transect - Knorr_S7_td_NADW_ad_2505m_LV_A (SPAdes) (version 2) | ecosystem: Environmental > Aquatic > Marine > Oceanic | place...
TTCGTGGGCGTGTTTGATGGGTCTGGCCGCAGAGCGACCGGTGACCGGCGTGGTGCTCGATGCGGAGCTGGTTCCCGAAGATGTGGGCTTGAAGGCTGCTGTCGAGGAGTTCACGGTGCGCTTCCCCAGCCTCTGGCTCGTACTCGTGGCGCGCTCGGGTACCGATCCATGGGGTCTCTTTCGGCTCGGACGTGCGGGGCTTGGAAACCTGGTGCTCACTCACCTCGACGAGTTGCATGCGGGGGTCGCGAGGGCGATTCGCACCGGCTTCGGCCTGAGCACTGAGGCTCTGGTGACTCGCGCGGTGAGTGCCCACCTACCGGCCAGCGAGACCTTGGCGGTGCGCCTTGCGCTGCGCGGTGCGCAGCTCGGGTGGAGGACCGACGAGCTGGCGGCACGTGCAGGGGTCACGAGGGCCCACCTGTCTGTGCGCTTGAAGGCGAGCGGACTGCCCTCAGCGGGTCACTTGCTCGTGTGGGCCAAGCTCCTGCACGCGGGCCGTTGGCTCGGGGACCTTGGTCGCACAGGCGAGAGTGTGTCTCGGCAACTGGAATATTCCAGCGGCGCAGGGTTTCGTCGCGCTCTTCGGAACTACACGGGCGCGACCCCGATGGAGATCCGGGAGGCCGGAGGCCTCGAGCCGGTGCTGGACGCATTCCTGGCGACGTGTGGCTTGGGACGGCACCAGCCGCGAGGTTTGTTCGTCGTGTAGCGACGTCGGTCGCACCCGAATCGAGAGAACGATGCGAGACTTTTCAGACGTGGAAGGCCGGACCTGGACCGCGTCCGTCCGTGAGCAGGACGGCGCGGACTACAAGGGTCGGTTCTATCTGGTACTCGCGGACGACGCGGGCGAGGAGAGTTGTCTGGTGGACGTTCGCTGGAACTCCGAGCGCACTGCACGGCGCACGCTCATGACGATGTCCATCGTAGAGCTGCGCAAGAGGCTCAAGTCGGCGGTCGGGCGGGATACCGCGCTACCTCCGGCGTGACGCTCGTTCGGGGGCCGTGAGCGAAACCATCGCGCGGGTCTGCGCCCGCGAGTACGCTCGGCCCTGCGAGGGCATCTTCTTCAACAGCGCGAGCTGGGGATTGGTGCCGGACTCCTCGGCGCGCGAGTCGGCCGATCTCACGCTCTCCCGAAACCGAACGCATGGCTTCGAGGAGCGGGAACTGGGAGCCGCGCAGCACCGGTGCCGGTCCGCTCTCGCGGAGCTGATTGGCGGTTCCGCAAGCGAAATCGCGCTCGTACCGAACACCACGTTCGGCATGACCCTGGCAGCGGCTTTGGTGGGAAGCGGACCACCGGGGGACGTGATCGTCAGCGCCGGTGAGTTCCCGGCCAACGTGCTGCCGTGGAAGTCATTGCAGCAGCGCGGCTTCCGAGTCGTCGTGGTACCCTGTGACTCGGACGCATTGCCGGACGAAACAGCGCTTCTCGCCGCCGTCGAGCGCCAGGGAGTGCGAGCGCTCTCGGTGTCGATGGTGCAGTTCGCGTCGGGATATCGAGCAGACCTGGCGCGCCTCGGAGCCGCTTGCAAGGCCCACGATGTGTTGTTCTGTGTCGACGCGATTCAGGGCCTGGGTGCGGCACCGTTTCGCGTCCACGACGTGCACGCGGACGTCGTCTCTGCGGGCGGTCAGAAATGGCTATGCGCTCCCTTCGGATCCGGCTTTACCTGGATTCGCCGGGAGTTACTCGGTCGCTTCGATCCTCCGGTACCATCATGGTTGGCGCTGGAGGGATCCCCGAGGGTCTTGGATACGCGACAGTACGAACAGGAGTGGCGGGGCAACGCCCGCAAGTTCGAGCCAGCCACTCTGGGCGTTCAGGACTACCTCGGGCTAGCCCGGTCGGTTGAGATTCTGCTCGAGGTGGGGGTCGAGTCCATTCGGGACCACATCCTCCACGTGCATGAGCCGCTCATCGAGTGGGCGTCGGCGAGGTCCGACGTGCGCATGTGGACGCCGTTGGAGTCCGCGAGGCGTGCCGGCATCATCTCGTTCTTCCCCCCCGATGTCAGCACGGTGGCTGCCGACCTGCGGCGGGAGCGGGTGGTATTCTCGGTGCGTGACGGCGCGATTCGCTTCGCGCCGCACTTCTACAACACCGTCGAAGAGATGGAGCGCGTTGTGGGGCTGCTAGCAGCGGGTTGAGCTAGCTCCCTCCGCCAGGTTGAGGAACCGCGAGCCACTGCCCGGCGAAGATGCGGTTGGGCTCGACACGAGGGTTGGCTCGAAGCATGGCGTCGAGCGTAAGCCCTAGACGTTGGGCGATCAGGCTGAGGCTCTCGCCGCTACGTACCCGGTACCTACCGTCGTCGGCTGTCCCCTCCGTGGCAGAGGTCGTCTCGGCGACCGTGACCATCGGAGCTTGGCCCGGCGCTCTTTGGAACTGAGCGAGGCGGGCGCCGATGATGTTCTCGACACGCTTCGCCCTCGTGGTCGACGGTGCCCCGTTCAGGAGAATCGAGAACGCCAGACGCTCTTGATCTCGAGAGCGCACCATGCCGCTGAGTGCGGACACACCTTCGATCGTGCCGGTCTTTGCACGTAGATTGCCGGCGGCCGCGGTACGGTACATGCGGCCGAGCTCCCTACGTTGTCCGGCCACCGGTATCGACGCCCAATACTCGGGCCACTGCTCGGTCTCGGCCATGCCCGCGAGCAGGGCGACGAACGAGGCAGCCGTTACACGACTCCCGGCCGAGAGTCCAGAGCCGTCCAGCAGCACTAGATCCGCGGTCGCCACGCCGAGCTCGGCGGCAGCATCCAGAACGGCTTTCGCGCTCGCCGCCGGACTGCCGCGACCCTCGACACTACGGCCGACGGTACGGAAGAGAAGCTCCGCGTAGAGATTGTTGCTTCTCTTGTTGACCACGGCCAGGTATTCGTGCAGAGGCGCGGAGACGTGCTTGGCGAGGATCCGGGTTCGGCGGCGACCCGTGACCGTGGGGGCTGTAATGCGCCCAACAATCGAGTTGGCGGGTGTCTCCACGACACGGATTCCGCCTTGCACTCGGATCCCGCGCTCCACGAGCACGGCTCGCAGCGCGGATGCCGCGAAGTGTGGCGGGGAGGACACCGTCATCTGGCGCCATACGTCGCGTGCCCCTCGCGTGACACGACCCTCGATCCGAATGGGATCAAGCGGGTTCTCGCGCAAAATGGCGAGGCGCGGGCGCGCTCGACCGGTGACCGTCAGTGCGTTGTTCACGACGTCGAGGCCGGCGTGGTCCGGTACCGTTTGCACCTCGGGTCGCACTCCGCTGCGATTGCCTGCGATCACTCTGAACGAGACAACGTTGTCGTTGTACGAGAGCGCCGAGACCGCGCCAGCAAAGTGATCGTTGAGGTCGGCGGGGTCCCATTCGGTGGGACGCAGCGGTCCCGGTAGATGGGACGCGTCCGCGATCAGCCTACCGGTGACTGATGTGATCCCGAGTTGTTCGAGCTGATCGACCAGCACTTGGAAGACTCCGTCCTTCTCCGAGAAGAAACGGTCGGAGATGCCCGGGTCGCCGGTCCCGTAGAGTACGAGGTCGCCGCGCAACACCCCCTGGCTGACCACCCCGTCCGTCAAGAGGTAGGTCTGGAAGCGGAAGTCCGCGCCTAGCCGTCGCAACGCCGCGGCCGTGGTGAACAGTTTCAGGTTGGATGCTGGCGCGAGCGGCGTGTCGGGCCCGACCGAGAAGAGCGTGTCGCCCTGGTCCAAGGAGACCACGAGCACGCCCCACTGCGCGTCCTGCCAGCGATACGTCTCCAAGGCCTGCTTGAGATCGGACCGGAGTCGAGAGAGCTCCTGCGCCTGCGCAGGGTGGATCGCCGGAAGAGCGGCGACGAGTAGTCCTGCCAACATCATGCGCCGGTGGAGCGACCTCACGCGGCGGCAGCGATGCTCAAGAGACAGCTGGGCTCAGGCATGAAGGGGGTCGGGCCCGCCCTCGGGCACACATGTCGCGCAATAGCCGGAGAGCTCGAGGCGGAAGCCGGTGACCGTGAAGCCGGCGGTCCCCGACTGAAGGCCCTCGATTTCGGAGTCCGCGATCTTACCGTGGATGTCGACGACCCGCCCGCAGTTGAGACAGCGTGCATGATGATGCGGGTCGGTGCGCCCGTCGTATCGAGCTGAGTTGTCGCCATAGGTGAGCTTGACCGCCAGCCCGCAGCCCACGAGCGTTTCGAGGCTCTTGTAGACGGTCGCCAGCGAGATTCTGGTCAGGTCCTGGCGTACCGCGAGATATACTTCGTCCGCGGTGGGATGCACATCCGTATCGGCGAGAAACCGGTACACGGCAGCGCGTTGCTCCGTGAAGCGGTGACCGCTGCCCTCGAGGGCCTTTCGCAAACGTAGATCGCTCGATGGATCGTGCATGAGCATAGATTACCCGGCCTTGCAAAAGGGTGTCAACCGGTCGTGACGGATTTCCCCTCGAATTCCATTGTTACGCTCGAGCCGCTCATCGAGGCCGTGCAGGAAGGTGTGCTGGCGGCCGGATGGCAGTTGTCGGGCCTCCAGAAGACCACCAGCCATCAGTTCGAAGGTCGCTGGGACGGGGAGTCCACCCGCAGCGCCTACCTTTTTTTCCATCTCGACGCGGGACCGCAAGACGTGAGCATCGACGTGTATCTCGACGAGACGAGTCGAGGGCTCATGGGGAACATGGCGCTCGTGGTCGACCTGCTCGAGCTCCAGGACCTGGGCCGGATGCAGACCTCTTTGGGACTCTTGGGCGAGTTGAGTGCGGCGTCGCTGCCCGAGGGTCATCGCACGCCGGTGTCGCTGCGGCTGCGTCTTCGCGAAGCTGGAAATGATCCTGGGGCGGCCGAAGCCCAGGTTCGCTTCAAGCTGCAGTTGCCCCGCGCCACCATCGGCGCCGGTCATGTCGCTATCGTCGAGCTTGCGCAGGCTACCGTGCAGGCCTTCGAGCGCTTGCTCGAGGCGGAGGCCTTGCGCGCCATCATGCCGCCAGTGGGCTAGACGCCTCATCCGCCACGTCCGTCGGCGAGCAATCTGAGACCGTTGAAGACCACGATGATCGTGCTGCCTTCGTGTCCGATCACTCCGGCGGTCAGGCCTATCTGGCCGGCGAGCGCCAGCACGACCAGGCCCACCATCACCGTTACCGAGAAGAACAGGTTTTGACGGACGATCCGGCGGGCCCTTCGACTGAGCCGAACGGCGTGACCGATCTGGTCGAGATCCTCTCCCATGACCACTATGTCGGCGGTCTCCAGAGCGACGTCCGTTCCGGCCGCACCCAGCGCGATCCCCACATCGGCCACGGCGAGTGCCGGGGCGTCGTTCACGCCGTCTCCGACCATGGCGACAGGTCCGTGCTGTTGCCTGAGCTTCTCGAGTACCTCGATTTTTCCATCGGGCAGGAGCTCAGCGTAGACGTCATCGATATCGAGATCCGAAGAGATGGCTTCCGCGGTGCCCCGGTCGTCGCCCGTGAGCATCGCGAAATGCCGGATTCCCTGTCGACGCAGGTGTGCGAGCGCGTGCTGGAGTCCAGGCCTAGGCGCATCAGCGATCCCCAACACGGCCTCGAACTGCCCGTCGAGGCTAACATATACGGGCGTCGTGCCAGGGGTCCGGTGTTCAGCGATCGCTTCCAGCCCCCTCCCAAGCGCTGGGGTATCGCTAGCGGCCGTCACCCACGAGGGTCGCCCCACTCGAACGCGCGTGCCCTCGACGATCGCCTCGACCCCTTGCCCCGGAGTTGACTGGAACGACTCGGGGTCGGGCACATCGAGGTCCCGATCGGAGGCCGCGCGCACGAGCGCACCGGCGAGCGGGTGTTCGGAACGTGACTCGGCTGATGCGACTAATCTCAACAGGCGCTCTTCGTCGGCGACGGTATCGGTGCCGGCGAGTTGTGGGGGTGGGCCTGCAAGCGCGTGCGCGGCACTCAGGATGGTGACACCGGCCAATTCAGGCCGGCCGACCGTGAGCGTTCCGGTCTTGTCGAAAGCGATGACTCGTACGTCGGCGAGGGCATCGAGCGACGCTCCGCCCTTGAAGAGCACTCCGTGTCGCGCTCCGTTCGACACGGCGGCGACGATGGTGGCTGGAATCGAAATGACCAACGCGCACGGAGACGCGACCACCAAAAGCGTCATGGCCCGGTAAAAGGCGTCGTCGAACGCCCACCCGAGCAGCAGCCAGGGCAACAGCACGGCCGCCAGCGACGCGACGATAACTCCTGCGGCGTAACGGCTCTCGACGGCCTCGATCCAGCTTTGCGTCGGCGCGCGCGTCTCCCGGGCGCTTTCCACCAGCCGGATGACCCGCGCCAGAGTGGTATCGTCCGCGGCGCTGGTCATGCGCACGTCCAGGGAACCCGACGTGTTGAGGCTGCCGGCGTAGACCGGAGAGCCGACCTCCTTGGATACCGGTATGGGTTCGCCTGTGAGCGTGGACTCGTCCACGTGTGACCGGCCGTCGACGACTCGACCGTCGACGGGGACACGCTCGCCTGGCTGAACGCGGACAATGTCCCCGGGGGCCAGCGAGTCGAGCGAGACCGTACGAGCCTTCCCACCCTCGACGCGGCTCACCTCGTCGGGTCGTAGCTCCATGAGCGCTCGGATGGAGCGCCTCGTACGGCCGAACGCGTAGTTCTCCAGACTGTTTCCGAGGGAGAACAAGAAGAGTAGGGCCGCGCCTTCCAACCAATGACCGACAACCCCCGCACCGGCGGCAGCCAGCAGCATGAGCAGGTCTACATCGAGCGTGGCTTGCCGTACCGCGGCGTACGCCCGGCCGCTGGCCTCCCAGCCACCAGCGACGTAGGCGAGCAGCAGGAGCGCAAGAGAGGCCTCCGGCATGCCCAGGGAGGCCAACGCGAAGCCGGCGAGCCAGGCGATGCCGCACGTGAGCGTGGACAGCGCACCCCTACGCCAGCGTTCCTCGTATCGGTCTTCGTATGGATCGCAGCAGCTGGCCATCGGATACCAGTATCAAGAATGATTCTCGATAAGCTACTGATCCGGCGGCCCAGGTGGAAGGCCACCCATGGGTCGCTTTGCTACGCGCATTGAAGCGTGCAGATTGTCAGCCCACCTTCTGGCCAAGCCGAGTCCATCGCTACCAAGAGGACCTCAATGAGCAACGATTCTGGCGCGCTCGACTCCCTTCTGAGCGAAGATCGCCGTTTCTCTCCCGCGCAGGACTTCGTTGCGCGGGCAGTGGTGTCGGACGACGAGATGTACGGGCGGGCGGCGTCCGACCGCGAGGCCTATTGGGCTGGCTGGGCCGAGCAGCTCGACTGGTTCGAGCCGTGGCACACGGTGCTGGAGTGGACGCCACCGCATGCCAAGTGGTTCCTGGGGGGCAGGCTCAACGTTGCGCACAACTGCTTGGACAGGCACCTGGGCGGCCCCCGAGCGGAGCAAGTCGCGCTCATCTGGGAGGGTGAGCCGGGAGATGAGCGCACGTTCACCTACTCCGAACTTCACAAGGAGGTGTGCCAGTTCGCGAACGGCTTGAAGGGGTTGGGCGTACGCAAGGGCGATCGAGTCACGATTTACCTGCCCATGATTCCCGAGGCCGCGATCGCCATGCTCGCGTGCGCGCGCATCGGCGCGGTGCACTCGGTCGTCTTCGGAGGGTTCAGCCCCGAGTCCCTGGCGGACCGCAACAACGACGCCCAGGCCAAGGTGCTCATCACGGCCGACGGCGGCTGGCGGCGAGGCGCCATAGTGCCGCTCAAGGCCAATGCCGACCTCGCTCTGGAGTCGTCGCCCACGGTCGAGAACGTGGTCGTGGTTCGGCGGGGCGGGGAGTTGAGCGAGCAGGTCGACTCCGCGATGCTGGCGGGTCGTGACCATTGGTATCATGACCTGACGGCTTCTGCCTCCAGCGATTGTCCGGCCGAGTCGATGGATGCGGAGGACATCCTCTTTATTCTCTACACCTCCGGTACGACGGGAACGCCCAAGGGGGTGGTGCACACGACCGGTGGTTATCTGACCCAGGTGGCTGCCACGACGAAGGTGGTGTTCGACCTCCAGGACGACGACGTCTATTGGTGCACCGCGGACGTGGGATGGGTCACGGGCCACAGCTATATCGTGTACGGGCCGCTCGCGAACGGCGCGCGCGTGATGATGTACGAGGGCTCTCCGGACACGCCGGATTGGGGCCGACTCTGGCAGATCTGCGAGAAGTATGGCGTCACGGTCTTCTACACCGCGCCTACCGCGATCCGCGCCTTCATGAAGTGGGGCGATCAATGGCCCGGGAAGTACGACCTTTCTAAACTCCGGCTGCTGGGGACCGTGGGTGAGCCGATCAACCCCGAAGCCTGGGTGTGGTACCACGAAGTCGTTGGCGGAGAGCGGTGTCCAATCGTCGACACGTGGTGGCAAACCGAGACCGGCGCGATCATGATCACCCCGCTACCTGGTGTGACGCGGACCAAGCCGGGGACCGCGACACTTCCGTTTCCCGGGATCGACGTGACCATCAAGTCGGAGGCTGGTGATGAGATTCCGGCCGGCTACCTCGCCATCACCTCTCCGTGGCCGTCGATGCTGCGAACGATTTGGGGAGACGACCAGCGCTACCAGGACACGTATTGGTCGAAGTGGGACGGGGTCTATTTCCCCGGCGACGGTTCCAAACGCGATGAAGACGGGTTCTTCTGGATCCTCGGCCGCGTGGACGATGTGCTCAACGTCGCGGGGCACCGGATTGGCACGATGGAGGTCGAGAGCGCGCTGGTGGATCACCCCGCCGTGGCTGAATCGGCCGTGGTGGGCAAGAGCCACGACATCAAGGGCCAGTCGATTGCGGCGTTCGTCACGCTCAAGCACGGGCTCGACGGCACCGACGAGCTACTCAGCGAGATCCGCGATCACGTCGGCAAGAAGATCGGAGCCATCGCCAAGCCGGAGATAGTCGTCTTCACCGCGGATCTCCCCAAGACGCGCTCCGGCAAGATCATGCGTCGGCTTCTGCGCGATATCGCCGAGGGGCGCACGGTTGGCGATACCACGACGCTTGCTGACCCAGCTGTGGTGGCGAGGCTACAGGAGATGCACGAAGAGGACGAGGACTAGCTCGGGACGGTGCCAGCGCTATTCCGGGTTGATCATGGGATCGGGTGTGGGCGGCGCTTTCTGCGCTCGCTCATCGGCCGGCTTTTCCTTCACCTTATGGGCCGGCACGCCAACGTAGACCCAGTGCGGCTCGGTACTGCGTGTCAGCATCGACCCCGCGCCGATCATGGAGTCGTCTGCGATATGGGTACCCGCCAGAATCGTCGCGTGATAGGTGATGCGCACGCCGTTGCCGATGACCGTTTTCGGCAGATAGACGATGCGGCCGTCCACAATATTGTGGGAGTGCGAGTACACGTTGGCGAAGTCGGACACCGAGGAGCCGTTTCCGATGTCGATGCCGCCGCGATCGTCGAGAAGCACGTGGCGGTGGATGACCACATTGTCTCCCACGTTGAGGTTGTAGCCGACTGACACACGCACGTGGGTAAAAGCCTTGAAGTTCTTGCCGCAGCTCGCGAATACGTGCCGCGCTAGCAGGCGCCGGAAGTGGATTCCGAGTTCGACGTTCTCGCCTAGCGCGCTGCGGTCGAACATCTCCCATAACCACAGCAAGGGCTTCCTCGGGGCGTACTTCTCGAGGTCGATCTCCTGGTAGTACTCCGGTTCCAGGGTGACATTCCTCGGATCCATCTGCGCGAGTGTGACCTGTGTAGTGCGGCTCAAGGTCGAAGTGTCTCGGTCGGCAAGCTCCGGAAAATAGATGTCCGTCAGCACGGTCCGGACGAGCTCGTTCCGGTCGCAATCGGAGCGCCCGAGCTCCTCGGCAAGCCAGCTCAGCCACTCTTGATACAAAGTGGCGGCACCGTCGGCGACCGGTACTGGGCGTAGGGGGAGGAATGGCATGCAGGACGTTATCTGGATTCGAAACGGAAACAAGGTGGGCTCGTGACCGAGCTGCGTGTACCTTAAGAGCCATGCACGACGTTCTTCG
>Ga0208113_1001801_pt1 | contig 9996 bp, 9 predicted proteins | sample Knorr_S7_td_NADW_FD_185598 | JGI IMG/M metagenome (GOLD analysis project Ga0208113, IMG submission 185598) | Marine microbial communities from Southern Atlantic Ocean transect - Knorr_S7_td_NADW_ad_2505m_LV_A (SPAdes) (version 2) | ecosystem: Environmental > Aquatic > Marine > Oceanic | place...
AATTAATAAAAAGCAATTGGACAGATGCAGTTCAAATTGTGATTAATAAAATTAAAAACACTAAACCAAGTCAAATAGCTGGCTTTATTGGCGATTTAGTTGATCTAGAAAGTATGTATATTTTTAAAAAATTTTTTAATAAATCATTAAATTCAACAAATTTAGAATTTAGAAATGAAAAGAGGTATTTGAATCCTGATGAAAGAATAAATTATTTATTTAATTCAACAATAAATGGAATTGAAGAAGCAGATTTAATTTTATTGATTGGTACAAATCCAAGACAAGAGGCAACCATTTTAAATGCTAGAATTAGAAAATCATATGTTAAAAATAAAATTAAAATTTATTCAATTGGAGATCCAGGAGAACTTACGTATCCATATGAAATAATAGGTCATGACACTTCAGTTATAAAAGATATTATTGAAGGTTCACATCATGTTTCTTTAAAAATAAAAAATTCGGAAAAACCTTTAATAATAATTGGTGAGTCCATCCTTAATTCTGATGCTGCAGAATATATTTTTAAGTCAATTAAAAATTTTTTAGCAAAAAATGACAAAATTAATCCCTATTGGAATTCTTTTAATATTTTAACTCAAAGAGCTTCTAATGTTGGTGCTATGGATTTAGGTTTATATAAAATTACAAAAAAAGATAATTATGAAGTTTTGAATAAATTAAATAATAATGAATTTAAATTAATTTATTTATTAGGTGCTGACGAATTAAAATTTAATAAAAAAGATGAATTTATTATTTACCAAGGTAGCCATGGTGATAAAGGTGCATCTATAGCAGATGTAATTTTACCGAGCGCTGCTTACACTGAAAAAGATGGTTATTATGTTAATTTAGAAGGTCGAATTCAAAAAGCTTTTAAGGCATCTTATCCTCCAGGAGAGTCAAAAGAAGATTGGGAAATAATAAATAATATATCACAATTTTTAAACAAACGTTTGGATATTATAAATAAATTTGACTTAGAAACAAAACTTATTAAATCAAATAATTTATATTCTAAAGAAAGCTATATAACTAAAGAAAAAAATTCTAGTGAGATAAATCAATCAAAAATACCTTTTATAAATTCAAAATTAGAAATTAAACAAATCGATTATTACTTTACCAATCCTATATGTAGAGCCTCAAAGACAATGCTTGAATGCAAAACGGTAAAGAATAATTTTAAATTGACAGGTAGTGAGGGATAAATGGCAGATAGTATTTTTATTATATTTAATGAAGTTTACAAAATTCTTTTTTTATTAATACCAGTCCTAGTTTCTGTAGCTATGATTATTTGGTTAGACAGAAGAGTTTGGGCTTTTGTTCAAAAAAGAAGAGGCCCAAATGTTGTTGGACCATTTGGACTGTTTCAGTCATTAGCAGATGCATTAAAATATATGTTTAAAGAAATTATTATTCCAGCTGCTGCAAATAAAGTTATTTTTATTTTAGCTCCAATAGTTACAATGACTTTAGCTTTAATTGCATGGGCTGTAATTCCGTTTAATAATTATTTTGTGCTTGCTGATATTAATGCAGGAATACTATATCTTTTTGCCATTTCATCTTTAGGAGTTTATGGAATTATAATGGGAGGATGGGCTTCAAATTCTAAGTACCCTTTTTTAGGAGCAATAAGATCTGCAGCACAAATGATTTCTTACGAAGTTTCTATAGGTATAATTATTATTAACGTATTACTTTGTGTAGGTTCACTGAATTTAGGAGATATTGTTTTAGCACAAGAAAAGATATGGTTTGTTGTTCCTTTATTCCCAATGTTTGTAATTTTCTTTATATCATCACTAGCAGAGACAAATAGACCTCCTTTTGATTTACCAGAAGCAGAAGCTGAGTTAGTTGCTGGTTATCAAACTGAATATTCTGGAATGATGTATGCAATGTTTTGGTTAGGTGAGTATGCAAATATTTTATTAATGTGTGCAATGGGCTCGATTTTATTTTTGGGTGGGTGGTTATCACCAATTGACATTTTTCCATTTAATTTAGTTCCTGGACCCTTATGGATGATAATAAAAATACTTTTATTATTTTTATTATTTTCTTTAGTTAAGGCAATAGTACCCAGATATAGATACGACCAGTTAATGAGATTAGGTTGGAAAATATTTTTACCTTTATCCTTAATATGGGTAGTTTTAACTTCAAGCTTTCTTTTTTATTTTGATTTACTACCAGTGAAATAAAATATGACTTTTTTAAGAATAATTAAAATAATTACACTCTTTGAATTTATTAAAGCTTTATTCATAGCTATTAAAGAAATATTTAAAACGAAAAAAACTATTAACTATCCATTTGAAAAAGGAAAAATTGGTCCAAGAGCTAGAGGAGAACATGCATTGAGGCGTTATCCTAATGGTGAGGAAAGATGTATTGCATGTAAATTGTGTGAAGCAGTTTGTCCAGCACAAGCGATTACAATTGAGTCAGAGCAAAGAGAAGATGGAAGCAGGAAACCTACTCGATATGATATTGATATGTTAAAATGTATTTATTGCGGATTGTGTGAAGAGTCGTGTCCGGTTGATGCAATTGTTCAAGGTCCAAATTTTGAATTTGCAACAGAAACCAGAGAAGAACTTTATTATAATAAAGAAAAACTATTAGATAATGGTGATAGGTGGGAAAAAATATTAGCCTCAAATATTAAAGCAGATAAACCCTACAGATAAATGATAGCACATTCTATTTTTTTTTATTTTTTTTCAACAATAGCTGTAATTTCAGCAATAATGCTAACAGTTTCTAAAAATACTGTACATTCAGTTTTTTTTTTAATTTTAGATTTTATAAGCATTTCCTGTCTGTTTATTATGATTGGAGCAGAGTTTTTGGGAATGATTATGCTAATTGTTTATGTTGGAGCTGTTGCGGTACTTTTTTTGTTTGTAGTGATGATGCTCAATGTAGCTGAGCAAAAAAATGAATGGTTTAAAGCTACAGATAGCACCTCTCATATACCGGTAGGTTTTATAATAAGTACAATTATTTTCTTTGAACTTCTGTTTGTAGTAGGTGGTTGGAAATATAAACCAAATATTTCAAATGCCATTTCACTAGAAATTAACGATAGCATGAGTAACACTCATGCTCTAGGTAATATAATTTATACTGATTATATTCATTTATTTCAATTAAGTGGAATGATTCTTTTAGTCGCAATGATAGGAGCCATTGTTCTAACATTTAGAAAACGGGAAGGTGTAAAAAAGCAAAGTTATTTCAGACAAATTTCCAGAGAAAAAGAAGAAGGTGTTCAATTGGTTGAAGTTGAAAATAATAAAGGAGTGAAATTTGATGACTGAAATAGGTTTAGGTCATTATTTAATTTTAGGAGTGGTAATTTTTTCTATTGGAATAATTGGAATTTTTCTTAATCGAAAAAATGTAATTGTAATTTTAATGTCTATAGAACTTATTCTTTTAGCTGTTAACATCAATTTAGTTTCATTTTCAATTTTTATTAATGATTTAACCGGACAAGTATTTGCCATGTTTATTTTAACCGTTGCTGCGGCTGAAGCAGCTATTGGTTTAGCAATTATTGTTGTCTATTACAGAAATAAAGGAACAATAAGGATTGAAGAAATAAAATCTTTAAAAGGTTAATATGGAAATTGCAATTATTTTTCTTCCATTATTGGGAGCTATATTATCTGGTTTTTTTGGAAATCGTCTTGGTAATAAATTTTCTCAAGTTACAACAAGTTTATTAGTATCTCTTTCTTCCATATTATCATTTATTATTTTTTATAAAGTAATTACTGAAAATTATTCAAACGTTGTTCATTTAGCTACTTGGATTAATTCTGGAACATTAAATGTTAATTGGGCAATCAAGATTGATGCTCTATCATCTATTATGTTGGTTGTAGTATGCTCAATTTCATCTTTGATTCATATTTATTCTATCGGTTATATGTCACACGATCCTCATAAACCAAGATTTATGTCTTATTTATCTTTGTTTACTTTTTCAATGTTAATATTGGTAACATCAGATAATTTTCTTCAACTATTTTTTGGCTGGGAAGGAGTAGGTTTATGTTCTTATTTTTTAATAGGGTTTTGGTATAAAAAACCATCTGCAAATGCAGCAGCAATAAAAGCTTTTATTGTAAATAGAGTAGGTGATGTTGGTCTAGCAATAGGAATTTTTCTCATTTTTTATCTTTTTGGAACATTAAATTATACGGAAGTTTTTTCCAATGCACCTAATTACTTAAATGAAGAAATAAATTTTCTTGGAATTAATTTCAATGTAATAACATTAACTTGTCTTCTTTTATTTATTGGAGCAATGGGTAAGTCAGCACAAATTTTTTTACATACTTGGTTACCTGATGCAATGGAAGGTCCAACACCAGTTTCTGCATTAATTCATGCTGCTACAATGGTTACAGCAGGAGTTTTTTTAGTGGTTAGATGTTCACCATTATTTGAATATTCTGAATTTGCACTGAATGTAGTTGCGATTATTGGAATGATGACAGCTTTTTTTACAGCTACAATTGCTCTTGTTCAAAACGATATTAAACGTGTAATTGCATATTCTACATGTAGCCAGCTAGGATATATGTTTTTTGCAGCTGGAGTTGGAGCTTATCACGTCGCTATGTTTCATTTATTTACACATGCATTTTTTAAAGCACTACTTTTTTTAGGATCAGGTTCAGTTATTCATTCACTTAAAAACGAACAAGATATCCGTTTAATGGGGGGTATTTGGAAGAAATTACCATATACATGGATTTTAATGATCATTGGAACCTTAGCTTTAACAGGCTTTCCATTTTTATCTGGATTTTATTCTAAAGATGCAATTATAGAATTTGCATATCTTAGAGGTTCATCCGTTGGTTATTGTGCTGCTGGAATTGGTGTGTTTACTGCATTATTAACCTCAATTTATTCATGGAGATTAATGTTCAAAACATTTCATGGCCGATATTTAAACAAAAAAATTTCTATTGATAAAATTCACGAGTCACCATTGGTAATGATAATCCCATTAATTATTTTAGCATTAGGTGCTATTTTTTCAGGTTATTTGTTCAAAAACCTTTTAATAGGTGAAGAAAGTAGTTATTTATTTTGGAAAGAATCAATTGTATTTTTGTCAGAAATTAATCATGATAATTCGCCATTATGGCTTTTAATCATAACATCTACATTAATTTTAGTTTCAATACCAATTTCTTATTATTTATTTACTGATCACGGTAAATTCACTTCAGAAAATAAAATATTTTTAAATACACTTAAAGAAAGAAATAAATACATTTATAATTTTTTATTAAACAAATGGTATTTTGATGAATTATATGATTTTTTATTTGTTAACCCTGTTAAAAAAATTGGTTTATTTTTTTGGATAAGTGGAGATGTCAAAACTATTGATAGATTCGGACCAGATGGATTAGCTAAATTATTTAAATATTTTTCAATCTTAGCAGTGAGATTTCAAAATGGATTTATCTATCATTATGCATTTATAATGTTGATAGGCTTTTCAATATTATTAACATATTTAATTTTAATTAAATGAACTTTCCTATTTTATCATTTATTATTTTCTTTCCATTGATAGGAGCACTTTTTATATTGTTCATAAAAAATAATCCTGAAAATAATAATTTAAATGCCAGATATGTAGCTATTTTTACATCCTTTACTAATTTTGCTTTAACAATTTATTTATGGTTTTTGTTTGATAACCTTTCATCAGATTTTCAATTTGTAGAAAATAGAGAATGGTTGAGAGGGTATGTAAATTTTAGATTAGGAATAGATGGAATATCAATATTTTTTATTTTATTAACAGCACTAATAATACCAATTTGTGTTTTATCTGTCATTTCAAGTATAAAATCTCGCCTTAAAGAATTTTTGGTAACTTTATTAGTTTTAGAAACTTTAATGATAGGAGTTTTTTGTTCTTTAGATCTTGTGATATTTTATTTATTTTTTGAAGGTGGTTTAATACCAATGTTTTTAATTATTGGTATTTGGGGTGGTCCAAGAAGAGTTTATTCTGCATTTAAGTTTTTTTTATTTACATTGTTGGGATCAGTATTATTGTTAATTGCAATAATTTCAATATATTGGATTACCGGTACTACTGATTTTGTTCAATTGTATCAATTAAAAATTCCAGTAGAATATCAATATATTTTATGGCTGGCATTTTTTAGTTCATTTGCTGTTAAAATGCCAATGTGGCCTGTGCATACTTGGTTACCAGATGCTCATGTAGAAGCTCCAACAGCGGGTTCAGTAGTATTAGCTGCAATATTATTAAAAATGGCTGGCTATGGTTTCATTAGATTTTCGTTGGGTCTATTTCCTGTGGCATCTCATTATTTTACCCCTTTAATTTTTAGTTTAAGCATAGTTGCAATATTATACACGTCACTTGTTGCTTTGATGCAAGATGATATGAAAAAACTTATTGCCTACTCTTCTGTAGCACATATGGGTTTCGTAACACTTGGAATTTTTACACTTACACATCAAGGCTTAGAAGGAAGCATTTATCAAATGATTAGTCATGGATTAATATCATCTGCATTATTTTTAAGTGTAGGTATGTTGTATGACAGAGTTCATTCAAGACTTATCTCTACCTATGGTGGATTAGTTAATATAGTACCAAAATATTCAATTCTTTTTATGATTTTTACACTCGGAGCTTTAGGACTTCCAGGAACCAGCGGATTTGTTGGTGAATTTCTTATTTTAATAGGTGTATTTAAAATTAATATTTTAATAGCAGTTTTAGCAAGTTTTGGAGTGATTTTTGCAGCTGCCTATATGCTTTGGTTATATAAAAGAGTTATTTTTGGTAAATTAAAGAATAAAGAACTTAATAATATTAGTGATTTGAATAAAACTGAAATATTTATTTTATCATCGTTATCAATATTGATTATTTTTTTTGGAATTTATCCCGATCCTATATTTAACACTATAAAAGTTTCAATTTCTCATTTAATAGAGAACTATAACTATAATTTAACAGTTTATTTATCGAATTTAAATAATTAATGGATCAAATTAATCATATTATTCCAGAGCTTTATTTATCAATTTCTATAATGGGATTATTGATGATTGGAGTTTTTTATAAAAATTGTGCAAACTTTATTTATCAATCTTCATTAGTTGTGCTCCTAATTGCATTTATTTTAATTTTTATTAACCCAATAGATAAATCATTATTCTTATTTAATAACAGCTATAAAATAGATTATCTTTCATCACTAATGAAAGGTATTACTTTAATTTCTGCTTTTTTTGTTATGCTCTCTTCATACGACTATGTAAAAACAATTGGAATAAATAAAATTGAATACCCAATATTAATACTCTCTTCGGTACTTGGAATGATTGTCATGATAGGATCTTATGATTTAATGGTTTTTTATATTGGATTAGAACTTCAATCTTTGGCTCTTTATGTACTAGCTTCTTTTAACATAGATAATACAAGATCTTCCGAAGCAGGTTTGAAATATTTTGTGTTAAGCGCTTTATCATCTGGATTATTATTGTATGGATGTTCATTAATTTATGGATTTACTAATTCAACCAATTTTGATGTAATTGCATTTAATCTAGATAAATTAAATTTTGGTTCTACATTCGGTATAGTTTTTATATTGGTTGGTCTTGCATTTAAAATTTCAGCAGTACCATTTCATATGTGGGCACCTGATGTTTATGAAGGATCTCCTACTTCAATTACGAGTTTTTTTTCTATTGTCCCAAAAATTGCTGCACTAACAGTTTTTATTAGGTTTTTATATGTTCCATTTATTAGTCTAATTGATCACTGGCAAATGATAATAGTTTTTATTTCAATATCATCAATGATACTTGGTGCAGTTGCAGCGATTGGACAAAATAATATCAAACGACTTATGGCATATAGTTCAATAGGACATATAGGGTTTGTGTTAGCAGGTTTGTCAATTGGTACTAATGAAGGAATTCAAAGCTCTATAATTTATTTATTTATTTATTTAGTTATGAACCTTGGAATGTTTACGTGCATTTTTATGATGAAAAGAAAAAATATTTTTTATGAAAATATCGAAGAGCTTTCAGGACTATCTAAAAATCATCCAGTAATATCAATTTGTTTATTAATATTTCTATTTTCGTTAGCGGGCATACCGCCCTTAGCAGGTTTTTTTGCTAAATTTTATATTTTCATGTCTGTTATAAAATCAGAAATGTATTTTTTGGCAATTATTGGTCTTTTAACAACTGTAGTTTCAGCTTTTTATTACTTAAGGATAGTAAAAATAATTTATTTTGATGAACCAAAAGAATCTTTTGACATAAGCACTAATTATGGTCTAAAAATATCTTTAATTTTATCAACTTTATTGATACTTGCTTATTTTGTTTATCCTAGCTCACTAATTGAATTTATCTCAAATATTAATTTGATTTAATGAAATTTAAATGTTTTTCATATGGTAGTGTAAAAAGTACGAATAGTAGTGCAATGTATTTAATTAAAAAAAAAAATTATCATAATGGTTTTATCCTAGCGACTTCGCAAAAAAAAGGAAGAGGTAGGCATGGAAAAAAATGGATATCAAAAAAAGGAAATTTTTTCAGTACAATATTTTTTCGAATCAAAAAAAATTATCCTACTGTAGAGCAATTTATGACTATAAATTCGTTACTAAATATAGATGTTATTAAAAATTATTGTGGAAAAAATAAAATTAATTTTAAACCACCAAATGATATTTTGGTAAATAATAAAAAAATTTGTGGAATTTTGCAAGAGGTTATTACTAAAGATAAAAATAAATATTTGATAGTAGGAATAGGCATTAATCTTGTTACAAATCCCAAAATTAAAAAATATATATCAACCAATATTTATAAAGAAACAAATATTAAGCCAGATTTAAACAAAATATCTGAGCAGGTGCTAAAAAAATATGAAAATTTTTTTAAAAATATAAAAAAATATAATTTTTCTAAATTTAAATTAAAATCTAAAAAACTTGCTTTATGTTAAATATGTATACTTTAGTTGGAGATATTGGAAACACAGATATAAAATTATGTCTTTTAAATAAAAATTTTAAAATCATTAAAAAAATTATTTTTGATAAGCATCATGTTAAGTCAAAGACTTATTTTAAAAAAAAAATCAATTTGTTAATTAAAAACAAAAACACTAATAAATTTTCTTTATTTTCAAGTGTAGTTCCGTCTGTATTCAATATAATTAAAAATGTCTTAATAAAAGATTTTAAAATAAAAATTATTGAATTAAAAAAGGTTAATTTTAATAAAATTATAAAAATTAAAGCAAATCAAAAACAAGTTGGATCTGATAGAATAGCTAATGCTGTAGGATCTTATTATTACTATAAATCTAATTGTATTATTATTGACTTTGGTACAGCCACTACTTTTGATATAGTTATTAACGGAGCTTATAGAGGTGGAATTATAGCTCCAGGAATAAAGCTTTCTTTAGAAACTTTGGTTAAAAGTGCTGAGCAAATTCCTTTATTTAAAATTACTAAAATTAATAATGTAATAGGAAAAAACACTATTTCAGCACTTAGATCAGGGTTTTATTGGGGATATTTAGGATTGATTAATAATATTATACAATTAGTTAAAAAAGAAACAAAAAGTAATTTTAAAATTATTTTAACTGGTGGTTTTTCCTATTTATTTAAGAATTCATTAAAATACAAAGCTATAATTGATAAAGACATTACAATTAAAGGTTTAATAAAAATCTTAAAAATTAAAAAAAATTTTAAATAAATATGAGCAATAAAAAAGAAGAGTTATTATTTTGTCCCCTTGGTGGATCTGGTGAAATTGGAATGAATATGAATTTATTTTCATATGGTAAACCAGAAGCTCAAAAATGGATTATTGTTGATATAGGTGTAACTTTTGCAGATGATAGTA
>Ga0208113_1001809_pt1 | contig 9973 bp, 10 predicted proteins | sample Knorr_S7_td_NADW_FD_185598 | JGI IMG/M metagenome (GOLD analysis project Ga0208113, IMG submission 185598) | Marine microbial communities from Southern Atlantic Ocean transect - Knorr_S7_td_NADW_ad_2505m_LV_A (SPAdes) (version 2) | ecosystem: Environmental > Aquatic > Marine > Oceanic | place...
CCCTAGTAGCCCAACTACGGTGGCGACCACTGAGTGTAAAGGGCTACGTAACCGGCCCGCAGCAATTCATTGTGCCTAGCTTGTTGCCAGGCTTGGCGGTATAGCTCAAGCGTAAATTCGTTAGGAGTTGTAACCAGCGACTATCCTCCGCTAGTAGGCTCATCATGCAGTCTGAAGACGGAGTTAGGAAATATGCTCGAGGTGCTCGCACCGCGAAGCCCTCCCTTATTGCCTCCTACTCCTCCGCCACCACATAGTTACGCAACGTCCCGATGCCGCTGATTGCCACCTCTATAGTGTCGCCGGGGACCATGTCGCCGTCGGCGCCTTGGGTGCCCATCCAGATTACGTCGCCGGGGTGGAGGGTGGCGTAGTTGCTTAGCTCGTGGATCCACTCGGCGGCGGACCAGATCTGTTCCGATGAGGAGAGTGAGACTAGATCACGCGGAGGCGTGTAGCGGGTCCAATACTTCCATGCCGGATTCAACGCCCGCTGCCAACAATTCCCGGTCACTGGTCACCAAAACCTTATCCAACTCCGGTGTTAATTGAAATATGGACATGGCGGTTGCCAAATGAATGGCGTCCGGAGACCGAAGGGTGTGGCGCTCAACCACCGCCAGTGCCTCCGTCAAAACAGATTCGTCTATCGGCCACACTAGGAACGTCTCTCCAATTTGATGCTGGAATCCGGCCACTATGGAGTCAGCCGTGTTAGTACCTAATCGACCGCCCTTAGCGAGACGCAATATTACGGACGTGAGTTCCAGAATCGTAAACCAGGACGTGTAGAGGCGATCGTCCGAATCGATTTCATCAAGCAGCCGAATCATCACCTCCGTCCTTGGTTGATTAACATAGAGCTTGATGATTACTGAGGTATCAAGATAATAGATGGGCATCTACCATCCTTGTTGTCGCTCTTGGATGACAAGTTCGCTCAGGGAGATGCCTTTTAGCTCCTCGCTTACGACTGCCCTAAGCTGCTCCAACGTCATCGTAAGGTTCACCATACCGCTCCAGGGCCTTGTGGGCCAGCTTGGTGGCCTTGGCGACCTTGTTCATGTTGGCCTTGGAATCCAATTTACTCATAAAACCTACCTCGCTGATCGGAAACGGAACCGAGTCTAATAACGTCCACGGTTTGAGAGAGCGAGAACAGAAAGTCGGTACAACTTATCTTACCAGTCTTCAAAGATTCAAACTCACTTGCGGTGTCGGACACCTTATTGCTCGAAGCATACGGCTAATGGCTCCCGTCCCCCTACTCCTCAGCTACCACGTAATTTCGCAACTTCCCGATGCCGCTGATTTCTACCTCGATGGTGTCGCCGGGGAGCATGTCGCCGTCGGCGCCTTGGGTGCCCATCCAGATGACATCGCCGGGGTGGAGGGTGGCGTAGTTGCTTAGCTCGTGGATCCACTCTGCGGCGGACCAGATCTGTTCTGACGAGGAGAAGTCTTCCCAGACATCGCCGTTGTGGCGGACGATTATCCGGAACGCCGCCGGGTCCAGCCCGGTGACGATCCACGGCCCCATCGGCTTCCAGGTGTCGCAGTTCTTGCTCCGGAACATGGTCCGGTCTTCCTGCTGCCAGGGCCGCTGAGAAATGTCGTTGCCGATGGTGTAACCGAAGACGTAGTCCAGCGCCTCGTCTACCGAAACTTTGCGGGCATTCTTGCCGATGACCACAGCCAGTTGCCCTTCAGGTTGCACCGCGCCGGAGCAATCCTTAGGCACGACGATGTTCTCCTCGGAGCCGATGATGGCGTGGACCGAACGGTAGTTCGGCGAGGGCCGGTCGGGGTAGCTGGGGGGCGTGCCCCGACGGGCGGCCATTCCCTCCACATGCCCCCGGTGGTTGGGCCCGGCGGCGTAGAGCATGCCGGGAATCACCGGCGCCAGGAGCTTCACCTGGCTCAGTTGATGAGTTGTAGCGGTGACCGTGTGCTCGTCGAACGGGCTGCCGGAAACCTCGGTGACAACGTCGCCTTCGACGATGCCGAAGCTGACTTTCTGGCCGGATTGAAAGCGGCACCAAATCATGGCTTTGCTCCTTTGATGGGGAAGATTAGGCGGTAGATTGGATTTGGGGTTCCTGGGGAGTGCGGAAATCCCCCCAACCCCCCTTTACTAAAGGGGGGTTGGGGGGATTTGGCCGTTCAGTACGGATTGAATCCACCGTCATCACCGGTCAACACCGGCCTAAGCTAATAAGGTCTGGTGATTTTGGCATTTTCCTTCAAAGCTTCCATGGAAAAATCGCTGGACTGGCACAGATCAATAATCATTTTCTCGTAGTCCGCGATGGTCTTCACCATGTCGGGGATCTGGGCGGCTATCCCGAAGGGAATGGACGTGACTCCGTGCTTGTCGCCATGAAGCAGGTCGCCTGTCTTCACGGTTAGTCCGCCGACGGTCACCGGTATGCCGATCTCGACTAGGTGAACGTAGGCATGGGATACCGATACCTCTTTGGCGAAGAACCGGAATCCCAGAGCGTGCGCCTCGTCCAAGTCCCGCACGGTGCCATCCGTAGCCACGCCAACGGCTCCTAATGCCTTGTGGATGTTTCCCTGCACCTCGCCCCAATACGCTCCCAGAGGCGGAGTGTCGATGTCGTGGAGAACGATGAATCGAGGCTCGGGCACCGATGCGATCAGGTCCCACCAGTCTTCCCGGGACACGTTGCGTCCTTCTTGCCGAACGGCGCTGATCACGCCGGTAACGGCATACCCCACCACCGGGGGCAGGTCCTGGAATACACCCTTGATCTCCGGCAGCATGAACCCCTCGTTCTTGGGCTGCACGTTGAAGCCCTCGATGGCGTTGCAGATGCTGGGGCAGTCTATCTCGCTGAGCGTTTTGATAAGCTCGGGACTAATTGTCTGATACAAGAGTCACCTCCTGGATTTTACGTGTCAGATTTTAATACAACGGGGCTGGTCATTGGGAGATCCCCGACCTGTCTTTGTCGAAATGGTCTAGCCCCCTTTCGTAAGGGGGGCTGGGGGGATTTTCTACTCCGGTGTGACCAGGGACTCGGCTTCTTCCCCGGAAAGCAACTTTGCGATGTTGTAGTAGGCGAAGTCGGCAGCCCGCTGGGTCGACTCTTCGCCGGGACCGGCCATGTGGGGCGTGATGACCACGTTGTCGAGGTCGAACAGCGGGTTGTCCACGGGAGTAGGCTCTACTTCCAGGACGTCTAGGCCCGCCGCCGCGATCTTGTGCTGGGACAGCGCCCGATGCAACGCCGCCTCGTCGACCACCGGGCCACGGCAGCAATTTACCAAGAAGGCATCGGGTTTCATCATTTCCAGTTCCCGGTCGGAGATCATCCCCCGCGTCCGGCGGGTCAGGGGGACGTGCAGAGTGACGATGTCCGACTCTCTCAGCAGGTCGTCCAATTCCACCGGTTGCACGTTCAGCTCTTGCTGAACTTCCTGGGGAATGTCAACCACGTCGTAGTATATTGTTTTGGTGTCGAATCCCTTGAGCCGCTTGGCAACCTGCTTGCCGATGCGGCCCATGCCGACTATGCCGATGGTTTTGTCGGTGATCTCCTTCACCCGGTATTTGTCCATCCCGGTTTTCCACTGCCGTTGTTTCATCGTGATGTCGTACTGGTGCCACAGGTTGCCGCTGAGGCTGATCATCATGGCGATGGTGTGCTCCGATACGGCGATGGCGTTGGCCCCGCCGTTGTTGGCCACCAGGATACCCATCTCCAGTATGGCCGCCAGATCCAGCATGTCGTAACCGGCGCTCAGGGTCTGGATTATCTTGACGTTGGGACATTGCTTTAGGATGTCCACGGAGACTTTGCTGGTAATCATGGCCGACACGTCACGGCACAGAGCCGCTTGTTCATCGTCGGACAAACTGGGGTCCACCAAGACGATCTCCACGTCGTCCGGCGCTTCGCTGATCATGAAGTCGGCGCGCTCCCCGGGGGGGCTGAAAAAAGCCACTTTCGCAGTGGGCATACCTGAATCCTCCTGAAATTATGGGCTGAGATATCGAGCTTGAACACCCTGCATTATAGCTTCAGGCCCGATGATGTCAAAAGATGTTGGCCGCATCTATTGCCGAGTCGTTGGGTGACAGGTATATTCGGTAGCAACTGCTCCAAGGTTAATTGGAGGTAAGGCTTGTCTGACTCGGCTCTGGGTGATGTTAAAGTCCTGGACCTAACCAACTTGATCGCCGGACCTTACTGCACGAAGCTGCTGGCCGATTACGGCGCGGAGGTTATCAAGGTGGAGCGGCCGGGTATTGGTGACGGCGCCCGCAGACTTGGGCCTTTCCCCGGCGACGTGCCCCATCCAGAAAAAAGCGGTCTTTTCCTGCACCTGAATACCAACAAGCAGAGCGTAACGCTGGACCTGACGACCCAGGCCGCCCGCGCAGTTATCAAGGAGTTGGTTAAGGAAACGGACATTGTGGTGGAGGGCTTTCGTCCTGGAACGATGGCCCGTTGGGGACTGGACCACGATACTCTGCGATCCATCAACCCCACTCTGGTGATGACCTCCATATCCAACTTCGGCCAGACCGGCCCGTACCGCGATTTCCGGATGGCCGAAGTGATGGTCTACGGCATGGGGGGCGAGATGTACTCCACCGGCATCGCCGAGCGGGAGCCGGTCAAGCTGGGCGTGAATGTTCTCCTTTACCAGGCTGGGGCCACCGCCTCGGTCGCTACCATGGGCGCTCTGTTCGCGGCTAGAGATCAGGGAATCGGCCAACATGTGGACGTGTCCATCATGGAAACCCAGGTGGGATCCATCGACCGGCGGATGAGCACGTTGATCGGCTATCAATACAGCGGTGACATCACGGGCCGGAGCCCTCTGGGCAGCGGGGGCGGTTACCCCTACGGCGCGATTCCTTGCAGCGACGGGTATCTGGAAATTTCAGCGGGACGCAATTATTTCCCCCGTGCGGTGAGCATGTTGGGGTCTCCCGCCGAATTGCAAGACCCCAAGTGGTATGCGCCCGGGGCGCAAAGAGACCCGGATCTTAAGGAAGAGTTCGATACGATGCTTTTGACTTGGTCGCTGGAGCAAACCAAGTCGGAGACCTGGGCCATCGCTCAAGAATCCAGAGTGATCAGCGCGCCATTGAACACGATGGAGGAGCTGGCCGAAGATACAGAATTCAACAGCCGGGGCGGGTTCATTGAGATCGACCATCCGGTTGCGGGGACACTGAACTACCCGGCGCGTCCTTTCATCATGAATGACTCGCCCTGGTCCGTCCGCCGGCCGGCCCCTCTTTTGGGACAACATAACATGGAGATTCTCAATCGGCTGGGTTACAGCAGCGGCGATGTCGTGCGCCTTCGGCAGCAGGGAGCGATCTAGGAGAGGAAATGCCAAAGTTGCCACTGGAAGGGGTCAGAGTACTTGACATAACCGTCGTCTGGGCCGGACCGTACTGCACGTCATTTCTCGCCGATCTGGGCGCCGAAGTGATTAGGATCGAGTCCCTTAACACCTTCGTTCCTCTTGGACGAGGACCCATGGCGCACCCCACCGAGGAAGACCTCAAGGGGATGTCTCCTTGGGCCGGAGCCACACCCGGCCGGGTGCCCGGCGCCCGTCCTTGGAACCGGTATCCCATCTTCAATGCCCACGCCCGGAACAAACTGGGCATGACCCTGGACTTTTTCCGGCCCGGCGGCATGGACATATTCAAACGCCTGGTTAAGATCAGCGACGTTTTCGTGGAGAACAATCCCACATCTACCATGGAAAATCTGGGCATCTCTTACCCGTTGCTTCAGGAGCAGAACCCCGGCATCATCATGCTGCGCATGCCCGCCTACGGTAACACCGGCGCTTACCGGAACCACCGGGCCTATGGCCTGCACATCGAGGGAGTGATCGGCCACACCCTGCAGCGGGGCTATGCCGACATGGACCCATCGGCCAACAGCACGGTCTTGATGTCTGATGCCGCCGGTGGGACCCAAGGCGCGTTCGCGGTCCTGGCGGCGCTGCACCACCGGAAACGCACCGGCAGGGGCCAGCTGATCGAGCTATCCCAGGCAGAGAACGCATTGCCTTTTATGGGACAATCCTTCATGGACTTCTCGATGAACGGCCGCAATGCCAGCACACTGGGCAACCGCCATCCTTATGCCGTCCAGGGTTGCTATCCATGCAAAGGCGATGACCGATGGGTGACCATCACCCTTTTCGACGACAAGGACTGGGCCGCCTTCGTCCAAGCCTTGGGCATTCCGGACTGGTGCCGGGAAGAAAAATTCGCCGACGCCATCTCCCGCTACCGCAACCACGATGAATTGGACCGGAACATCGCCCAATGGACTGAACAGCTAGAGACTAATGACGTGATGCGGCTGCTTCAAAGCGTGGGCGTCGCCGCCGGTCCGGTCATGGACCAACGGGATGCTTATGAAGACCCACACTTGAATGAACGCGAGGTGTTCGAAGAGGTATACCAGGAGGACACAGGCACCCACCGCTATCCCGGCGCGCCCTACAAGATGTCCGAGACGCCCATCAAGATTCGGCGAGGTCCCGTGCGTCTGGGTGAAGACAACGAATACATCTACAAAACGCTCCTAAACTGCACTGGGGAAGAATACGCCGAGCTGGAAGCCCAAGGCCACATCGGGATGGATTACCCGGAGGACATGCCGTAGAGCCTACCGATAGAAAACGCCGTATTCAACCTGACAGGTGTTTCCAGGGACCCATACGACCCTGCCATTCGTATGTAAGCTGATGACCCGCCAATTTATCCGCATCACCAACTTGAAGTGGCCCGCGTTCCTCGTCTTGTTGTTAATCTTCGCGGCTTGTGCAACCTCCGCACCGCCCGGGAACGCTTCCTCGGGACCGAGGGAATCCCAACCATCCCCGCTCCCTCGGCAAGCCGCTGAAGTCGCCGAAGCTCCCTCATCCATTGGTGAACCTCTGACAGAGGCTGATCTCACCGCGCCCGTAAATGTGCCTGCGACGGTCGCCTTCACCCCATCTTCTCAGAACCCGCCGGCCAAAACTATTTCCGATCCACCGAACCTAGTAGTACAAACGTTAATCGCTGAGGCAACATCTGTACCGGTGGTCTCGACCACCGAGCCAGTCCCCACCGTCACGACTGCAATTGATCCCACCTCTACTACTCTTGCGACACCACCCGCCGTTACACCCGTGCCCGTCGCGGTAGTCCCACCGGCGGCTCAACAGCCGACAGCAGCTTCGGTTCCTCCGAGTACCCTGAGTCTCCAGCAAGACAAGGAGGCCAAACTGGGGAAGGAGCAATCGGCGGGGGAACCCACTCCGGTTCCCACGGCGGCTGTCAGCCCTCCAGCGGCCGCAGTGGATACCAATGAGGCGACCGGTAGCGCACGCCGTTTTGTCTTGCCTAGCGCCCAAGGCAATCAGGTTTCGTTGGAGGAATACCTGGAGCGGGGCAACGTCGTCCTGATTTTTTACCGAGCCTTCTGGTGAGTCTATTGCCGAGCGCAACTGGTGGAGTTGCAAGAGGATTACGATCTGATCAAGAGTCTGGAGGCGGATATCTTGGCCATCAGCACCGACGATCTTTCCGGCGCTGCATTTGCGGTTGATGGTTTGGGCCTGGAGTTCCCTATCCTGTACGATCCTGAAGCCTCGGTCGTCAAGGAGTACGGCGTTTTCGATCTGCTTGGCGACCGCATGGCTGCCCCCGCCATATTTTTGCTAGACCGGACGGGTAAAGTTCGATGGCAATACATAGGGAAGAGCATCAACGACCGCCCTTCCAACCGGGAGATTATAATCAGGCTCAGGGATTTGGCCGAGGGGTAGATGTAGTTGGGGTAGCCATAATTGTACGATCAGGGCAAGGTGAAGCTTCGTCCTAGCTCCTACTCGTCCTCAGGGAACAACTCGGAAATCTCCCGGTCCAGCCTCTCCTCATGGGTCTCGATGGTCTCCCCTAGGGCCGGCGCCGTCCACCCTGCGGCGCTGCGGCTCAACTGCTCGTAGGAATCGGTGGAGCCGTATTCCCGGGTGTGGATCACCACCGGCATCGGCAGGGCGTGGCCGAATATAAGGGCCTGCTGCTTGGGCTCCAGACGAGCTAACACCGTCCTCAGTTGCCGGCTGCCCGGTGTCCCCTCTAACACTGCTTCGATGTCGCGTTCGTTGTCCAGCAGACAGGTTAACCGGGTGCCGACCTGGCTCATTACTTCGGAATCGATGCCGCTGGGGCGTTGGTCGATGACCATCAACGTGACGTTGTACTTGCGCAATTCCCGGGCGATGGTCCCGAAGATGGTGTGGGACGCCACCGATTGGCTGAGAAACTTGTGGGCCTCCTCGATGACGATCACCAAGGGCCTGGGCTCGCGGCCCTGCCCGCCTTCCGCCTCCTCTTTCCGGTCCACGTACTGGTTATGGATGCGCCGGGTCAGCAGGTTGCTTACCAGCATGTAGGCCGTCAGGTCCCGGCCATACTTCCCGAACTCCAGAACCACATGCTGGCCCCGGTCCAAATGCTCGACGACCCGGTTTGCCGCGTCTTGACGAGTGGATTCCACTAGGAAGTCGAACCGTTTCAACCGGCTCAGCCGATTGTACAGGGACCCCAAGGCGTTGGGCTGCACCTGGATCTCATTGGCCATCTCGAAGACGGAATCGCGCCCCTCCAGAGCCAGGAACTTAGACATCCATTCCCGCTGGCCGAATTTTTGCTGCAGGTTGAAAGCGGCAGAGGCTGCCACTTCGGACAGATTAAGGGTCTCCCGAAGCATCTCCACGTCCTCGGGCTCGATCTCCCCGTATCCGATGCGGACTACTTCATCGGTGGAAGAACCCCGGCGGCGGGAGCTGTCTTCGTCCAAGGTAAAGGTGGAAACCCTAGCCGGAAATAGCTGCTTCAGTCCCTTGGCGAACCGGTGATTCTCCGGGTCGGCGGCGCCCCAGCCGTATTCGCTGTGCATGTCAAATATCAGTGACGAAGCTTGGCCCTGCTGCAAGATACCGACCAGAAGCAGCCGGGTTAAGAAGGTCTTGCCGGTGCCGCTCTTGCCGAAAACGCCGATGGACCGCTTCACCATCTCGTCCAGGTCCACGCAGAGCTTGTGCTCCATGTCCAGGGGACTGCCGATCCAGAAGTGGCCCTGGTCCTCTTGCCCGAATACGGCTTCGACGTCCCGCTGGGACGCCACATAGGCGCGGGAAAAGTGGGGCGGGATGGTCTTCGCGGCGGAGGGGCCTTCATGGGAGTCGCCCATGACTGCCGGCATTATCAGGTTGGGGAGGACCGAGATGGTCCCGTAGGCGACCGTGCCGGACATTACCTGGGCGATGAAAGGGTTGTCCACTTGGGGAGGGGTGTGCTTCAACCTGGGGTCGGTGGTTCCCAGGCTGACGTCGGTGACCACGCCGAAGAAGTTGTTGTTGTCGCCCCGGATGGTGACGAAGGCCCCTACCTTGACATCCTCTACCGATGCTGAGGGGTCCAGGCGCACTTCCACCCCCTGACTCAGCGATCCGTCTACAACCAGTCCCAAGGCCGCGCCCTGGGAATCCAGATCAACGTCCGCGGCGGGACTGGGAGTATCTCCGTTCTGGTTTGGGCCACCGGTCATGGGGACACCTTCTTGAGGATGGAATTCAGCCTGGGTAAATCTCCGGCCAACTCGGCGGCCAGGGCCTTTCCGGCTCTCAGCAGAAAAGCTTCCGAATCATCGTGCGCCACCGCCGCCCCGCGCAGGCAGGCCCCCAGAACTTCATCGGCCATGGGTGGACCGGAGTTGAGTAGCAGGCGCAGTAGATCCAATCCTGAAGTGAACCGGGCCACCTCTTGGGGGCTGCAGGTGTAGACGAAAGAGTGTACCGGGGGCGGCAATGAAGGCAGGTAATGCCTATCGGCATCACCCTCCCGGTGACCGGCGATCAACGCCTCGAATCGGGAGGTCAGCAGACGGGTAAGTTGGGGATTGTCCCGAAA
>Ga0208113_1001811_pt1 | contig 9958 bp, 8 predicted proteins | sample Knorr_S7_td_NADW_FD_185598 | JGI IMG/M metagenome (GOLD analysis project Ga0208113, IMG submission 185598) | Marine microbial communities from Southern Atlantic Ocean transect - Knorr_S7_td_NADW_ad_2505m_LV_A (SPAdes) (version 2) | ecosystem: Environmental > Aquatic > Marine > Oceanic | place...
TCCGGCGTCGAGTCGTGGGTGCCGAAGTTGGCCGATGTGGCCTAGTGGACGGGGAGATGGGGGAGGGTTCAGCACCATGCAGAGCACGATTTTGTTATTGGAATCCCAGCCGGAAATACGGGGAAGGGTAATGGGAGCGCAAGGAACGGTTAACGGCCTGGGACACTTGATCGGCGGGTCTGAGATTGGGGCTATCGCCAGCGCCATGGGCATAGGCCTGGCCATCGAGATAAACGCTGGAGCCGGGCTTGTGTTGATCTTGATGGTAATCATCCTAACGCCCCTCGTGCGACGGCCGGTTAGGATGAGTCTTGATGAAGCCGCCGATGCAACTGATGCACCGGCATCAGCCTCTTTACCGGAGACGGGTAGCAACGATTAGGTATCCGAACAGAAGCCATCGCCCGGTCCCCTAGACCTCTCCCGGTGGCGTCTTCATTAACATAGATCGTGTATTGATCGGGGAGGAATCAGGGCAACGGCTCCAATTCCTCCTCAGCGAACAGCAGACCCGCGATCTTTTCTTGATCGTCTAGGCCATTTGGTTCCAAGAGATAAAGTTCTGGGTTGATGTCGCCCACCGTTTATTCTCGCTAACGAAGGAAAATGTCGAGTCTATTCGACAACGTTCGATCTCCTTTATTGTTCGCTGCTTATTCTCGGCGAACCCGGGAATCTCGTTACGAGCCTTAGGTAGCTTGGAGAACGGCCTTCGAGAGCCTGTAGGTACCATTTGCTTCGAATATCGGACGCGGGTCTGAGTAAAGTATCTGAGGCCATAACGCCGGTCTTCAATAGAATAGACGATTATCGCCATTATCTCTTTAGCCAACTCCCAATTGTAGTCGACGTCCAGCGATGATCACCTGGATGTTAGCCGGTGGGAACTTTGGCGCTGGTGGCAGGTCTGTACGTTCGTCCAAGAACAATCGTCTTGAACCGTGGGGAGATTGCCCCTTTGGTGGGTGTGGCGCTCTTCGACCGGGGCAGCGGAATCCTAGGGGAAAGACGCAAGGTGTGAGGAGGGACTGGCCAGGTGCGAAAGCTGCCCTTTACATGGCGGCATTGATCGCCACCCGATACAATACGGTGATCCGGGACTTCTACCACGTCTATGGGGGTTGGCAAGCCTAAGAAACTAGCGCTCACCACTCGCATGCGGAACATGCTGACTGTGCTCAATGTGATGGTCGAGTAGCCTCGTCATTGGAAGCCTATTGGCTAGAACTCTTGACCTTTAATACAATTGCTGAACCGGTCGAAGCACCTATCCAGACAGCATCAAGAATTCGCTAGAGAGGTGACACCAGCGTGTTTATAAAAGTCGAACCCGCTGACTTCTTCATGTTCCGGGTCATCATGACTTTTGACCTGGAATACCCAGACTCCGAGGATCAGGACGTCCGCGACTACCTGACGGAGCATGAACTGGAGCCTAGGTACCTGAGTCAGGGCGAGTTTGAAGAACGACAGTGCGAGTTCATGCAGTTCGGCGGCTGCTACCTGGGCCGTCACTTGGAAAGCATCTCCCAGATACAACGAGTCGCCGTGGAGATCGAACTGCTCACCGCGGAGATCCGTGTCCACCTAGACGTCTCACCCGATACCGCCACACCACTCGCTGAAGGCCAGCAAGCTGCGATCGCTCGACTGGTAAAAGACTTCCACCAGGATTCATCCTTCCAAACCAACGAGAACGGCGAACTGATCGTTGTACTTGACGGTGACGCGGTCCGGGCAGCGGCCAGCCGTCTGGCGACGGCCCCTTTGGACAACTAAGTTCCGGAAGCCCCGTAGTCGCTCCAGGGCTTGACTCTGTGCCCTCAAGCCATTCGCGAACTACCGGAGACTGTTGGAAGTTGAGGGTATCGAGGGGCCTTCGGGATGACAGTCATCGGAAGCGAGTCTCAGGTGGAGCACGAGTTGCGCGATTTCGCCAGCGCCGGAGCCACCGACTTCGTGGCATCATTCTTCCGGTGTCTCGCAAACCGAATGCATGGGGGGCCGCAAAATGTAGTCTCTGCGGAGTATGGTGGGTAGGGTTTAATCAACTCCCTGCGGGAAATATCCTGCGGGCGTAGTATCAAGAAACTTGAGGAGGCCGTTATGCCCATTGAACAAATCTCACCAGCGTTAGCGTCCACCGTTTCCCAGGACCAACCCATTGAAGAGCTGGCCGCCGGCTTCGGCAACGACAACGGCCCTGCAGAAGGTCCCCTTTGGTGGAAGGAGGGAGGGTACCTTCTTTTTAGTGACATCGGCAACAACCGGAGGATGAAGTGGGAGCTTGACAGCGGAGCAACGGTTTTTCAGGAGCCGACCAACTTCGCCAACGGCCTCACCCGAGACGTTCAAGGGCGGTTAATAGCTTGTGACCGGACTCCCCGGGTTGTCCGGACGGAACCCGACGGCAGTCTTACGGTCGTAGCCAACAATTATCAGGGCAAAAGATTAAATCGCCCCAACGACGTAGTGGTAAAATCCGACGGCAGCATCTATTTCACCGACCCCGGCGCCCCAGCTCCGGGTATGGCGCTGGACTTCGCGGGAGTTTACCGAGTCTCTGCGGACTTGGGCACCCTCACTCTCTTGGTCCGGGATTTCGTTCTTCCCAACGGTTTGGCTTTTTCTCCGGATGAGAGCATTCTGTACATCAACGACTCTCGCCGTGGTCACATCCGCGCTTTCGATATGCAGCCCAATGGCACCTTGGCCTTAGCCACCGACCGCGTCTTCTGCGACCTGACCGGGGAAAGGCCAGGAGTTCCCGACGGTATGAAGGTGGACGTGGAAGGCAACGTGTATTGCGGAGGTTCGGGTGGATTGTGGGTATTGGACTCCTCAGGCAACCACCTGGGGACCATCGTCCACGGCGCCCCGGCCACGACCAATCTCGCCTTTGGTGGTGAGGATTGGAAAACGCTGTTTTTCACAACGCGCAACACGCTGGGTCGGGTTCGGACCAACATTCCTGGAGTGCCGGTCCCGGCGCAGGCCTAGGGTCCCCCTCGGCGAGCCAGGCCGGTTTATGACTTCAAGAGTAATGGGCAATTCAGCCAAAATTTAGGAGCAAAAGAGCGATGAGCGAACAGGGGAAGGTCGCCATCATAACTGGGGCGGGGACCGGGATTGGTAACAGGACCGCGCTGGCTCTATTGGAGGAAGGATACTCCGTAACCCTAGCCGGTCGGCGGGTGGGGCCCCTGGAGGCGACCGCAGCAGAAGCTGGCACGGAAGCCTCGCGGGTGCTGGTGGTGCCGACCGACGTGGGCGACCCCGGCGCCGTGCAAGCTCTGTTTGCCAGGACCAAGCAGCGGTTCGGCCGCCTCGACCTTCTGTTTAACAACGCCGGGACCACCGCACCTCCGGTGCCTCTGGAAGACCTAACCTACGAGCAATGGAAATCGGTGGTGGACGTGAACCTGACCGGAGCGTTCTTGTGCACTCAGGAGGCTTTCCGAATCATGAAGAGCCAGGACCCCATGGGTGGACGGATCATCAATAACGGTTCTATATCGGCCTATGTGCCAAGGCCCAACTCCGCTCCATATTCGGCCACCAAGCACGCCATCGCCGGGCTTACCAAATCCACGTCTCTCGACGGTCGCAAATACGACATCGCTTGCGGCCAAATCGACATCGGCAACGCTGAAACCGGGATGGCTGAGGTCTTCAAAACGGGCGTTCCCCAGGCCAATGGGACCATAGCACCTGAGCCCACCTTCGACCCGGAACATGTGGCCCAAGCAGTGGTGTACATGGCCAGTCTGCCTTTGGACACAAACGTTCAGGTCATGACCGTCATGGCCACCAAGATGCCCTACATCGGGCGAGGATAGATCGAAGACGAATTCCTACGGGGGTGAGATATGCCTGAACCCGAGACCATCAAGATTGAAACCGATGTGGCCGTCATCATGAGGGATGGCGTCACCCTTCATGCCGACGTCTATCGTCCTGACGGCCCAGGACCCTTTCCCGTTATCCTGGAGCGCACACCTTATGACAAAAGCACTCCCGGGACCATGATAATGCTGGACCCGATAAAGGCCGCGAAACGGGGCTACGCCATGGTCATCCAGGACACAAGGGGCCGTTATACCTCAGAGGGCGAGTTTTACTGCTTCCGGGACGACATCAACGACGGCTACGACACCGTGGAGTGGGCGGCCTCCCAGTCTTGGTCCACAGGCAAGGTTGGGATGTGCGGCACGTCTTATGTGGGTGCCACCCAATGGCTTAGCGCCATATCTCAACCGCCTCACTTGGCGGCCATCGCACCGAACGTCACTGCTTCCAACTACCACGAGGGCTGGACCTATCAGGGCGGCGCCTTTGAGCTGGGATTCAACGTTTCTTGGACCATGCTGCAACTAACCCTGGCCAACTTCAAGAACATCGCCTCGGGGAAAAGCGTGCCCCCGGAAAGCCGGGACAAACTTGTTCGCGCCGTCGACTCTATGCAAGAATCCTTCCGGGCATCTCCGGTTAGCGAGTTTCCTTTCTTGAAGGGCGGACTGGCAGAATATTTTTATGACTGGGCCGCCCACCCGGATTACGACGATTACTGGAAGGAGCTGTGCATTGAGGATCACCACTCGCGTGTTACTGCCCCAGCCCTAAATATCGGGGGATGGTACGACATCTTTTTGGGTGGCACCTTGCGCAACTACATGGGTATGGGGAAAAACGGAGGGTCCGAGGAAGCCCGGAATGGCCAAAAGCTGATCATTGGCCCGTGGCAACACGGCGCCAGGGGCACCAGTCTGGTGGGTACCCATTACTTCGGTCTGGCGGCCGACGCCGCGGCCTTGGACTTGGACGGAATACACTTTAGGTGGTACGACCACTGGCTGAAGGGCGAGAACAACGGAATCTTGGACGAACCGCCGGTGCGCATCTTCGTGATGGGCGATAACGTGTGGCGGGACGAGCAAGAGTGGCCCTTGGCCCGTGCTCAGGCCACCAACTATTATTTTCACAGCCAGGGCAAGGCTAACTCTCTAAAAGGAAACGGCGGTTTAAGCACGGAAACTCCCGCCAATGAGCCACCGGACGTGTTCCTCTACAATCCAGAGGACCCGGTGCCCACCAGGGGCGGTGCTCTCTGCTGCAATCCCTACTTTGCCGCCAACGGTGCCTACGAGCAGAGTGCCATCGAAGCCAGGGAAGATGTTCTGGTGTACTCCACGCCGCCGCTGCAACGGGAGGTGGAGGTTACCGGTCCCGTAACGGTCACGTTGTTTGCCGTCACCTCGGCCAAAGACACCGATTTCACGGCGAAACTGGTGGACGTTTGCGAGGACGGTTGCGCCCGGAACCTGACCGACGGCATTATTCGCGCCCGTTACCGGGATTCCATGTCATCACCAACTTTACTGGAGCCCGGCGAGGTCTACGAATACACCATCGACCTTTGGGCTACCAGCAATGTGTTCAAAGCGGGACATCGGATTCGCGTGGAAGTCTCCAGCAGTAATTTCCCGCGTTTCGACCGTAACACCAACACTGGCAACACAATTGCTGAGGACACGGAGTTCAAGCCCGCGATGCAGACGGTGCTGCACACTTCCCAGCACCCATCCCACATAACGCTGCCCATCGTGCCCCTTTAAGGTTGTGTCGATTGGACGAAATCACCTCAGAGAACCGAAGCCAGTTCAGCCCTTCGGTTCAACCGAAAGCGGTTGCGGTACAAGTGCGGCTAGTTCGCGAACAATTGATACCACTAAGTAGAGTATGGCCGAGAGCTGGAGGATCAAATGAAATATGGGTATTGTGAGATGAAGGAGGGTCGGGTGTTCACTATTTGACAACGAAGGTGGTAGTTCGTTTACCTGGCGTGCATCGATAGGCCGGGTCTAGTCCTCGGTAATCGGCCAGGGAATCTGGGTGAGAGTCCATCGATAGCGGAACAGGGATTGGTGATGAAGGCCACCACTCCCTTGCCACCGCAGATCCTCCGCAAGCGGCTCTACTGAGCCACAATCCATGCGAACGGAAAATCGCCTGCCTGGATAGAACTTAGGACAATCGCAGGTCCACGACGCTGTTTGGGTTTATCTAAATAAATCAGATCGGATGTATCACAAGGACGAACTATCATCCAATCTATGGTCTTGAATCGCGCTCCATAGCCTCTCGGGCGTATATGGGGCATCGATGTGACGCACGCCTGTGCCGGAAATGGCATTCAGTACTGCGTTCGCCACCGCGGCCGGGGAAGGAACAGTGGAGACCGATCCGATGCCTTTCGCTCCCAGGGGGTTCGTTGTCGAGCTAGTGTCGATGGTATCAAGCGTCAGAGGCGGGATATCGGTTGACCGGGGAATAGCATAGTCCATCAAGCTGCTCGCTAGGGGTTGCCCCTCTGCGTTGTAAACTACTCTTTCGATCATCGCCTGCCCTATCCCTTGGGCAATCCCTCCGTGGATCTGTCCTTCAACAATCATGGGATTTATTATTACCCCACAGTCGTGCACTCCAACATAGCGCAGAATCTCCACTGCTAGTGTCTCCTGGTTTACCTCGACCACCACTGCGTGAGCCCCGAAAGAGACCGGACTTTGAGGAAGCACATATTCTTGCTCGAATTCCAGACTGTGGTCCGTTTCCGAAGGACCCGATTCCAGGCCACAGGCAATCGACGCTACTTGTGCGATGGCTCGCTTTTCATTGGGATTAAGGTGGTCGAAAACTTGTCCATCCAGAAACCTGATATTCGCCACAGGACAAGACATCAATTCAGAGGCCACGATCGATAGTTTTTGGCGCGCATCCTGAATCGCGAGGTGAGCGGCTGAGCCGCCAATGATGATACCTCGGCTAGAGCTAGTACCCATGCCATGAGGATAGATAGAGCTATCGCTGTGAAGAACTCGCACCTTGCCCGGATCTACTCCCAGAGTGTCAGCCGCTATTTGAGCAAATGTCGTCTCGGTACCCTGGCCGTGCGGCGACAAGCCGGTGTAGATATCTATCTGCCCGGACGAGCCGATTTTCACTCGCGCTTTTTCGGTCCGGTGTTCTCCGGAAGCCCCGGATGACTTTATGTACGTTGCCAGTCCAATCCCCAAGAAGGGATCGCCGGGTTTTCTCCGTTGTATTTTCCCTTGCCATTCAGAGTACTCAACCAACTCCAATGCGCGTTCAAGCGCTTGGGGATAATCGCCCGTATCGTATACCACGCCGGTGCAGGTCTCATACGGGAAGGAGTTAGTCCTGACATAGTTCCGGCGCCTCACCTCCGCCGGATCCAACCCCAGATCCTTCGCGATCAGGTCCATTGTTCGCTCCATAGCGAAGGCAGCTTCCGGGCTTCCAGTACCCCGATAGGCGGCGGTGGGGGTTTTGTTGGTGACAACCCCCAACAGTTCTACCCTCACGGCGGCGACGTCGTAAGGTCCGGTTATTCGACGGGCGGCATTGAATAGAGGAAAGGGGGTAGTGAAATAAAAATACGCTCCGATGTCCGCCAGGACACTAGCCCGTATCCCAAGAATCACACCGTTGCCGTCAACCGCAACCTCCACGTCCAGGCTGATACCTCGGCCATTGTAAGTAAGGAGATTCTCTTGCCTTTCCTCTATCCACTTGACGGGTTGCCCCAATCGTAGGGATAGATATGGAATCAGGACATCTTCGGAGAACATACAATCTTTTATACCGAAGCTGCCTCCCACATCGGGAGCAACAACACGAATCGTTCCTTCAGGCCGGTCCAGCATTTGAGCTAGATGTCTCTTGACTTGATTGGGAGCTTGGGTGGAGTCCCATACCGTCAACATGTCCCGCGCGGAATCGTAGTCGCCGATGACCCCCCGAGTTTCCATAGAAGACGGGGCTAGTCGTTGTACATCGTACTTCTGACGAATTACATGACTGGCTTGGGCAAATGCCCGTTCGATATCTCCGCCTTCTTGGATCGACCGCATCGCCACGTTTGTTCCCAAGCTTGGGTGTATTATCGGTGTATCTTCATTAGCGGCTTTATCAGGATTTAGCACTGGGGAGAGAGGTTCATAGTCCACCGTCACAAGTTCGGCGCCGCTCCTAGCCAGGTAAGGATCTTGGGCCACCACCACGACCACCGGTTGGCCTACGTAACATACTTTTTCTTGAGCCAAAATAGGATGCTGTGGAGCGTTAAACTCCTCCACGGCTCGGTCGCCCATAGGCCTGATCGGTAGGTCAGGCAACACTCCAACCAGGTCTGCTCCCGTGATCACCTCCACGATACCCTCTAACTCTAGGGCAGTGGAGACGTCTATCGAACAGATGCGAGCGTGGGCGTGAACGCTGCGTATCACAACGGCGTGTAGCATATCCGGCAGCTTCATGTCATCTATAAATGATCCGTCGCCGGTGATTAATCTAGCGTCTTCGAACCTTTTGACCGAAGCACCGATGTAACTCAATTTTCTCCTCCCGTTACGTCACTTGCATCATTAGAACACACTATTCTCTGGGATTTCCAGGTTAGATGGCGCAAACGTAGCACCCTAGAACCCCTGCTGATTTGCCGTCAGCAAGAGGAAGCTTGAAAAATTTGCGAACTCAGGAGCTCAACTGGACACACCGCCTAGGGCACTCAAGCAAAGAAATCCTGCGACCGGCTGGACGGGACGTTGAGCTTTGGCATTGTGTGGAGATGGCGAGGGGTCGGCTGTCAAACGTTTGACAACGACGGTGGCAGTCCGGTTACCTGGCGCGGATTGATAGATCTCGATCGAGCCTAATTCGCAGCACTTGGACGGGGAGACGGGGGAGAGTCGAACTACACCGAGAACGCAGGCTGGTTGTGTTGCTGGCGGCGTAGTTTCATAAGTGGCTAGTACCTGCAGGCCTGGTTAATGGTATCTTCACTCCCGCGCTGGAAACACTTCCATAATCTTCGCGATTAATCCATCACTATCATTACCGGTGATGAGGTCACGCAACTCTTCTAATCCTTCGCTTGTCGTATCACCGTGGAAATGAGCGCTAGAATTCCGTAGTCTCTGTACTTTCTGTAGGTCCAAAGAAAGTCCGGCAGCTTTATCAACTGCCCCATCCCCAAACTGCTCAAATAGAAATCTCCGCAGATAACTAGCCCCTGAAGGAAGACACCGAGGGGGCGGGACGGCCTCTGGAGTTGCCAACGGGGCCGACGGCCTAGTAGATTCGTGGTAGCATGGCGACCTGGGTCATAGTTAGGTCATTAACCTACGATGCCTATCGGGTTAACTGCGGGAGATCACCGGGTATACAGCATACTTGGTGTCCAACGCTGCGAGTGTGTTCGGCGCTGCACGGTGGCGAGGACCATTCGGAGGTTGTGAAAGTCCTGCATGGTTCCACGATACCCCAGTGAACAGGAGGTAGCATTGGAAACTGGTCTACCAAGGTGGAATCGCGCCCTCCGCTCCCTTTTGGGCATTTTGTTTCTGGCCCTGCTTGTCTGGGGACTGGCTGGGGACGGCCTCTTAGACAATCCCGTTGGGCTGGCCCTCCTTGGCTTCTTGGGTGCTTCTCTCATCATTCAGAGCCTGTTGGGCACCCCTGGTTGCGAGATCACGGCCGGGGTGAACCTGCTGTTTCGACTCTTGCGACGGCGGCAGCAGGTTGTCTGCCCTTGACCGGCCGATCCCCTCTGGATGAGGGACCAGTTTAGAAAGATGCGGGGGCCTAAGAAGAATCCCCAGCGTTGAAGGCGCCTTATTTGACTTAGCAGTGGCCCTGGTGGCCGGAGGGGAGGTAGAACGGTGGTCGGTATCAAGCCGAAGCCCCAGTTTATGGGGCTTTTTCAGTTTATGGACACCCATTCAGGCTCACCAACGACTTCGGAAAACAAAAGCCCCGAACCTGATGACGGGTCGGAGCTAGCTTTGACGGGTTGGTGGAGACGGGGGAGAGTTGAACTATACCGAGAACGCGGGCTGATTGTATTGGTAGCGGCGTAGTTTCATAAGGGTAACGA